>ERZ808252.2148-NODE-2148-length-12550-cov-15.492197_pt1 | contig 12550 bp, 13 predicted proteins | sample MGYA00521242_ERZ808252 | MGnify/ENA primary metagenome ERZ808252 (study PRJEB31516, sample SAMN03275581) | gut metagenome | biome: mammalia-associated habitat; material: feces | host: Papio cynocephalus | place: Kenya | collected 2012-08-07 ...
GATACTTTCTACGCATACGGCGGAAAAGCAAGAAAAAAATATGCGGAATCAAAAAACACTTGACGCTTGTGGCTGAGCTTTATTCCATCTGGCTTTATTGGAAAAAAGGCGGAAAGAATGCACTTAAATAAACGCCGCACAGACTGCATAAAGCGGAACATTCGTCATCCAGCCCTGATTTTTGTACGGCAACAGCGAAAATCTGACCGAACGGGCGGGCTTATATTTATCGTAAAACGCTTTCAGGCTTTGGGAGCGGACATTTGTCTCGGCTTTTACTTCAATGGGAATAATGTCCATTCCCTTTTGAATCAAAAAATCCTGCTCAAAAGTCGCGCTTTCGCTTCCATAATAATACGGAGTAAAATCGGTTTCTGAAATCAATTCCTGTAAAACAAACTGCTCCGCAAGCGCGCCTTTAAATTCAACAAAAAGAGTGTTTCCATTGATAATCGCCTTTGCAGGAACTTCGCTCATGGCGGACAAAAGCCCCACATCCAGAACAAAAAGTTTGTATGCGGAAAAATCCTTGTATGCTGAAAGCGGAATGTGAGGCTCATTAACCCGGTTCACTTTATGAACAAGTCCTGAATCACATAGCCACTGGATTGCGTTTTCAAAATCTGCGCTGCGGGCGCCATGCTTTATTTTTCCAAAAAAGAATTTCCTGTTTTCCTTTGCCAGCTGCATTGGAACAGAATCCCAGACAAGATTGACTTTTGGAATTTCGCGCGAGTCAATATGCTTTCCAAAGTCGCCTTTATACTGGGCAAGAATCGTCTTTTGAATCTGCCTGGCCTTTATATAATCAGAGTCCTTTCTGAAAGATTCCACAACCTCAGGCATTCCGCCGACAAAATAATAATTTTTAAGATGATAAATGTATTTTTCCGCAAAGTTGTCGATTAAGGCAAAATCCCTAGAAAGCAGGGCGTCGCTCAAAGGCTTTTCTTCCACCGCATACAAATATTCTCTAAAACTAAGCGGATGAAGATGCATTAAATCAACTTTTCCGACAGGGTATGAAACTCCCTGATGAAGGGCAACTCCTAAAAGCGAGCCAGCCGCGATAATATGGTACTCGTTAGCTTCTTCACAAAAATATTTCAATGACTCAAATGCTTTTGGCGCATTTTGAATTTCATCAAAAATAATCAATGTGTCTGAAGGGGTAATCTGAAAGCCCGCCTCTATGCTTAATGCCGGCAAAATCCGCTTTACATCATAATCAGATTCAAATAGATTTTTCATTGCGGAATTATTATAGAAGGAAATATAAGCCGTTTTTTTGTAAAACCGGTTGCCGAATTCCTTCATAACCCAAGTTTTTCCAACCTGCCGGGCTCCCATAAGAACAAGCGGTTTTCTGCTTGAGTTTTCTTTCCAGTTCTTCAAATCATTCAGTATGAATCTTTCCACGTCATAAACATAACACTTTTTAAGACCTAAAACAAGGCGAAATACACATTTTTTAAGACCTAAAACAATGAAGAAAGCTCATTTTTTAAGCTCTCATCGCAAAATTATGGCAGAACTTTTATTTTAGCAGCAGCGTGAACCACTTCTTCCCGCGTATTCCGGGAGTAAACTCCCTATAAATCTCGGCGAAATGCAGTATAATATGCTGCATGGCAAAAAACATAATTCTTTGCGACGACCATTCGCTTTTGAGAAACGGAATAAAAAACTGGATTCAATATTATTCAAATTTCAAGGTTACGGGCGAGGCCGGAACATGGGACGAATGTAAGAAAATCGCAGAATCGTTCAGCCGCAACAAAAACGGCGGAGATGCAACCTGCATTGCAATCGTTGATATTTCGTTCAAAGCGGAATACACGAACAGCGGACACGAGGAATATTGCGGTTTTGAAATTATCAAAATGTTTTCCGCCCTTGGCATTCCATGCATTGCCTATTCAAGCCACGATTCAGGCGGATTTGTTGAACATGCGACAGGCGCCGCGGTCGGCGCTAAAGGCTTTGTTTCTAAAAATGCAGACGAGACAGTCCTGCTTGCCGCGCTTGAAGCAGTCTCTGCTGGAAAAACATATATTCAGGCAGAACTCGTGACAGGTCTTCTTGAAGTCCGCGACATTACACAGACTTTTACAAAAAAGGAGAAGCTTGTTTCTGACAGCCTTACACTCTACAATACAAACGCAGATGTCGCCGCGATGCTTGGCATTTCAGAAAAGACAGTCGTTAATTATCTTACGATTTTATATGATAAAGCGGGCGTTAAAAACAAGCTGGAATTCCTTGAAAAAATGGGGCGTCTATGAAAAAAATCGGATTCACCGCAGCTTTAATTTTCGCAGCCGTTTTAGGAAACATCGCCACTTCATTTCTTTCCGCCACACTTGAACTGCCCGCTTTTTTTGACACAATTTTTACCGTTGCAATCACTTTTTACGCAGGACTCGTTCCGGGCATTATTGCTGCAGCCTTCTCCAATCCTCTGATGACAGTTTTACGCTGCGCATTTTACGGAACAGAAATCTTCTATTTTGATTTTCTGTATTCTGTCTGCGGAATTTTTATTGTTCTTGCAACATGGACAATAAGCCGCAATAAAAAAGAATTTTTCTTTAGCCGTGCAGTCACCGTTCTTTACCTTCTGGTTATCGCATTCGCATCATCATTTTTAAGCTGTTTTTCCGCAAGCTTTCTCGACACATTCATCCGCCCATTATTTGAAAAACGTTCTGGATTTTCTGCAATCGATAATTTTTCCATCGCATTTCAAAAATTAAAGTTCAACGTGTTTTTGTCCTACTTATTGCCACGGATTCCCCTTACTGTGCTGGACAGGATTATCTGCACTTTTTCAGGCTTTTGTGTTTATCATTTTGCAGAAAAAAAACTCGGAGGAAGAAACGCATGACGGAAGAATTGATTTCAGCCCTTAATCTTTACACATCGTTTTTTCTATTTTTGATTGCACTCTGCTTTGCATCTTTTATAGTAATTCTGCTGATTTTAATACGAAACATAAAAAACAGAAAATTTCTCAAAGAAAACCACGCTTTTATTTCGGAAATCATTCAAACCCAGGAAGAGGAACGAAGGCGCATAAGCCAGGAACTGCACGACACGATAAGCCAGAACATAAAAACCCTTTTGCTAAAACAAAAAGAACTTGAAGCCACCTGTAAAGACGAAAAAATCTGCACGGAGATAGAAAAAATAATCAGCCTCGAAAAGCAAAATCAGACTGAGCTGCGCTCTATCATTCAGAATTTGAATCTTCCTGTCCTAAAAGGCGCTCCTTTTAAAACGGTGATAAATGATTTGTGCGAGCAGTTCTCTTCTCAAAGCGGAATTTCCTGTTCATTTTTTGTTTCTTCCGATGTCCCTCTTGAAAAATTTTCAACCGAGCAGAGACACCACATTTTACGGATAATCCAGGAGGCGCTGAACAACGCAAAAATTCACGCCAACTGCAGCGAGACAAGCGTTGTGATACGAAAAGAAAGTGACACAATCTGCATAATGATTTTTGACGACGGGCAGGGCTTTGATGTGAACAGCCGCAAAAACGCAGGAGGAACACACGGAGAAATTCATTTTGGAATGAGCGGAATGGAAATGCGGTCAAAACTTTTAGGCGGCACGCTCAACATAAAAAGCGACAAGGAAACTGGAACAGAAGTAAGAGTTGAAATTCCTGGGTGAAAAAACAATTTTTTACAAAAACATTGCCATGTAAGCGTGTTTTTTGGGGACTACAGAAAAAAACAAACTGCTCCGAACCGTGTTTGTTGAATGATTATTTTAATCATTTGAAAGTTAGATTTTTCAGGACTGAACTCCCGTTTTTTACAAGGCTCAACTCTCAATACAAAACAAAATCCTCCTTGTAGAATAATTTTCAAGTTTGAGTATTCGGGCTAAAAAAGTCGGCGGACAGTAAACGCGGAGGAAAAAGATGGGTATTTTTAGCGGTGTTTTTGGAGAATCTAAAACGGAAATAAATGTCGTAAATGTCCAGGAGGATAAAAATGATCCTCAGGCCAGAAAGATTGCAGGAAATGCAGTAATGCAGCTTCTTGAAAGCAATGAATTTTCGGCAGCTAGCGAGACTGCTCAAAAATATGCAGGAGCTTTCGGCGACGAGTTCATATATTTTTATCTTCCGGTTTCCAATTTCTTTAAGAAACTAAGAAATACTACTCGTGATATATATGATTTAGAAAATGGAGAAGATTTTAAATTCGCTGCTGATTTGGCTGAAGCTTCAAAAAAGATGCCATCCGATTTTGAGCTTACAGAGGAACAGGCACAACAGCTTGTAAATGCAATAAATAAACTTAAGAAGAATCAGAAAAATGAGCACAAATCCATATATGACAAATACAAGCGTACAAAATCAAATAAGCAGCTTGACGAAATGAAACAAATAGAAAAACACTTGCTTGACGGCTGCTCCGCATTATTCGTCTATAAATGTGTGGCTGAAAACTTTGCATCTTACAAAGGTTTCAAAAATTTTCAAATTGGGCTCGGACTTACAGAAAAAGATTTCGCATTTCCAGGTCCTGATAAATCAAACGCATCTTCAAAATTTTCTTTTATGGAGAGTCTTTCAGAAATGCCAGATGCAAAAGGCTTGTTCGCTGTTTATAAGCTTATCTGCAGCTATCAGACTGAAAAGAAGAACACTGTTTCTGTTGGCGGCGGACTATGCTCTGCTTCAATCAATCTGAATAATGGATTTTTGTTTTTCGCAAAAAGCTGCAAAATTCGGCTTTCGTTCTCAGGAGAAAGAACACGTCTTTTTTCAATAAAAGGAAAAATCAATCTAAAAAAATATCCAGAGCTTTTAGAAAAAGCAAATTTCTTCAAACTTTGGAAGCCTATTGACGGAAAGCCTGAAATTAAGGCTGATTTTACTTTTAGGAATGAAGAGTTCAAGCAAAAAATGGACGAAATCCCAGAAATAACAAAGACTATTGACTCTGAAAACGCAGAGATAAAAGCTGCCCTAACAGCAAAATAAGTCAGGGCGGAAAACAAGTCATGGCTTGGACTGGACATTTTGTTGAAACAAATTACGAGGAACGTGCAGAATTTTTGTATCACTTTTTAAAAATGTATGAAATCTGCACAAAAGACACAGAGAAAGCCTTTTCAGACACACTCAAGTTTATTCTTGGCGGAATGATGATTAGGAAAGAGCCTCGTTATATTTCAGAAGGTACTCAAGCATCTGAAAATGATTCCACAGACGAGCACACAATTCCTTGCAAAGTTTTGACAGATTATCTGATGAGAAAAATAAAAAACAGGAATACGTTTCCTACAAAAGAATTTCTTTCAGAATTCATAGAAAAACTTTCAGGAATTGGAAAAATCACAAAAGCAGAAAATGACAGATTAAGCAAATCTGGACTAAAGCAAAAATTGCCTGAAAAAATCATGCTTGATGATATTATCAATGGCTCTGTGAATCATGCAATTCGTTATGAGAAAGCGGGAATAGTTTTCTTTGAAAATAATTAAAATTTTATGAGGAGATAAATAATATGTCTGATTCAATTATAAAATTAATTATTTGTGCTTTTGGGGGACTTCTTGCCAGTGAAGGAGTTGTAAGACTTATCGGAAAATTCAAGTACGGCATTTGGGCAGCAATTTTGCCACCAGCGACTTGGCTCGAAATTATAAAAAAATATTTCGTACTATTACTGATTGTATTCTTTACGGTAACTTTTGCGCTTTTCTTTTCAGGCATCATCAATTAACAAGCTGAAATCTACGCAAAGATTTATTTTGCGTAGATTTTTTACGGGAGCTAAATAAATGAGAAAGATTACAGTTCTTTTTTTTCTGCTTTGTATCGCGATAAATATATCTTTTGCTGATTCAGAGTCGGATTTTGAATTTACTTCATATACTGATAAAAAAATCAGGAAGTACATACAAATTACAAAGTATATTGGCAATAACGCAAAATGTGAGATTCCCGAAAAAATTGGAAATTATCCTGTCTTGGAAATTTATTGCGGAGATTCTTTGTTCGCCCCAAAAAATAAAATCACAGAACTGGAACTTCCGAGTTCGCTTAAAAAAATTGGGGATAACACTTTTAAAAATCAAAATATAAAAACAGTAACAATTCCGCCTTCTTTAGAAACAATTGGAAGAGAAGCTTTTGCGGATTGTGGAATACAAAATCTGATTGTCCTGCCGAGAACTAAAAATTTGAGATTTAAGGCAGGCGCGTTTAAGAACAATCATCTTACAAAATTAGATTTTCCTTCGAACGTCGATTATATTTTTGAAAACGGCGAGGGTCTTTCTGCCCATACCTGGGGAATTCCTGATGCTAGTATTCCGACCTATCCAAATCCTGTATTCAGCGGAAATGATTTTGAAAGCTTTGTCTTTGAACCAAATTGGTACTCAGAGCCAATCATTAATTTTGGAAACACCTGGAGAAACTACAGCGGCGCAATTGACTATGAAGACTGGAGAGGAAAACTTCAGAAAGTTGTTTACAAACCTGGTTGCAGAAGTTTATCCGTGATTGCAAGCAAAACTGTAAAAAGCATCTCAATTCCAAAAAGCATCGGCATCGGTGAAAACGGTAAACCTCTCAAACAATATCATGGAGCGGAATGGTGCACACCAAATATGACAATCGATGGAATAAAATACGAAAAAGGAATTAAGACTCGTATATGCGCAAGATTAAAGGAAAAAATCACATCTTTACAGAAATTAAAATTGGAAGATGACGGCATAGCAGTCTATGAAGTTCCAGATAATGCAGACTGGTATTTTGGTGAGCACGGGGAACCTGTAGGGGCTTATACTGACAGTCGAAAATAGCAGGACTGATTATTAATGATTATTTCCCCCAGTTTATCTTGCGCCAAGGCAAGCCAACCGCAATTAAACGGAAACCGGGCTTTTACATAAATGACGGATAAAACAACAAAAGAGAAATTAGACAAACGGAGAGAACTTTCACGTCAAGACATTGAAAAACTACGCAATTGGAAAATTCAGCGGGCACTCAAAACACAGTTTTTTAAAGAAGATATGGAAAGTATACTCCAATCAGAAAAAACAAATGAATTGCAAAAAACTGAAGAAGAAATAAACGCCGCGCAGACTGCATACAGCGGAACATTTTTTAAGACCTAAAACAATGAAGAAAGCTCATTTTTTTAGCTCTAAAACAAACATCCCCAAAACACAAAGATTTGTGCGATAGGATTTAAAACTGCACGCTTCACCTCTTTCCTTCTGTCTAAAACTTTCCACCATACCTGAAACTTTTATTGAATTTCAAAACTTTTTCGGTTATACTAGAAACAAATGAAACAGATTGCGCTGGACAGATTCGGAACTGACGAAATAATTTCTCTTTACAAGGACAAGCCCATAATAAAAGTGCTTCAGGGAATAAGGCGATCGGGAAAATCATTCATGCTTGAGCTTCTTTCACGGAAGATTTTGGAAAGCGGCGCGGCGGAAAACCAAATTCTTCTATTAAATATGGAAGATTTTGAGAATGCGGAATTTTTGGACTCAAAAAAACTCTACGACTTTATAAAATCAAAAAGCGAGGCGGCCGGCGGAAAGAAGCTCTATCTTTTTCTGGACGAGATTCAGGAGGTCAGCGGCTGGGAAAAACTTGTGAACTCGCTCTACTCTTCCGCCACGATTGACGCTGACATCTACATAACCGGAAGCAACGCGAATCTTCTTTCTTCCGAGCTTGCAACTTACCTGAGCGGTCGCTATGTCCTGATTCACGTCTGGCCGCTTTCATACAGGGAATTTTTGCACTTCAATTCCGAAAGCGACTCTGCCGCGGCGTTCAGAAAATTCATTGAATTCGGAGGATTTCCGGGACTGAAGGACATGATGGAAAATCCAGTCCAAATCCGCTCGTACTTGGAAGGAATATATTCGACGGTTCTTTTAAAAGACGTGATTGCACGCAACAAAATCCGAGACACCGCGGTTCTTGAAAAAATCATCCTTTACATCGCCGACAACACAGGAAATATTTTTTCCGCAAAACGGATTTCCGACTTCATGAAGTCCGGCGGACGGCCGCTTTCCGTTGAGACAATCTACAACGACATAAAATATCTTGAGAACGCGCTCGTCCTTTACAAAGTTCCGCGGTATGACGTTCGCGGCAAGAAAATTCTTGAGACAATGGAAAAATATTACCTTGCCGACCAGGGGCTGCTGACTTTTCTGCACGGCTACAAGGACACCTACATAAACGGCATTTTGGAAAACATCGTGTTCATCGAGCTTCTGCGGCGCGGCTACAAGGTCTTTATCGGAAAAATCGGAGATGCGGAGATTGACTTCGCTGCAGAAAAAAACGGCGAAAAGCTCTACGTTCAGGTCGCATACCTAATCAGCTCGGAAGAGACAAAGGAAAGAGAAATCCGCCCGCTAAAATCACTTCTGGCATTGGGCGACAACTTTCCAAAACTCATTCTTACAATGGACGAGCTTCCGCCCTCAAACGAAAACGGAATCGTGCGCAAGAACATAAGGGAATGGATTTTGGAGGGGTGAAAGGGACGGCAATTCAATATTAAGAAGAATTTTTTACGGAGAACCAATCAATTAAATACTGGCATAATTCATTTTCATCATATCTTTTTTCTTCTTTAAAAATATCTAACCTAAAATTATTTTGCTTATTGTATGAAATCCCATTTCCCATTATGTACTTTTCACAATCCTCATTTTTTAGAATATAATAATCCTTAAAATTTTCATCACAAAAAATCCAACGAAGTTTTTTTTCAAAATACTTTGGTCTTGTATTCAATATTTCTGGTTGAAAAGTTACTTTTCCTTTTGAGCCAAAACCTATTCTTCCATTAGATAAAACATAATGTTTAAGTTCAATAAAAAAAACGGAAGGATTATCCGAATTGTTACAACATATAATATCTGTTATATCTTTACTTTCTAAAAGTGAATCTCTTTGCATTTTGGAATAACTTTTTCTTTTATTAAAAAACGTATTTTATTTTCTAGTTCCTGCTCTGTAAAATTCATTCATATTCTCCATGATAAACTTAAGCACAGTTTTATTGTATTGTTCAGATTAAAAATACTCAATTCTCTCCTCCCCCTAAAAAAAACATGCGCTGCCACACAAATCACCACTTTCTTGCTTCAAACTTTGTTATTTTTAACATACAATAAACCGCATAACAGTTATGACAAAAAAGGATTTTCTTCTTTCGCTTTCAAAAGATGAGCTTGTGAAGCTGATTTTTGATTTTTCAGAAACAAACCGAGAAGCTGGTGATTTTATTCAGAAAAAAATTTTTCAGGCTGAAGCTGCAGGACAGAACAACAAAAATGAAAATCTATCAGAAAATCCTAAAACCAGAAATGCGGAAGTTCCTGCTGCGAATATTTCTGCGGACACCAATGCCATAAACCGATTTAGTTCCCCGGAAGAAAAAATCGCGCTTTTCAAATCGCTTTTTTCCGGTCGGACCGATGTTTTTGCCCTGCGCTGGCACAACGAAAAGTCAAATAAAAGCGGATATTCGCCGGTATGCAAAAATAAATGGATTTCGGGAAAATGCGACTTAAAAAAATATTCGTGCGCCGCCTGCCCTTTTAGGTTTCCTGAAAGCCTGTCTGATTCAAGAATCTACAATCATCTTGCCGGAAAAGATTTACACTGCCGCGACGTGATTGGAATCTATCCGCTTCTTTTGGACAACTGCTGCAATTTTCTTGCGTTCGACTTTGACTCGCACAGCAAAAATTTTGGGGCTGCAGAAAAAATTGACGGTGAACTAGACGGCAACAGCAATTCTGAAAAATGGAAAAGCGATGTTCGCTCAGTCTGCAAAACCTGCAGTGAATATTCAGTTTTTCCTTCCGTTGAAATTTCGCGTTCTGGAAACGGCGCTCATCTGTGGATTTTCTTCAGCGAAAAAATAAAAGCAAAGACGGCAAGACAGTTCGGCAGTTTGATACTTCAGGCGTCAATGCTAAAGAATCATTCGATTTCTTTTGAAAGTTTTGACCGGATGTTTCCGAATCAGGATGAAATTCCAAATGGCGGTTACGGAAATCTTATTGCGCTTCCGCTTCAAGGCCGGGCCGTTAAAGAGAAGCATTCTGTTTTTACCGATGAATCTTTTTTGCCTTATGACGATCAGTGGAAATATTTAAGTTCGGTTCAAAAACTGTCAGAAAAAGAAATAATTGAAATTTCAGAACAGATTCAAAAAAAACTGGGATTTTCAATACCGTACTGCAAAGAAGAAAATCCATTTGAAAATAAAAAAACATCTTCTGATTCACTTAAAAGCAAAGACACAGAAAATGAAGAGTTTAACCCTACAGATTTTCCGCAAAAGGTAAAAATCACCCTTACAAACCGCATTGAAATTCAAAAAGCCGGAATCTCCGAAAAAGCACTGTATATCTTGCGGCAGACGGCGGTTTTTCTGAATCCCGAATACTATAAAAATCTTCGCCTTCATTTGCCGCTGTATAATATTCCAAGGTTCATCGACTGTTCCAAAGAAAACAGAGAATGCCTGCTTTTGCCACGCGGACTTTTGGACGAAACGCTTGAAACCTTAAAATCTGCAAATGCCGGATACGAAATTGCGGACAAAAGAGAAAGCGGAACAAAAATCGACTTGGCTTTTAAGGCTGAACTTTACGATGAACAGAAACTGGCTTTAACCGGAATGCTCAAAAACGGCACAGGAATTTTATCCGCAGGAACAGGATTCGGAAAGACAGTCATTGCGGCAGCCCTTATTGCCAGGCGGAAAACAAACACTCTCATCCTTGTTCAAACCCGCGCACTTTTAGAACAATGGAAAAAATCCGTCAAAACTTTTTTAGACTTCGCCCCCGGTACAATCGCATCAGGAAAGGACAACTCCACAGGAATAGTTGACATTGCGATAGTAAAATCCTTGATAGAAAAGAATTCTGACAGAGTAAAACCGCGAACTCACAAATACGGAATGATTATAATAGATGAATGTCACCATGTTTCCGCATTCAGCACGGAAAATCTTGTTGCAAGTTTCTGTGCAAAATACGTTTACGGATTGACAGCAACTCCAATAAGGCGCGACGGTCATCAGAAAATCATTTTTTATCAATACGGAAAAATTCTGTTTTCTACAACCTCAAAGCAGATGAACAAAACGCAGAATTTTGACCATTATTTTATTCTCCGATTTTCAAATTTTCATTTTAAGCCCGACTCAAACGCAACAGACAAAAACCGTCCAATCAACAGCTGCTATGCTGAGCTTGTAAAGAACGAGGCACGAAACGAACTGATTGCAGAAGACGTAAAAAACGCTGTAAAAGCCGGACGCACTCCGCTGGTCTTGCTGATAGAATTGAACACCTCGAAACATTAGAAAATCGCCTTAAAAATGCCGCAAAAAACGTGATTTTGATTACAGGACGAGGAACAACAAAGCAGAAGAAAAATCATCTGGAAAAACTAAATTCAATCCCAAAAGAAGAGAGCCTTATTGTTCTTGCCACGGGAAAATATGCAGGAGAAGGATTTGACCAGCCGCGGCTGGACACTTTGATGCTTGTCTTTCCGTTCAGCTGGAAGGGAACTCTTGCGCAATACTGCGGACGGCTCCACAGAAATTTCGCAGGCAAAAGCGAAGTTCAGATTTATGATTATGTGGATTTTAGAATTCCGATCTTTGACAGAATGTATCAGAACAGGCTGAAAGGCTACAGGCAGCTTGGCTATTCTGTAAAAGTGAATGATGAAAAATGCGACGGTCAACAGGAAAATGCACGCTCTAAAATATATTCCTTTGCCGAATATAAAACAGATTTTGAAAATGACCTTGCCTGCGCAGAAAAATCTGTCACACTGTTTTTGCCGTATCTTACAAAAGCGCAGGTGCAGAATTTTATTCATTTGCTTTCAAAGAATATTTCAAACGGCGCAAGGTTTCTTGTTTTTACAAAACGTGCGGCAAGCGCAGGAACTCAGAAAAACCAGGACGCACTGATTCTTCAGCTGGAAAATGCCGGCGCAAAAGTTGAAAAACGGAATGAGTTTTCCCAAAAAACTGCAATAATCGATGAAAAAATTCTCTGGTACGGAAGCGTGAACTTTTTAAGCGCTCCAAATTTCCATACGCCCAGCCCACAAGAAAACGAAGAATGTACAATCCGCATTTTCAGCGCAGCGGTGGTACAGGAAATAGAAGCGGAGATGATCGGGGAATGGGAATAAGTTCTGTGTATTTTTGTTTTTTTATGATACTTAAAAAGAACTGAAAGATTTTTTGCCACTAGCCGTTAGCATTTATTATGAAAAACTTAAAAAGCGATGCACTTAAACAAGGTAAAGTTTTCCTATTATTTTTCTCCACTTCATATCCCATCATTCTGTAAAAATCCTCTTTCCAGACTATGTTTCCGCAGCCTTTTCCGTTGGCGGTGTAGTTTGTGCAGGCGAGAAAATGGTTTGAGCCGTCTTTTGATGACTTTACAATCAGATAGCCGTCGGCGCAAGAATCACACTTCA
>ERZ808252.2152-NODE-2152-length-12521-cov-5.066421_pt1 | contig 12521 bp, 12 predicted proteins | sample MGYA00521242_ERZ808252 | MGnify/ENA primary metagenome ERZ808252 (study PRJEB31516, sample SAMN03275581) | gut metagenome | biome: mammalia-associated habitat; material: feces | host: Papio cynocephalus | place: Kenya | collected 2012-08-07 ...
AAAAGCGGGTGATGGGAATCGAACCCACGTATCTAGCTTGGAAGGCTAGTGTTCTACCATTGAACTACACCCGCATGTGTCTGCTATAGCTTAAACTATAGCATCAATATGAAATTTATTTTGAAATGAAACAGGATGCTTCATGATCGGGGTGACAGGATTCGAACCTGCGGCCTCCTGATCCCAAATCAGGCGCTCTAGCCAAGCTGAGCCACACCCCGGCTTGTTGTCTGCGTTGTCTTGTTTGTCACAACGCAAGACCTATTATATTATACGGTGGTACATTTGTCAATACTTTTTTTGAAAAAAATTCAAAAAAATTTTTGTCCTTAATTTTATGCCGATTTTATTGACTTAATGAGTTTTTTGTAAGACAATAAAAGTGGCAGGAGCGTTTGAAAGTGTCCTGTTTTTTATCGGACAAGTACCAATTAGGAGGAAAAGAAAATGAATACAGGAATCAAAGGAATACAGAAAGTAGTGGTGGGGGAACATAATTCTGCCAAGACGATGGGAAGCGGAACACTGGATGTGTTTGCCACACCGGCGATGATCGCGTTGATGGAAGAGACTGCCTGGAAGAGCGTTGCCGGCGAATTGGACGAAGGCTGTGGGACGGTAGGGATTCATCTGGACGTGTCACACGATGCACCGACACCGCTTGGCATGACCGTGACCTGCGAGAGTGAACTGATCGCCGTAGAGGGAAGAAAACTCACGTTCCGCGTGAAAGCAAAGGACGAGAGAGGTACGATCGGAAAAGGCATTCACGAGCGTTTTATCGTAAACGATGAAAAATTCCAGGCGAAAGCAAATCAAAAATAGAAACGGAGAGTACGATGCGGTATTATATATCCGATCTGCATTTTTTTCATGAGAATCTGAATCACAGCCTCGACTGCCGGGGATTTGCCTCCGCGCGTGAAATGAATGAATATATTATTGAAAAGTGGAATAAAAAAGTAAGAGAGGGAGATGAGGTTGTGATCCTCGGAGATTTTTCCGCCGGTCATGCGGAGGAGACGAATGAGGTGCTGCGGCGCCTGCGCGGCAGACTGTTTCTGATCGAAGGCAACCACGATCATGTGATCCGCCACCGTAAATTCGATGCCTCACGCTTTGGCTGGATCAAGCCGTACGCGGAGGTACATGACAACAAGCGAAAGGTGGTATTGAGCCATTATCCCATCTTCTGTTACAATGGACAGTACCGCCTGGACGACGAGGGCAGACCAAAGAGTTATATGCTCTATGGACATGTGCATGATTCGCACGACGAAGCCCTCGTCAATGAATTTATATACCGCACGCGGCAGTCGCTTGTAAAATCGCGCTACGTGGAAGAACCACAGCCGATTCCGTGCCATATGATAAACTGTTTCTGCATGTTTTCCGACTACACGCCGCTGACCCTGGATGAATGGATCGAAGTGGATGAAAAGCGGCGGCAGCAGTTATGGGAAAAATCAACTATTTGCAATAGTTGATTTTTTGTGGTACACTATATATGGTGTTTAAAATTGAAGGAAAGGAGGGAAAGGATGTTCGGAAAATCGAAAAAACGCGAGGCGGTTGCCTTTGTTGACTATGAACACTGGTTTTATGGATATTCGAATCGTTTTCAGATGCGTCCAAATGTGGATGAATGGCTGAAAGAATTGAAAAACGAATTTCAGATGAAAGACATATTTTTCTTTGGGGATTTTTCAGAGCCCAATATCGGGAAAGATTTAGATCGTCTTAAAAAGATTACGTCAGGTATCGTGCATACTGCGAGTGAAAAAATTGGTGTAGATAAAGATTTCACAGATGTTATCATATTGGATCAGATTTATCGTTATGCATCGAAAAAGAAGAGTCCGGATGTATATATTTTATTTACCGGAGATGCTCATTTTCTTAAGGTGGCAGAATATTTGAAAGAACTTGGAAAAAAAGTTATTATATACGGCGTGAAATTCGCATTCAGCAATCATTTAAAATCCATAGCGACAAGTTATGTTGAGATGCCAAGGCAGTCTCAGGAAAAAGATCATTACAATGATCTGATATTTGCAAGCTTGTACCGGCTGCGTGCAAAACCACGTACGCTGATCACCTATTGGAAAACGATAAAGAGCGTGTCAGAGTATAATAAAGTTCCTAAGGAACGAGTAAAACTTGCACTTGACAATCTGCTCCGTCAAAAATATATTCAGGAATCGGAACAGGTTGGTTATAATGGCAAAATATTTGACGTGTTGAACGTTGACTGGGATCGCGTTGAAAAAGATGGGATATGGTCAAAAGATTGACAAAGATTGGAAAAGGAGGTATCTGCAGAAAAAGGCAGTACCTCCTTTTCCATGAATTTCTATTTGATTTTTTGGGGGTTGTGTAGTATAATAAATAAGGTTGATAAAGCTTCAAGGATTAAGAGGCGGTATAAAATGAGGTGTATGAATGTTGAATGAAGAAAATACCAAGATTCTTGTAACTTGTCCGGTATGCGGATACCAGGAAGAAGTGGACGATTTTAACAAAGATAATGAGGTTTGTACACATTGTGGAAAAAGCACCTACACCTTTCGTACGGTAAACAGCATCCGTAAGGTGTTCGTCGGAGAGTTAAAGAAGAAAGAGCGTGGAGAGGAATAAATGCATCACACATTATCCGGGTCTGTCTGCAAAATGACAGGTTTTTCCAGTGTATATTGATAATATTTGATGATATTTCCGCTCAGCATATTTCTTTTTGTCCAATTACATAAATCATAATCACGTACATAAGGAAGAGAATCATAGAATTTGGAATTGGAATCGTATTGATGATCAAACGTCATCAACATCTTTTCAATCAGTTCATTGGTATACATTTTCAATCACTTCCTTTTCTTATTTTTCACATATCTTAAGTATAACCGATTTCGGTTATTTTTACAACTATTTAGAGGAAAAAACTTAATATTGATTTTCCACTGCAAGGCGGTAAATGCAAAAGCGCTCCCTGCGGTCTTTTCGTATGGCGTCCGACGCGGCAATCTCATCCACACGTTCAAAAGCGGTATGCTGCTCAATGTAGAAAATGGTATCGTCTTCCGGGTAATACAGAACCAGTGTCAGTGTACGCGGATTCCGCTCAAAGGAGCGTTCCACTTGGCTTAATACCGTGCGGAATACATCCGGCGAAAAGGGGTTAAAGCAGTATACACAGGTGACACGGTCATCCACCTCGTAATGGTCGGCGGTATCAAGGACGAAATGGATATCCGCATCTTCCATTACAAAAGAAAGGCGGTTGTTTTCGGCAATCGTATACCATTTTTCTGCCATTTCCACGCCAATACACGGACATCCGAAACGGACTGCCGTGTAAAATGCCAGACGGCCGAGACCGCTTCCGTAATCGAGAAGTACGTCCTCTTTTGTGAGTGGAAAGGCATCAAAAAGCACCTCCAGCACGCGGTACGGTGTCGGTTCGTAGCGGTGGCAGTGGTAGGTGTCCAATCCGTCTTCCTGTATTTCTTCGGTATGGATCTGTAAAAGAGAATCGACAGCCTGCCCGAGCTGTTCGTCGGTCAGATTGTCATTTTCTTCCATTAATATGCGAATCGTTTCGTCGAGGTTCATTCGTGATATTCTCCCACAACAAGGCTTGAATTTTGTCCGCCAAATCCAAAGGCATTTGTCATAGCGTAGTGAACCGGGCGTTTTTCCGCCTTGCCCGGAACGTGGTTTAAGTCGCACTGCTCATCCGGGTTGACAAGACCCAGCGTAGGTGGGACGATGCCGGTCTGAATGGCTTTGATGCAGGCAATGGTCTCTGTGACACCGCCGGCACCCATCATATGGCCGGTAGAGCCTTTGGTCGAGGTGACTGCCATCTCATAAGCGTGCGCACCAAAAAGTTTCTTTACGGCGTTTACTTCAATCGTGTCACCTATCGGGGTAGACGTGCCGTGCGTATTGATGTAATCGATCTGATCGAGAGAGATGCCGGCTTTCTTTACGGCGTGCTCCATACAGGCGATCGCACCGATTCCATCCGGGTGCGGCGCGGTTACGTGGTAACCGTCTGTGCAGTTGGCATAGCCGGCAAGTTCGGCATGAATCTTTGCACCGCGTTTTTTCGCGTGGCTTTCAGTCTCTAAGAGGATCGCTCCTCCGCCTTCGCCAAAGACAAATCCGTCGCGGTCCTTGTCAAATGGCCGGCTGGCATGCTGTGGATCGTCGTTGTTTGTGCTGAGTGCGTGGGCGGAAGCAAGTCCTGCGACAACGACAGGACAAAGGCTTGCGTCTGCGCCTACGACAACGATCGCATCGGCTTCTCCGGCGCGGAGCAGCATCGCAGCGGTTGTGATGGCGTCAGCTCCGGAAGAACACGCCGTGCTGACAGTAAGGCTTGGCCCGTGGTATCCTTTGGCAATCGCAATCTGCGCTGCGGCGATATTTCCGATGAATTTCGGGACAAAACGCGGACTGACTTTTTTGTGCGCGCCGGTACTCAGACCGTCCTGTGTCTCGGCAATGATAGACACACCGGACATCGCAGTACCGACAACAACGCCCATACGGTCACTTGCGACCGTTCCTTCTTCGATTCCGGCGTCGGCAAGTGCTTCGGTTGCTGCGGCGTAGCCGTACTGCATAAACAGATCCATCTCGCGGCTCTGTTTTTTTGTCATAAAATCATCCGGGTTAAAATCTTTTACCTGTGCAGCAATCTGTACCGCCAGAGAACTTGCGTCAAAGCGGGTAATGTGGTCAATGCCGCATTTTCCTTCTACCAGATTTTTCCAATATGTGTCAACGCCGATTCCGATCGGGGTTACGGCGCCCATTCCTGTAATTACTAACTTTTCCTGCATATCTTTTGATTCTCCTTTATTGATTTTCAATCTGGGCTGCCAGGTCTTCCAAATATTCCCAGCGTTCCATTTTTTCAAGCAAAGCCATTTCGGCATTTTCTTTCTCTTCATTTAGTTCTGTCAGACGACTGTAGTTGCTGGCAGATTCTTCCATTTCTTTTTCAAGGGAAGCAATCTTTTCTTCCAAATTTTGTATATCTTCCTCAATGGTTTCATATTCGCGCTGTTCTTTATAAGAAAATTTTAATTTCTTTGGCGCATTTTTCTTCCACGTATCTCTGGAACTGGAATCCGGGTTGCGGCTGCTTTCCTTTTTGTCGGAAATGGTACTCATCTCGGACAGTTTGTCACCGGATTTTTTCAGATAATCGGTGTAGGCGCCCTCGTATTGGGTGATCGTTCCGTTTTCCTCAAACGCAAAGATGCGGCGGACGACACGATCCAGAAAATAGCGGTCATGCGATACGGTCACGACGATGCCGGCAAAATGATCGAGATAGTCTTCGAGGATTGTCAGCGTTTCGATGTCCAGATCGTTGGTCGGCTCATCCAAAAAGAGGACGTTGGGAGCTTCCATAAGGATACGGAGCAGATACAGCCGGCGCTTTTCGCCGCCGGAAAGTTTCTCAATCAATGCGTAGTGCATATTGGAGGGAAACAAAAACCGCTCTAACATCTGCGAAGCGCTGATCGTACCGGTCGGAGTATGGATGACTTCCGCTCCTTCGCGCACGTATTCGATCAGTTTCAGAGACGGGTCTAAAAATTCATTTTCCTGTGAAAAGTAACCGATCTTTACGGTCTGTCCGATGGTGATCGTGCCGGAATTCGGCGCTTCCAGGCCGTTGATCAGTTTCATTAAGGTAGATTTTCCACATCCATTCGGACCAATGATCCCGATGCGGTCATTTTTCAAAAATATATAAGAAAAATCCCGTATGAGTGTGCGGTCATCATAGGATTTGCAAATCCCATTCAATTCAATGGTGGTTCGTCCAAGGCGGGAGGCGATCGAGGTCATCTGTACATTTTCCTCGGTTTTCGGCGGCGTTACGTCGCGGAGAGCTTCGTAGCGGGCAATATGCGCTTTCTGCTTGGTGGAACGTGCGCGCGCACCGCGCATCATCCATTGGATCTCGGTTTTCAATAAACTCTGGCGTTTGCGTTCGGTCGCTGCCTCCATTTCTTTGCGCTCGGATTTGAGGGCGAGATATCCGAGGTAGCTGTCCGCATAACTGTAAAGTTTTCCCTGCTCCAGTTCGACGATCCGTGTCACGACGCTGTCCAGAAAATAGCGGTCATGTGTGATCATCACAAGCGCACCGCGGTAGTTTTTCAATCGGTTTTCCAGCCATTCTGCCATCGCACTGTCTAAGTGGTTGGTCGGTTCGTCAAGGATCAGGATGTCCGCGTCGGTCAGCAGAGTGCGGACAAGTGCCACACGTTTGCGCTGTCCCCCGGACAACTGTTGAATGGGTTTTGTAAATTCGGTGATGCCAAGTCTTGTCAACATATTTTTGGCATCTGGTTCCCGTTCCCAGATGCCATTGTCAGTCAGACCGGCTAAGGCAGCACTCAAAACCGTATCGGTGTCTGAAAATTCGGGCGACTGCGGAAGATACGACAGCGTCAGCTGGTTTCCGCGGATCACGGTTCCCTCATCCGGAACGAGCATTCCGGCAATGATTTTTAAAAGGGTCGATTTCCCGGTTCCGTTGATACCGATCAGCCCCACCTTTTCCCCCTCGTTTAAGTGAAACGAGAGGCCGGAAAAAAGGCGGCGGTCATGATAACTGTGAGTGATGCCTTCGGCGGTTAATAAATTCATAAATAAACTCCTGAATTGGTTTTATAAGAATATGTATTTGCAGATGAAGAGTACCGCAAGTACATACATAAGCGGAGTGATCTTTTTCGATTTTCCGCAAAGAAGATTGATGACAACAAAGGAGATAACTCCGATGGAGATACCTTCTGCGATGCTGTACATCAAAGGCATAGCCAGCATACAAAGGTAAGCAGGGATTGCTTCTGTGAGGTCAGCAAAGTCAACCTTGATTACGGAAGATACCATCAAAAATCCGACAAAGATCAGGGCAGGAGCCGTGGCAAAACCAGGGATCGCTGTGAAGATCGGTGCGAAGAAGATGGAGATCAGGAATAAAAATCCGGTAACTACGGATGACAATCCGGTACGTCCGCCTGCTGCTACACCGGCAGAAGATTCTACGTAAGTTGTCGTTGTAGAAGTACCGATGATCGCGCCGGCAGAAGTAGCGATCGCATCTGCCAGAAGAGCTTCCTTGATACGAGGAAGTTTGCCGTCTTTGTCAAGCATATCGGCTTTGGTAGCGACACCGACCAATGTTCCCAAAGTATCGAAAATATCTACAAAAAGGAAAGATAACAGTACGACGATAAAGTTGATCACACTAACGCCGGAGAGGTCAGCGCGGAAGCACTGTCCGAATGTCTTTCCAAGATCTGTCAGGTCAACAAAAGCAAGGTTCGGGAAGAGGGAGTAAAATCCGCCTTCTACGTCTACCTGGTAAACACCGGCAGCCTGCATGATCATACCGAGGATCCAGGTGGCAATGATACCAATCAGGATCGCACCTTTAAATCCTTTGATGTAAAGAACGATCGTAATGAACAATCCGACGATTGCAAGTACGGCACAGATTCCCTCGGTGTGGAAATTTCCAGCAAAGTCTACAGTTGTAGTAAGAGTGGAATCACTGTTTACAACAAGGTGTGCACCCTGCAGTCCAACAAAAGCGATGAAAAGTCCGATTCCGGCGCTTACACCGTGTTTCAGAGTGAGAGGGATTGCATTGAAGATTGCTTCACGTACGTTTGTAAGGGAAAGTACGATAAATACAATACCTTCGGCGAATACAGCGAGCAGAGCTACCTGCCAGGAGTATCCCATCGAACCACATACGGTGTAAGCAAAGTAAGCGTTGAGTCCCATACCGGAAGCAAGAGCAAATGGGTAATTTGCCAGAAATGCCATCGCAAGTGTACCGATAAAGGCAGCAAGCGCCGTAGCGATCAGGGCAGCATTGGTGTCCATGCCGGCTGCGGTAAGCATGCTTGGGTTGACGGCAAGAATATAAGCCATTGTCATAAAGGTCGTCAGACCGGCGATGACTTCTGTTTTTACCGTTGTGTTGTTGTCTTTGAGTTTGAACAGTTTTTCTAACATAATGTCCTCCTTCTTAAATTAGGTGTTTTTTATTGATAAGTCCAAAGACTTATTTTCCTTCATAAGTGATGACGGAAGCGACATCGTAGGCTGCCAGTTTGTCACGTCCGTGAAGACCGGCGAGTTCCAGAAGAAATACAATTTTTTCCACACTGCCGCCAAGTTCTTCCACTAATTTGGCGCAGGCTTCCACTGTACCACCGGTAGCGATCAGATCGTCTACAATGATAACTTTCTGCCCTTTGGCAATGGAATCTTTGTGAAGTTCAATCTCGGCAGTGCCGTATTCCAGCTCGTAGCTTGCACTGACGGTTTCGCAAGGCAGTTTCCCTTTTTTGCGGCACGGAACAAAGCCTTTTCCGAGAGCATAGGCGATGGCAGAACCAAAGATAAATCCACGCGCATCCAGTCCGACAACGAGATCAAAGTCCAGACCTTTTACTTTTTCCGCCATGGCATCAATTGCCAGATGAAATCCTTCCGGATCCTGTATCACCGTAGTGATATCGCGGAAAATGATTCCTTTCTCCGGAAAATCCGGGATACTTCTTACGTACTCTTCCAATTTTTTCATGGTGTTTCGTCTCCTTATTCGAATCTCTGATTTATTCTTCTTCAATCGGCCGGTTGATCCCCCAGAAAAACAGGGCGACGGTTCCGGGGCCGGTATGGCTTCCAATGGTCGTACCGATCGGATAGATTTCTACTTTTCCATCTAATTCCGGAAAGCGTTCCTCGACAAGAGCTGCCACGGCAAGAGCGTCCTCTTTGCAGGCAGAATGTGAGATATAACATTTTCCGGTGTATGATGTGCCGGCGATGGCAAACTGCTCCATCTGCTCTACGATCGCGCGGATCACCTTTTTCTTTGTACGTATTTTATAGCGTGGGATCAGTCGTCCCATAAAATCCATATTGAGCAGAGGGCAGATATTTAAAAGTCCGCCGACGAATCCGGCTGTCTTTGAGACACGCCCTCCTTTGATATAGAACGTAAGATCGGTCGAAAAGAACCAGTGGTGTACATGAAGACGGTTCTCCAGACACCATTGATACACCTCGTCGATGCTTTTTCCTTCCTCGCGCAGATCAGCCAGTTTGTCCATCAGAAGACCATAACCGGAAGAAGCCGCGAGAGAATCCACGATAAGAATCTTTCGATCCGGATATTTTTCACTCAAAATATCCCTTGCCAGACACGCCGAATTTAACACCCCGGAAATGCCCGAAGACAAGGTGACATGCAAAATATCCTTTCCCTGTTGTAAAAATGTTTCAAAATATGCCTCAAATTCATTGGCATTGATCTGTGACGTTTTGGTATCGGCTCCATTTGCCATTGCCTCATAAAATTTGTCAAAGGGAATGGATTTCCCCAGATCGTCCGGATACTGCTTCCCATCGAGTTCAAAATGAAAGCAGATATAAGAGATATCCCGGTCTTTAAAATGCTGTTCGCTCAGATCCGCTGTCGAGCAGCAGCTGAGTACATAATCCGCCATAGTGTTTTCCTCCTCTTTCAAGATATTTTTATTGTACCATTTGTCGTGCGATATTTCAACCGTTAGAGGAAAAATAACATTATCTTTTGACACAGGGGGAAAAACGGTCTATAATGGCTTTAAACTAAATTTGCAGGGAGAAAATAAAGGAGGAAGAAGCAGGGTTATGAGACAGTACGATCAACGAAATTTATCCATGGTAATGGATTTCTATGAAATGACGATGAGCAACGGGTATTTTAATACGGAGAATGCGGATACGCGGGTGGCGTTTGACGTGTTTTACCGGAAAAACCCGGACAATGGGGGATTTGCAATATTTGCCGGACTGGAGCAGATCATCGAATATATCAACGATCTGCATTTTTCCAGGGAAGATATCAGTTATCTGCGTGAACAGGGGATGTTTGGCGAAGAGTTTCTGGAATATCTTGCCAATTTCCGCTTTCAGGGAGATATTTACGCTTTCCGCGAAGGAACGATCATGTATCCGGGCGAGCCGGTTATCACGGTAGTTGCGCCGCTTATCGATGCCCAGCTGGTGGAGACGGCGATCTTGCTGCAGGTCAACCACCAGTCGTTGATCGCGACAAAGGCGCGCCGCATAGTGAAAGCGGCGAGAGGACGCGCGGTCAGTGATTTTGGTGCCCGTCGTGCCCACAATATGGACGCGGCAGTGTACGGAGCGAGAGCCTGCTGTATCGGTGGCGCGGTCGGCACGGCGACTGTCCTTGCCGGAAAAATGTTTGACATCCCGATCAGCGGAACGATGGCGCACAGCTGGGTCATGTTTTACAACGATGAATTTGAGGCATTTAAAAAGTATGCCGAAAATTATCCGGACGGAACGGTGCTTCTGGTCGATACGTACGATGTGCTGGAAAGCGGCATCCCGAATGCGATCCGTGTTGCGAAAGAAGTGCTGGAACCGATGGGAAAACGGCTTTTGGGAATCCGCCTTGACAGCGGCGATCTTGCGTATCTTTCGAAGAAGGCTCGTAAAATGTTAGATGAGGCCGGACTGACGGATTGTAAGATTGTGGTGTCCAACAGTCTTGACGAATTTACGATCAATTCGCTTTTGGAACAGGGCGCATGCATTGACAGTTTCGGCGTCGGCGAGCGTATGATCACATCGAAGTCGGAACCGGTATTCGGAGCGGTTTACAAGATGGCGGCAGTGGAAGAAAATGGAAAATTCGTGCCGCGTATCAAAGTGTCGGAAAACATCGAAAAAATCACCAACCCCGGCTTGAAAAAGGTACTCCGCGTCTACGATGAAAACGGACATGCCGTAGCAGACATGCTTGCCCTCCGGGAAGAAGAGATCGATTTTTCGAAACCGGTTTCTTATATTGATGAGAAAAAGCCGTGGAAGAAACGCCGTTTTGAAAACTGCACGGCGAAAGAACTCCAGGTGCCGGTTTATCTCGATGGAAAACTCGTCTATCAGAATGAATCGATCCCGGACATTGCGAATTATGTGAAAGCACAGCTCGATCACGAGATCTGGAGTGAGGAGCAGCGTTTTGAAAATCCACATACGCACTATATTGATATGTCAAAAAAATTGTATGATACGAAGATGGAGTTATTGAATCAGGCGAGAGGAGAAAATTAGAAAATAAAACGTATATAAAGATTTTTGAAAAAAAGTCGAAATAAATATTGTATGAATTACTTTTATGACAGCAAAGGAGAATGACAAGATGAAGAAAAAAGTTAATCAGCGTCGAATATTTAGTGGGATTGTTACCATACTTTTGGTGTTTGGTCTTGTGTTTGGATCTTTGGGGATGACAAGCCAAGCCAATAATGTAACATATAAAAAAGGGGCATCGATGAAAGACCTGGTTTCCATTATGCAAAATTATTGCTTTATTGCTTTTGATACGATTGACATGACGGGACACCAGCATGGAAATGTTCTTGCGGATAAAATGACTGGAAATGGCTGTGAATATACGACCCGTGTTCCTTATGGATTTACCAATGACAATTACATTCGAAAGTTTGTGAATCTTAGTTCGGGCGATATCAAGATTGGCTATGCCGGTAATAACGATAATTTGTATGTGGGAGAGGGATACACCGTTACAAAAAATGGAAAGTCATATTATATCGATGGACATAAAGTAGTGGATTCGCCCAATGTATATGTGGATATGGCAAATGAAAAATATATCAATTTGGAGGAACTTCAGGATAGTTTTGCCGCATACAATGAGCAGCTTGCGTCTCAAAAAACGGATAAAAATGTGTCGTTATCGGGTCAAAAAATCACGGTAGACATATCATCAGGAGCGGCGTATCTTAATCTTGATGCATCAGGAGTGAATTCCTTAAAAAATGATATGATAGTATACTTTCCAAAAAACTCGTCTTCTATCCTGGTAGTAAATGTTGATCTGGCAGGGGGAGCATGGAATCGAAATGTATTTAAGGTATTTGACGGGGAAACCTTGTTAACACAGTATGAAAAAGATGTCGTAAATAATGTAAATCGTGTGTATTATAATTTTTATGATTCTTCACAAGCAGATGAACAGTACACCGGAACGCTGACAATGAAGGGAAGTGGTCCCGGTACCGTGATTGCTCCAAACGCGAGTGTTACTCTGGAGTCAACCCAATGTGGGGTATATATCACAAAAAATCTGACTGCGCGCAGTGAGTGCCATTGGTCAAAATCCGTAAATCCGGTGGCACCGCAAGGTGTTACAGCGCCAACCGCGACACCAAAAGCTACCGAAGCACCGACAGCGACACCAAAAGCTACCGAAGCGCCGACAGCGACACCAAAAGCTACCGAAGCGCCGACAGCGACACCAAAAGCCACACCGGTGCCAACAGCGACACCAAAAGCTACCGAAGCACCGACAGCGACACCAAAAGCTACCGAAGCGCCGACAGCGACACCAAAAGCTACCGAAGCGCCGACAGCGACACCAAAAGCCACACCGG
>ERZ808252.2154-NODE-2154-length-12519-cov-10.881900_pt1 | contig 12519 bp, 10 predicted proteins | sample MGYA00521242_ERZ808252 | MGnify/ENA primary metagenome ERZ808252 (study PRJEB31516, sample SAMN03275581) | gut metagenome | biome: mammalia-associated habitat; material: feces | host: Papio cynocephalus | place: Kenya | collected 2012-08-07 ...
GATTTCCATATATTATCTGCTATAATTTTCGGGCTGCAAAGGTATAAAAATTTACAGAATATCTGAACTCTAGCCTCTATTTACGACTAATAACTAATAAGTAATCCTAAGAAACCTTCTAAAAAAAAAGAGACGTCCCCTCAACGAGCCGTCTCCTTATCCAGTGCGCGAGACCAGAGTCGAACTGGCACGCCATTGCTGGCACTACCTTCTGAGAGTAGCGCGTCTACCAATTTCGCCACCCGCGCTCAGAATGGAGTGCAAAGTTACAAAAACTTTTCATATTCCTATCTGCCTCGACAAAATAATGGCAAAATATTTCAATGGACGTCAACGGGAATACAGCGAACATCATCAAATCTCTATATCGACATCGTAACTATATTCCCACGGGCCTACAGTTATGCTGATTCTCGTGCATACATAATCAATTTTTACGACTATATCCTGAAGATCTTCAGAAGTCCAATCATATCCGCATTGTTGTATGTAGTTCCCAAGAGCGAAAGTCTTAAGTTCGGAATATTTTTCCATCACCGACAACTTTAACGAAGAATCCGTCTGTCGAGGGAGAGAAATTTCACGGACAAGTCCAATTCCGGAGTTTCCGGATTCCGCATCGGCAGACGGCACGAGGTAGTGGCTGAATTCGCCTGCATGTGGGTTTCCATCAATGCCGTATCCGTCTATACTCCCGCAAACATTCAGTTCAAAGGGCCAGTCAATGTCACTTTCATCCATAACGACCGTCAGCCGGCAATAATTCTTGACAAGCCGCACGGTCTCGGTGCATGACTCACAGTCGGTGTCTACCCGTGAAGAGAACATACGCACATACGGGCAGTCATCCCCGAATGGTATCACTAGTCCGTTGTCCCCGACAAAGCCGGAAGCTTCCTCCGACCACAAATTTACATGCACACCGGTACGCGGAACCTGAAGTTCATACAACGAGTCCGCCTGAGCAAGGTCAAGCGTGTCGGAAAAAGAAAATTCCCCATCGTCCCGCACAGAAAGTATAACACGGCCTTCAGTCCATCTTCCGTCCTCTGGGAACTCAAGTCGGAGCAGACATGGACACCCGCTTCTGTTTTCTTTTATAGAGCAGGACGCAAGCAGACTGACAGCCACAGCCGCAGCCGCCAGCCTTCCAAGCCAGTAATTCAATTCGCAGCACATTGCAATCATATTGTCACGGACTGCACGGTCTCATTCTCCCACGGAGCCACGCTTATCTCGAAAGTGGCACCGCCTACAACAGACTCCACGTCAGGGGTATCAGTTCCGAGCCGTGTCACAGTCAGTTCGCCGATTGTGTATATCGTATTCCCGCTAATTTTCGGAAGTGTTATAGGATAGTAACAGAGATGGCCTCCGACGATTGCCTCGATAACGAGTCTTGTATGGCGAGGAGTCCATTGAGTGGAAGAACTATCTTCAGAGACAGGATTAGGATAACAATAGAAATGATGTGCCGATGCATCGGATGAACCGCAGGCAATTTGCAGAGATGCCGGTTTTTCGTAAAAAAGGCAGTCCGAAGACTCTTTATTCCCTGATTTATTAAGCCAGAGCGTTGGAACGGATATTCCGGAAAAAGAGTCATTGCCGGCAACATTTATCAGGTACAATCCCGTCACCTCAATAGGAGCAGATTGGTACTGGACCAATTCTATCCGGTTCGTAATCTTCTGCAGGATAATCTTTGCAGCAAATCTTCGGACCTCAATGGTGACTGAAACACTCGCCGCAGCAACGGAAACAGCCGACTCGCCATACATCACAAACGATTTCCTGTCATTGTCCGTAAGTTGAGTGGTCATGCCACGCAGGCCATCAATCGTCTTGACAGCACTTGCTTCAGGAGCGTTAACGAGCGCAACGACAGTCTTCTTTCCCATGGTGCAGGAGATGTTGAGATCACCCGATGAGGCTGTCTTGTATGCCTCGATGTTGCCAGAATCATTGAACACGAACACCTGCACGGAAGAAAGAGCATTCTCATCCGTCTCAGAACCTGTTCCGGAAGCTCTTGTAACATAATCCAATGGTATGATGACTTTTAATTCCGACATTTCTTCAGCGAAAGCGCATTCTGTCTCGCGAATCTCGGCAGCCTTGTCGCAGGCCGTCAGGAGCGCCGCAGTCAATGCCGCGGAAAAAATAATTTCTGGTCTCATATTTTTTAAATTATTTGGGTCTAACATTTTTCAATACCTCTTCCATTTCCGGATCGAGATTGGCTCGGTATCGCATTGAGGAGTCCATTTCAACCGCAGCCTCAAACTTGCGCCTCGCCTCTTCACGCATTCCAAGCCGCGACATAACCAGGGCCTTCAAATAGCATAACTTAGCCGAATTGTCCGGCAAATCCTTGAGCACATCCCACGAACTATGGTCGTAGCCTGCCGATGCAAAGGCGAGGGCGGAATTATAGTCTCTGTACGGACGCAAGAGTCCGACAGCCACGGGGTAATCAAGTTGTTTCAGTGCCTCGACCCCACGCATGTACGCAGTGTCGATTTCCGCAGTGTGAATGGTATCCTTGACCATCCCCCGACGATGAAGGTGAAAGTCAAGCCTCACTGTTCTCAAATTGGGATATAAACTTTCACGCACATAACCATATTCCGGAATCTTTCTCAGACAGTCTTCACGAGCATCCGGATCGGTGATTGGCAATACCGCCTCTCGATAAAAACTGACGGACGACTCGGAAACAAGGCTATCGGAGCATACCATCGCAGTGAGCCTGCTCCAATCTTCGGGTAGGCATGAGATCCGCAACAGAGAATCGGCCCCGTACTCGAAAAATCCCGAAATGTAGTCCCGCACAGACTTCGATCTTTCCCTTGAGAGTGCCGCATTTGAATTCCAGTTGCCCTCTGGGGAACAAGCCGCCGTCACGACCAGCGAATCCAGTTCCAATTCGTCACGTTCAAACACGTCACAGACACACCTCCGCACACGTTCAAGTTCCTCTGCATTACAGCCACGCGTAGTGTCCACCACTGACTTTCCAGCCGCGAAGTCAATGAGAGCCAAGGTATTGTCCTTTACAACACGTTCCCGTATCACCATTCTGTAGTGCGGCGAATCATCAACCAAGGAGGACAATGAGCTTATGTAAAACTCCAGACTGTCCGGAGATGGCATGTCACAGATATGCTCGCCGAATCGCCATACGCTGCCTGTCATATTGACGACCACCTTCTTTAATTTGGGAAGGGAACGGAACGAGTGAGCATATCGGTATATAAAATCTCCGTTTGAGGCACGCAAAACAGTATCCAGCCTGAGTCCGGACGAATCTATGGGTGACTTCACATACTTTCGAAACATCCGCTCCCGATTTCTTTTCTTCATATCATTTATATGATGCCTCAACGTCTTGGAATAGTGAGCAGCCGCGTCCCTCTGCGTCACGCCAAACAGATTCTCCGCATCTGGTGCCGGCACTATTGACGAGTCCCTTTTCATTGCATATGTCTTGGGATAATATCTCGCGATGAACATTTCAAGCTGACGCATCATCATGAGATCTGTCGTGTCCGTGACAATGGTGGCAAGAAATTCGCGGTAGCGCTGATAGCCGCGCAATTGGCGCTTGCGATAGCCGGCTCCGGTGACATTGACAGGATCTAACCGCCGGTGTTCTCCTGCAATATCCAACACGGGAAAGAATCTCAACTGCCAGTCAGAGTCCAGGAGCATCGCCGGAACCATTATGTCAAAGCTAATGCTTACATTACCAAGTCTCTCTGAGACATGATTGAAACGGGCCACCACTTTGGATGCCGAGATCACATCAGTTGCGACCATTTCCCCAGTATCGTCATCCCTTATCGCATTCATTATCAGCGGCTCCCCAGATTCCCTTTCCAACTCTCCCGAAACTGGGAAATCAAATTCCGGAGTCTCTTCCGCTTCGGATGAAAATTCCGGAATGCCTATATCTGCAACCGCACCTCTGTCAAATAGGGTTCTTACCTTGCGCGCAGGAGAGCATGCCTGCATGATGACAGCAAGAAGCACTGCTGCTGGTATCAGACCATATAAAAAGGTTCGATTTTCAATCTTTTCAGAACACATACACAAGAGCTATCATCAAATCATCTGGAAGCACGAACATCTTGTTCCCCTCCCCCTCGGTGATTCCGCATACCGGACAGGAATAACTGCGATAATTGCCACCGCCGCCCCAAATGCCGAGACCGAACTCAAGATTGAAATGAGGAAATATCATATATGAGTACCCTGCATACATCCCCACACCATAGCGGTCCCCCTCCTCGGCTTCATCCGAGAATATGCCTCCGGAACTGTATTCCTGAAAACGCAGTTTGCTCCCGAACCACCAGCCGGTGTTTATATGCCAGAGCCAGTATCTGGCTCCCAAGAAATATGACTGCTGGCGGTTATAGAACACGCCGCGCTTTCCAGACTCGAAACTAAATGGATTGTAGCGGACGCCAGCCCCTACAGACCAATTCTTCGCCACACCATATGACAAATCAAGATTGAGAGTGCCGAGATTTGCATATTCGATGAGGTTGGTCGAGATATTAAGACGCTGTGCCTGGGCTCCGGTCACTGCAAACGTCATGGAAAGAACTGCAACGATGAGACGGTTCCGAAAATTATCGTTTTTCATAACCATGGTCCTACTTCTTTACATATCTAGCAAAAGCCTGCTCTATCACGGAACGCTTGTCTGGACAAGCCTTTATCAGGGAAGCCTTGAAGGACTCAAGTGATGAAGTTTCACCATCCATAGCCGAAAAAATGCTGGCACGACTCACTCCACGTTCACCTATATATTTAAGAATCTGAGGCTTGAACCAGAAATATTCTCCAGAATCCGGCAAACGTCCTCCGTAATGGTCTTTCTGCATCTGGCATTGGAGATAATAAGCCCACATCTCGCCCACCTCACAATATCCCGCGCCGTCCTCGTTTCCAGTGCCATAGGTCGAGCCGCTCGCCGCAAAAGACTTGAGAATGAACTCGACATATTTGTTCCAATAGTCATTTCCCACCTTGGCATAATGGCTGGCATGGGCAAGTTCGTGATTCACAACGTTAAAAATGGACTTATAGTCGTTCTTGCCGGACAAGCCAAGGGTAATGTCAGGAGCAAAAAGCTTTACCAAGAATCCATATGGTCCGAGAAATCCGGAGATGAGTGGATGACTGACAACCGCGCCCTGATGTATCATCGGAGTGCTGCTGTTCTCAAGACCGGAAAGAATCCATATCCTTAAATCCTTCGGCGGCTCGCTTATGCCCATGTCCTTCTTGTCGCAACGTCCGATGTAGTCATAGACGACATTGTTCACCGCGCATCTCCTAAATAGTTTGTCATCCGAATCCTTCGTGACAGTCATGCTGATGCCGTCAGGCTCTGCCTTCCCGAGAGTGGAGACTGAGGCCGGTACGAGTATCAGGTTCAGGCCTATCGCAAAGTTCCTTTCGTTCTTGAAAACTATGCGATAGCGAATTTTTGAGGAGAATTCCTTGTTCATTGTATAGTACCCGTCTCGGTCTGTGTAGGCCTTGGCAAACTTCACAAACGCATTGCAGGTTACCTTAACGCCGGAAATCCCGAAAGGCTTCCCGCCATTGGCCTTATCGTCCACAATGGTCAGCCGCCCCGAGGGCGTGACCTTGCTGCCCTTCGTGGCGGCACCGGCCTCAGCAAGCAGGTTGGAATTTCCTGTCATTTCGTAAGATTTGCGCTCCACAGCGTGCCAATCAATCCCGTCCAGGACCTTCGTGGAAGGATCATTCGATGCAATGTAGCATTCGTGCAGAATCTGATACCTCATATCCGGAAAGTCGAAGTCCTTCGGCACCACGGCATACTGCCACGTGATGTCGCCTTCTTTCACCGAAGGATCATGATACCAGTCCCCTTCCTTCACGATCTCATAGTCCACAGGATGATCCAGAAGTTCAATGCCCAGCGATTTCAAACTGTCAAACTCATCCTGATCCGCAGGGAGAAAGCGTACATAATAGTCCGTCGTCTCAATATTGATCCTATCCGCCTTGGTAGGATAGAGTTCCGCGAGCGCCTTTGTCACATTCTCTGTCCTATAAGGATCATCCAGTTGACGTCCCAGAACTATCGCATCATGAGACAAGTCGTCACCATATCGGCCGGCTGGGCTGTCACCGGTTCCGAGGTCAACTCTTTCGCAGGACAATAGTGTCACCGCAGCCCCGAAAAGCAAAAAAATACGTTTCATAACATATCGTTTTAAATTCTGGGGCAAATCTAAAAGCAATTAGCCGTTGAATGAAACATTCAGCGGCTAATTTTCAAAATCGGGCGTAGAGGCGTTTCTACGGCCAACTTTTATTTCTAATTTATAAAAAGTTTGCGCAAACTTCCAATTAAAAATATGTCACGGTTTTCTGCTCCGCAACGGACAAAATGCTGTTTGCAACACGGCTGACGCCGAATCTGAAAAGATCCTTATTGAGCCAGTCCCTGCCAAGAGCCGTTGACACGATCAAATAATAACAAATAGCGTCTTTTGCAGAAGAAATTCCACCCGCAGGTTTGAATCCGACCTTTTTCCCAGTCTTTTCATAATATTTTGCGATGCACTGACACATTACAAAGGCAGCCATCGGGGTCGCGTTAACCTCCACCTTTCCGGTCGAGGTCTTGATAAAATCGGCACCGGCTTCCATTGCGAGGAACGAGGCGTTAGCTATATTTTCAGGAGAAACGAGAAGTCCTGTCTCAAGTATGACCTTCAGATGCACCTCTCGTCCCTGTTTGGAGGCAGCCTCATCTATGCTCTTTCTCACGGCACGTATTTCCTCGGATGCCCTTTCGTAATCCCCGGCAAGGAACGCATTGAGCGCCAATACTATATCCACTTCATCCGCACCATTATCGACAGCTTCGGCGCATTCGAGAAGTTTAACATCCAGAAAACTCTGCGATGACGGGAAGCATGCAGATACCACGGTTATGTGAAAATCGCCTTTCCTTGTATCACGCACTACGGAGGCGAAATTAGGATAGACGCAAACGGATGCCGGGCAGGGCCAGCCTGGGAAATTAGCGGGAAAGGAATTCACCTTTTTCACTAGCGAAGAGATTGTGGCCTCTGTGTCATTTGTCTTCAAAGAAGTAAGGTCAAGCATGGAGAAGCACTTACGGAGAATGTCTTCCGTCATGAACCCATCGACATTTGCGGAAATGTTGGCGATTGCCCCGTCAATTTCCGCAATTTTCGGACAATATTCGTATTTTTCGAGATAGTTTACCATATTTTTTATTTATGAGTTTCCTTCTGATAGCATGAAACGCTTTGGCACGCCCATGCGTTTTATGCCTTTACCTGCACTATAAAACCCTCATCAACGAGAGGCTTCACGAGCAAAGATATTTCCTCAAAGGTATATTTCTTCAGGGACTTCTGTGGTGTCTCGCGGTCTATGGAATATGCCATGATTTCCCTGGGATTCAGTTCTCTTACAATATCCATCCAGGGTCCAAGAACTTCCGGTGAGGCAGAATCGAAATCATCTGAACGAAGAAACATTGTCTGAAGTATGAAATCTCCATTAAAAGCCCGGAGATTATCCACAATAGCCTCGATGTCGTATATGCATGAGGGCTTGTTTATATGCGCAGCCAGTTCATTTGTCGGAGCATCGATCTTCATCACCGGATTGTCAGCCTTTTTTAGAGCGTCAAGCACCGACAGCTTCCCACAAGTAGTGGCATTCGAGAACACAGTAACTTTCGCCGCAGGAACGAACTCGTCCCGCAAGGCGATCGTAACATCCATCATTTCAGGAAAATGCGGATTCAGGGTCGGTTCACCGTTACCAGAGAAAGTGATTGAATCCAAGGGCTTCCCATCCGCGGACATCTTCGCCAAGGCATTGCGCAGGGCAGGCTCAAATTCCTTCGTTGTAGGAAACACTCCGTTTGAAATGCCGTCACGATTCCAGCCACATTCACAATAGATGCAATCAAAATTACACAATTTGCCTACGGTCGGAAGAATGTTCACCCCGAGCGAAGAGCCAAGACGCCGGCTATGCACCGGTCCATATATCATGTTGTTAAAATGCAGCATCACTTTACATTTATCAATGTGTCACGGGGCAGAAGAACCTTTCTCCCTACAGCCCCGCTTTCATCCGGCTGCCCTTCAGGAACCCTCTTCTTAGTCTCCGCCGGTTCAAGGATAATATCTCTCAAAGACCTCTTCGTATCAAGTTTTTTCCCAGCAGGATAGAAATGGTCAATGCGAGAATTTTTTCCGGCCGCAGACTCAAGCGCATCAAGGGCATCGGAAGCCACCTTGAGAGAATCCGAAGCAAGGGCAAGACTATCGCTTTTTATAACAAGCGCGGGTCCAGCATAGGTCGTGTCACCGGACTGCACGAAACGAAAATCAAGAAATCCGAGCGAATCCGGCCCGACAACGAGGCTATCTGAAGGATTCACCCTGACCATAATACTCATCAGAGAATCAATGTTCAGACGCACAAGATTCCTAAGCGAATCAAGCCTCCGGCTCTCCCTGACAGCGTCTTCACGTGCTTTTTTCTCAGCCTTGAGTTCAGACAAGCGGCCGTTTAGTATCTCAGAAGTCCGTCGCAGAATCCTAGAATAGCGCATAGGGTCCTCCATATAAACACTGACGCTATTCAGATAGTCATCATATGTGTATCCATATCTGTCCAATATAGGCGCATACACCAAAGAAGTGTCAGCCTCGTGCCTTAGAGAGCGATTATCGTCAAGCCACTGGTCAATGACATACATTCCGGCATATATCTCTGCCATTTTCTCCTTAGGGATTACACGTTCCTTCTCCCCACAAGAGGAAAGCAGGAGCATGAAGGGAAAAATGACCGTGATATATGACAAGATACGCTTCATCAACTACCTCAACACCGCACCATTCTCTGCCTGGAATCCGGACAGAAGCTTCTGCATAATACGTTCAACATCAGCGTCTGTCAGGGTCTTGTCCGGATCTTGGAAAACGAAGCTGAGGGCATACTGCTTCTTTCCCTGAGGTATCTTGTCTCCCGTGTAGACGTCGAATAACGAAACGCTCTTCAGCATCTTCTTGCCCACCTTGTAGGCAGTCCTGCGAAGTTCAGCAAAACTTGCATCCTCATCAAGAAGCAGAGCAAGGTCACGACGCACTTCAGGATACTTAGGGAGCTCTCGGTAACTTATCTTGTCCCTCTTGACGAGTTCAAAGAACGCAGGCCAGTTGATTTCTGCGGCGAAAACCGGCTGACGGATTCCAAACTTGCGGAGAAGTGTCTGGGTTATGACGCCAAGAACTGCCAGCGGGCGATGACTGCCAGGAAGCATATAGGCCTGCCCATCAGAGAAAATGTCGGACGGAGCATCTGCTGCTTCCATCTGATACAGGTCAGCTCCAAAACGCTTCAGAAGGGCTTCAACATAGCCTTTTAACTGAAAGAAGCTGCCTTTCCCAGGATCTGTCCGCCAAGATTTGTCCGGAGTGCCGGAAATGAACAAGGCATAGCACTGGTGCTCATCAATCTCATCAAGCCTCGGTGCATCCGTTACGGTCTTCAGAGAATATACGGAACCATACTCAAAGATGTGCAGGTTCGTCATCTGCCGGTTTATGTTGTAGGAAATTACCTCAAGTCCGTTAAGTATCAGCGTCTGACGCATCACGTTGAGATCAGAACTCAATGGATTGAGGACACGAACGCAATGATCTTCCGGGAATGTCGTCAGCTTGGAATAATACTCGCTCTTAGTGAGGGAATTATTCATGGTTTCGACAAATCCGTTGGCCGCAAGATAGTCTGAAACAGTGTTGCGCACAACCTCAGGCTCGGGTTTTACGCTCGGATTCACAGACATCCTCATTGCCTTCGGCAGTTCGATGTTATTGTATCCGTAGATTCGTAATATCTCCTCCACAACATCACATTCTCGGTAAACGTCAATCATGTATGAAGGGACTTCGACAAGCGCACCGTTTGCGCTTCTCTCAATGAAATTATAGCCCAAATCAGTCAGAATTTCCTCTATCGTGCCATGACCGATATTCTTGCCGATAAAGCGCTCGATGCGATCATAGTCCAGTTCGACCCTTTTACGGGTAAACCGAGCCGATTCCACACGTCGTATCTTCCCATCGAGACGTGCTCCGGTAAGCTCCTGCAGAAGAAGTATCGCTCTTTTGGCCGCATACTCGAGCGCGAGTGGATCGCAGCCACGTTCATAGCGGAACGATGCGTCCGTCTTAAGCGTGTGCCTTTTAGAAGTCTTCCTTATTGTCACAGGATTGAAATATGCTATTTCAAGGAATATGTCCTTCGTTGTTTCCGAGATTCCAGAATCTGCTCCACCGAACACTCCGGCAAGACACATTGCGCCCTTCTCATCGGCAATGACGAGGTCTGCTGGGTCGAGTACACGATCCACACCATCAAGTGTCACAAGCCTCTCGCCCTCGTTGGCATCACGCACAATAACCTTTCCACCGGAAATCTTGTCCGCATCAAACGTATGGAGCGGCTGTCCGAGTTCCATAAGAACGAAATTGCTGACATCCACCACGTTATCTATAGGACGCAAGCCAACAGACAGGAGTTTTTTTTGGAGCCACTCAGGAGATGGTCCCACCTTAGCACCGCGCAAAGTCGCCCCGAAATACCGCGGAGCGTCAGATTTGGCAATGACCTCGACAGGAATAGAGTTCCCGCAAGTTTCAGGTTCGCGGAAAGCCGATACATCCGGGATGCACAATTCACATGGAATGTCATTATGCTTGAGATATGCATAGAGGTCACGGGCAACGCCGATGTGCGAGGCAGCGTCAACACGATTGGCCGTGAGACCTATTTCTATGACAGTGTCAGTTGCGAGGTGCAGGTAATCCTTGGCAGGAGTCCCTGGCACGGCGTCAGCGTCAAGAATCATGATCCCGTCATGAGATTCTCCTATGCCGAGTTCATCTTCTGCGCAAAGCATGCCGAAGGACTCAACTCCGCGAATTTTTGATTTCTTTATCTTGAAGTCTTCGCCAAGAACGGTTCCTATGGTGGCAAGGAGCACTTTTTCACCTGCAGCGACATTCGGAGCTCCGCAAACGACTTGAAGAAGTTCTGGGCCTCCGGCATTGACTTTTGTAATATGAAGATGGTCAGAATCAGGATGTTCTACGCACTCCACAACCTCTGCCACCACCACACCGGCCAACCCGCCGGGGATTTCCTCGACAGTCTCAACGGAATCCACTTCAAGTCCGATGGAAGTAAGCGCCGCAGCAACCTCTTCCGGTGAAAGGTTACACTTTATGTAATCTCTCAGCCAATTATACGAAACAGTCATATCAGTTAAATTTTCTTATTTCACAACAAAATTCTCGCTGCACAAAGGAGCAGTTACTTTATAGAGGAAATGTCAAACAATGATTTCGCGAACTCCTCTCTATCAAACAGTTTCAAATCATCGACGCCCTCTCCTACCCCCACATATTTCAATGGGATCTTGAGCTGGTCAACGATGCCTACAACTACACCGCCTTTTGCAGAGCCGTCGAGTTTCGTCAGCGCAAGTGAGTTCACTTTCGTGGCCCGAGAAAATTCCTTTGCCTGCTGGAATGCATTCTGACCTGTGGATGCATCAAGAACGAGAAGAACTTCATGAGGAGCATCAGGAACAACCTTGGAAATGACATTGCGAATTTTTGTCAACTCGTTCATAAGGTCTATCCTATTGTGAAGACGGCCGGCCGTGTCGATAATCACAGCGTCAGCCCCCTTCGCGACGGCAGATTTGACCGCATCATAGGCGACAGAAGCCGGATCCGAGCCCATCTCCTGACGCACAATGTCGACACCCGCCCGCTGCGACCAGATAACAAGCTGGTCTACGGCAGCTGCTCGGAACGTATCGGCGGCACCGAGCACCACCTTTTTCCCTGCAGAGGCAAGTTTCGCGGCGATTTTTCCTATGGTCGTTGTCTTCCCGACACCATTCACGCCAACAACAAGAATCACATAAGGCTTTTTCGTAGTATCGATCATCCGCTCGACCTCCGGACGGCCATCCGAAACATTTGCACCGTCAACAACCAGAAGGGATGAGATCTCATCACGCAGAATTTCGGTAAGTTCCTCAAGAGAGATATACTTATCTTTGCTGACACGCGCCTCAAGATTGTCTATAATCTTGAGAGTTGTTTCCACGCCCATATCGGTTTCCACCAAGGCCTCCTCCATAGCGTCAAGTATGCCGTCATCCACGCGCGACTTCCCGACTATCGCCCTAGAAAGCCGGTCGAAGAAACTTCTGTTCGTGTTTTTCACTCCCTTGTCAAAAATGCCCATAAGCTGAAGCTTTTCATTTTCAAACCTGCAAATATAATGAAATTACGACAGTCCATCAAGTCGGACGACTTTTCACGACAAAACTTCATAAAATCGGAAGTTTGACACTTCTATGAGTTGAAAATCCTCGTATGAATTTCGTAAATA
>ERZ808252.2156-NODE-2156-length-12511-cov-22.707771_pt1 | contig 12511 bp, 5 predicted proteins | sample MGYA00521242_ERZ808252 | MGnify/ENA primary metagenome ERZ808252 (study PRJEB31516, sample SAMN03275581) | gut metagenome | biome: mammalia-associated habitat; material: feces | host: Papio cynocephalus | place: Kenya | collected 2012-08-07 ...
CGCTGAATTCTTCAAATATATTGGCTAATTTTGCACTTGATACTGGAATCTACCAGCCTCCGGCAATAAATGCATATAATCGCATTTATAGTCGAAGGCTTATATCATCTACTCTTTACATTATTGCATCAATTTATGCCTACGCTGATGATGTATGCGGGGATTAAGAAGCAGCGTCTTACACGATACATTCTTAACGAAAATGCCCGTTTATCCGCACTTACTTGTGCCGCAGGATGTACAAATAAGGCATCCCTCCTGATATATCAGCGTCTCGTTGCCGCAATTAGGGCAACGTAATCCACTGGCCTTGGTGCCGTTGGGCAAGTATTTCTTAAGAGCTCGCTCCACGCCCATTTTCCACGTATTTATGCTCTGACTATCCAATTCGAGACCGCCGACAAGTTTGAGTACTTGATCTATGGGCATTCCATAACGAAGCACACCCGAAATCAATTTAGCGTAGTTCCAATACTCTGGATTGAACTTGGCACTAAGACCCTCGATGGTGGTCTTGTATCCTCTTTTATTTATGAACTGGAAGTCGTAACGTTTATTACCATCAGCATCCACATTCTTTATGATTTTGCCTTTGGTCACACTTTTAGGACAGAATATACCATCTTCATCGTCTGCCAGTCCGGTAAAAATTTCGTATGGTTTGCCATCCCTGAGACCGACAAAAGCTATCCATTTTTCCTTATTATTCTGAAATCTAACAACATCCGCGTCCAACTCTATGGGGCGTTTCAGCACTTGAACCGGTGTTACGGTAGGCTTCTTGCTTACAGAGACAAGTACACCCGAGCGCGACCCGTCACGATATACGGTACAGCCTTTGCAACCTTGACGCCAGGCCTCGACATACAATTGGTTGACAAGGTCTTCGCTCACGGTAGAGGGAAGATTGATGGTGACGGATATTGAGTGATCCACCCACTTCTGTATTCGGCCTTGCATCTTCACTTTTTCAAGCCAATCAATGTCATTGGCCGTTGCATGAGCATACGGTGACTTTGCCACGAGTGCATCAATTTCTTCCTGCGTATAGTCCTGACGTACCTCTATACCATTTATCTTCATCCAATCAATAAATTTCGGATGGTATACTATAAACTCTTCAAAAGAGTCACCGCTTTCGTCCACGTAGTCGACACGAGCCGATACATCACTTGGGTTGACCTTGCGCCGACGCTTGTATACAGGCATAAACACAGGCTCGATGCCGCTGGTGGTACGCGTCATCAGTGATGTCGTACCTGTCGGAGCAATTGTAAGACATGCAATGTTGCGGCGACCATACTTGACCATATCATCATACAACTCGGGCGACTGCAGTCGCAGACGATTTATATAAGGATTATGCTGTTCGCGCTTTGCATCGTATATCTCGAATGCGCCGCGTTCGCGTGCAAGGTTCACCGACGATTTGTATGCAGCCAGTGCCAGGCGACGATGCACGTCTTCACTGAAATCTGTGGCTTCGGGTGTGCCGTAGCACAGACCCATAGCTGCAAGCATATCTCCCTCAGCGGTTGTCCCGACTCCGGTTCGACGACCTTTTATGGTCTTATTCTTTATCTTCTCCCATAGATGCAACTCTGTACTTTTGACCTCATCGGTCTCGGGATCGCCCTTGATTTTGGCAATGATGCGCTCTATCTTCTCCATTTCCAAGTCAATGATGTCATCCATAACGCGCTGCGCTATGGCTACATGCTTGGCAAACAGGTCATAGTCAAACTCAGCCTCCGGCGTAAAGGGATTGCGTACATACGAATATAGGTTTATGGCAAGCAGACGACAGCTGTCGTACGGACACAAGGGAATCTCACCGCATGGGTTGGTGGATATTGTGCGGAAGCCAAGATCGGCATAGCAGTCAGGTACGCTTTCGCGTATAATTGTGTCCCAAAACAACACTCCCGGTTCGGCACTCTTCCACGCGTTATGGATAATCTTCCCCCACAATGCCGCAGCATCTATGTCCTTTACTATTGACGGGGTGGTACTATTGACGGGATACTGCTGTCGATACGTATTGTGATTGACTGCAGCGTTCATAAATTCGTCATCTATGCGAACCGAAACGTTTGCTCCGGTAACCTTGCCCGTTTCCATCTTCGCATCGATGAAAGCCTCAGCCTCGGGGTGACGAATAGAAACGGTCATCATCAAGGCACCTCGGCGACCGTCCTGGGCGACTTCACGTGTCGAATTAGAATAACGCTCCATAAATGGTACAAGCCCGGTAGATGTCAGAGCGGAGTTTTTCACCGGAGTTCCCTTGGGGCGTATATGGCTCAAGTCGTGTCCCACTCCACCACGGCGCTTCATCAGCTGAACCTGCTCTTCATCAATGCGTAAAATGCCGCCGTATGAGTCCGGTTCTCCGTCCAATCCTATTACAAAACAATTGCTCAGCGACCCAACCTGGAAGTCATTCCCTATGCCGGACATAGGACTTCCCTGCGGCACGAGATATCGGAAATCATGCAGGACTTCAAACACCTCATCAGCACTCATCGGATTGGGATAATTGGATTCGATACGAGCTATCTCATTGGCTATACGATGATGCATATCGTCCGGCGTCAATTCGTAGATATTGCCATACGAATCTTTCAGAGCATATTTAGTCGTCCATACCTTTGCGGCAAGATCGTCGCCGTCAAAATACTTCAGCGTAGCATTGTACGCTTCATCAAAAGAATACTTTTGTCGTTCCACTTTATTATATTATTCGTGTTTGCTAATCAGTTACAATCCTAATATATGCTGTTTTCTTCGACAAAGCCGAACAAATCAACCTATACTTATTTTCGGTATGCAAAGGTTGGAATAATTTATGAGTTATCCAAATATTCAAACCTAATAAGCCTAAACTCTTTTAAGGTTTTCATTTGTTAAGAAGCAAAATACTGTATGTCAGAACGTTGTTTATAGACGCCCGCTTCTCAAATTTTCCTAACGAATAACTTTCAAGTTGATAAGCTCTTCAATGTTTCTCCAATGTGAGGCAACACATAAGTCGAACAAGCCAAAACACGTCATTTTTCGCATAAAGCATCAATTTTCATCAAAAAAAACGCTCATATCCTCCACAAGGCTTAGTATCTCAAAAAAAAAGATTAATTTTGTGAAAATTTTACAGTGCGACTTATTCTCAGATTGTCGCAATGTCTAATAAAGTATTGAACATGAAACAGATTATGCTTTTGCGCAAACTCGCACTGATTACAGCCTTGGTTTTTGCTACGACAACTATGAATGCCGGACTCACCTCCGACTCGCTGACATATCATGATGCTTCGAGACTTCCGCTACTTGGCACCTTGGCACCTGATGCATCAAATGCCTATACCCGATTACCTGACAGTTTGAAAGCCGATATGCGCCCCGAGTTGTGGGCATTGGGACAAAATAGTGCCGGGCTGGCAGTGCGCTTTCGCAGCGACGCCTCCACAATAGGCGCTGCTTGGCATAGCCGCAACAAATTCAATATGAATCACATGACCGCCACCGGAATACGCGGCCTTGATCTATACGTACTTGACGATAACGGTCAATGGACCACAATGGGCAGTGCTCGTCCCAACTTCTTCAAACACAATACGCGCACTATCGTAATGACAGATATGAAGCCAAAAATGCGCGAATATATGCTGTACCTATCATTGTACGATGGAGTCGATTCGCTATATATCGGCACTAACGAATCTGCCGTTGTACTTGCGCCCGATGCCGCAACACCACGACGTGCCAACCCCATAGTCATGTACGGCACAAGCATACTACAAGGCGGATGTGCGACGCGTCCCGGTATGTGCCACACCAATATCATCGAACGTATGATTGACCGCGAGGTTATCAATCTCGGTTTCAGCGGCAATGCGAAACTCGATTTAGACATTGCCCATCTTATCGCATCCACGCCCAATCCCTCTATAATCGTACTTGACCCCCTACCCAATCTCAAGACACCTGAATTGTTTGAGCGTATGCCCGAATTTTATTCCATCATACGCAAAGCACACCCCACCACGCCTATACTGTTCGTTGAAAGCCCTATATTTCCTCTAATGCGCTTCAACACCGAGACATACGCCACCATTACAGAGAAAAACGCCGCCTTACGCAAACTCGTTGACGGCTTTATAGCAGCCGGAGACAAGAACATTGAATACTTCGAAGGCAAGGACGTGCTTGGCGACAATCCGGAGACCACAGTAGACAACTACCACCTCACCGACCTTGGCTTTCTCGGCTTTGCGCAACGCCTTGCCCCGGTAATTCAACGCCTCATAAAATAATAAATACCGGACACACAAAAAGGAGATGTGCCCACGCAAAACTATCAGCCCAAGCAGACTATCACCCTACTGATAACTGTAAATAATAGGTAATTTGACAATTTCTATTCACCACTCCTAAATATCTAATTCTACACCAAATGATGATTAAAAAGACAACCTTGCGCACGTGTGCCATTGCTGCCTTAGGGCTGCTGACCGCCGCACAAGCCTTTGCAGACAATCCTCCCAAGCGCGAATTCCGCTCGGCATGGCTCGCCACCGTTTGGGCCATCGACTGGCCTTCGACAACCGGCCGAACTTCAAGCGTCCAAGCCACACAAAAATCCGGACTCGATGCATACATCAATGCCTACGAGAGCATCAATGCCAACGGCGTATGCTTCCAAGTGCGATCAATGGCCGATGCAATGTACCAATCCTCACTCGCACCTTGGTCGCAGTTCGTATCAGGCACGCGCGGCACATCACCCGGCTGGGATCCACTTGCCTACGCCATCGAACAATGCCACGCCAAAGGCTTGGAATGCTACGCGTGGCTTAACCCCTACCGATGGTCTTCCACCGGAACTATTTCCGGAACAACATCTTTTGACAACCAATGGAAAAACAACGGTTGGGCTTTGTCAAATGGCAGCTACGTCGTTCTTAATCCCGGTAAAGAGGAAGTCCGCAAACATATCGTTGCCGTATGCAAAGAAATTGTCGAGAACTACGCTATAGACGGCTTTTTGTTCGATGACTACTTCTACCCGGCAGGCGGTACAGACGAAGATAGTAGCGCCGGCGATTACAGCGACTATCAGGCATACAAAAACGCCGGAGGTACAATGTCTATAGGCGATTGGCGTCGCGACAACGTACGCAAACTGATGAACGATCTCCGACAAATGCTCAATGAGACTCGCCCGGACGTTCGCTTCGGCGTCAGTCCCGCAGGCGTAGCCGGCACATCCTCTTCCGTAGCCGGCAAATACGGCGTCACCACCTGCCCATCGCCATCAAGCGACTGGCAATATGGCCAAATCTATTCAGACCCGCTTGCCTGGCTGTATGATGGTTCCATAGACTTCATATCGCCCCAGATTTACTGGAAAACAACCGCTACATCCTCTCCTTACGGACCCATCGCCAAATGGTGGGCATACGTTGCCGACCACTTCGGCCGCCACTTCTATTCGAGCCACTCGCTGTCTTATATGGCCAACAGCTATACGACAGCCAACATCGAACAGCTGGGGCTGCAAATGCAACTCAACCGCGACTACGAGACAGGCGTCAGCGGATGCGGCAGCATCTTATACAGCGCCAAGCACGTCAAGAACTCGTCAGTACTCAGCAACTATCTCAAAAATAATTTGTACCAACGCAAGGCGCTCGTACCTGTCGTAAGCTGGCACGAACACCCGACATACGGCGCTCCGACAAACGCCAAAAAGTCCGGCACCACACTGTCTTGGACAAAAGTCTCCAACGGCAAGGCCATCATACGTTACAGTATATATGCCATTCCGACATCCATAACATTGGACGATGCGATGGCATCTGACGGCGATGGCATCAACGGCGAATACCTCCTCGGCGTATCATATGACAACAGCTATTCGTTGCCTTCCGGCAAAACTTCCGGATACTGGTACGCAGTATGCGTATACGATGGATATGGATACGAGTACGAGCCGGCGCTCATCGGTTACACCGCCGAGCGCACTCCCGCCGTATCGCTCATCAGCCCTGCAGAAGGTGCCAAAGTAGACTTCACCGCAACTTTCAAGTGGAGTGATGTGGGAGGTGGCGCAAGCTACACACTATTCGTAGCCGCAGACAAAGCTTGCTCTCAACCGTTTGTCGAAAAAAATATGGGGACAGCCACTTCTACGACCGTAGATTTGGGCGACCGAGGCTCTGAAGAAGTCCTTTACTGGTGTGTCAAATCACAGCAATCAGGCAAATTGGCCAGCACAAGCGAAATACGCAGTTGCGTCACACCTCCCTACGACAACGCACAGGCTGTCACCCTCAAAAGCCCGGCTAACGGCGCCGAAGTAGGCGAAACAGTCGGTTTTGAATGGACTAAGTCGTCAAATGCTACAGAATACACACTACAAGTAGCTTCGGATGCTACATTCTCCTCCATCACCTATAGCGAACGCACCACTGCCACGACAGCCTCGGTAGCCGCTTCGCATTTCGGAATCGGCACACACTATTGGCGCATAATCGCCGATGGCAAGCGTCTGAATCCGGCAGCCTCGTCCTCTCGCAACTTCATCGTTAAGAGTCTGCCCGTAGGCAATTTCGAACCCGGCTACACCATCAAACGCGACCCGGCACAATACGCCGTAACAGAAAATGTAAAAATCGCTAATCTTTGGGTACGTTCCGTTAAGGAAGATTACGACAACATATACTTCGAAGAAGATGGCAAACATTGCCGTAGCCTCGCAGCACTTGGCAACTACGTTTATGTGCTGCGCCGCGCCGAGAACTCACCAAATTCGCAGTGCTACCTTGACAAATACGATGGCTCTACCGGCGAACGTATCGAAACCATCTCCGTGGGAGACATCTCAGCCTCATACCTGCCGGGGAACACCTTGGTACGTGATGACGCCAATCACCTCATAAGCGGTAATATGTCGCTCAACATCGGCACATACCCCCTGACCCTGCACATCATCAACCCCACAACAGGTGAAGCTGAACTCCTCGGCGAATTCTCCTGCACCGGACTCAGCCCGACACGCGTTGACCACTTTGACGTCTACGGCGATGTAACCAGCGGCAATTTCTACGTATTTGCAAGCGTTGCAAAAAGCAAAACCGTAATTCGCTGGACAGTAAAAAACTACACCCTTGCCGCCACCGAAACAAAGACTATGAATGCGACCTATCCGGCATCCGCAGGTGACTTCGGTATTGCCCCTCGCATTCACGCTATCTCAGCCGACCAATTCTACGCCAATGGTATGAGCGTCAACGTAGCTCGCTATTCTTTCGCCTCAGGCAAAATTATAGGCTCGTTCGACGACAACGCCTCCATCAACCCAGTAGCGACTCAAGCCAACGGCTCGATGCGTTTCATCCTGAGCGGCAAATACTTCACCATATACCCCAGCAGTGACTTCAACGGCGCTAACGGCTTCCGTATGGGAGTATTAGTCGCCGACAAGGATGACTTTGCAAGTATGAAAACTGTAGCCGACATTCCCAAGGGTGGCATCGGTTCTGTCGAGTCCGCCACAGCATCCCACAGCTCCACCCCTATAGATATCATCATAAGCGAAGACGGCAAGACCGCACGTGTATACTTCCTGGTGGCCGGTAACGGCATTGCCGCCTACGATGTCACCATAGATACCGGTTCCGTAATCAATGACGTAGACATCATCAGCGAGAAACTCTATGCCAAGTCACACGGTCTGACAATCACCCTCAACCGCACGGTAGACAGCATTGAACTATACAATGCAGCCGGTGTGCTCGTAACCAGAGCGACCGATACCGCATCGGTTGAAGCTCCGACCCCCGGCGTATACTTGATACGCGCTGCCGGACACAATCTACGCATCATCGTACGCTGAAACTTCAGCGCATAAATTCCTAACAAGTTGGGCTTTCCGCTTGGAATGCCCAACTTTTTTATATTGATATTCCAAATAAAATGATTAACTTTGCAAGTCAATTCCAATAGACTACATTCTCACTTATATATATGGACGAAAAAACAACAGGCACAGACCTGCTTATCGAAACCTCTTGGGAGGTATGTAATAAGGTCGGTGGCATATATACTGTGTTGTCTACCAAGGCACACAATCTCCAGAAGCTCTATCACGACCGTGCAATCTTTATCGGTCCGGATGTATGGACTACCGAACACCAATCGCCATACTTCAAAGAATCCAAGACATTGCTTGCAGCCTGGCGCGACCAATTGTTGCTACCCGAAGGCGTAAGCGTACGCATAGGACGTTGGGAAGTTCCCGGACGTCCCATAGCTATACTTGTGCACTTTGATGGTATATACGCTATCAAAGACCGAATATACGGTGATATGTGGAAGTGGTACGGCGTCGATTCGTTGCACGCATACGGCGACTACGATGAAGCATGTGCATTCAGCATCGCTGCCGCCTACGTCATCAAGGACCTGGCCGATTATATGGCTCCGGCTTCCGACAACGCCAAGGTTATTACACACTTTGACGAGTGGACTACCGGTATGGGGCTGTTGTATACCAAACACTATCTGCCGCGTGCTGCCACCGTATTCACCACTCACGCTACAAGCATAGGTCGTAGCATTTGCAGCAACGGCAAGCCCCTATATGCCTATTTCGACAAATACAATGGCGACCAAATGGCAGCCGAACTGAATATGCAGTCAAAACATTCACTTGAAAAAGCCGCCGCTCATGCCGCCGACATTTTCACCACCGTCAGCGAGATTACAGCCGATGAATGTGAACAACTGCTTGAGCGCCGTCCCGATGTAGTGACACCTAATGGGTTTGAGAAAGGCTTTGTCCCCGGTCCCCGCAAATACGCACAACTACGCAAAAAAGCTCGCGCACGCATCTTGGATGTAGCCGCGACCCTAACCGGCATCGATTATGCCGAAGACACGTTCATCATAGCGACAAGCGGCCGACACGAGTACCGTAATAAGGGCCTCGACATGTACCTCGATGCCACCGATACCTTACGTAAACAACTATCCACACTCAAAGATAGCCAACGTCGCATCTTATCACTTATTTTGGTGCCCGCCTGGACTTCCGGTCCGCGTCAAGACTTGATGAGTAATTTGGCCGAGGGCATACACCAAAGGCTTCAAGAGTCATATCTCACGCATTGGCTCAACAACGAAGACAACGATGAAGTCACCGTAGGTCTGCACCGACTTGGCGTAACCAATGCGATTGAAGACCATCTCCACACAATATACGTACCATGCTATCTGACAGGCAAAGACGGCGTCTTCGATATGGACTACTACACAATGCTTACAGCATTGGATGCCACAGTATTCCCCAGCTATTACGAGCCCTGGGGATACACTCCGCTCGAAAGCGTAGCCTTCGGTGTGCCCACAATCACCACATCACTCAGCGGATTCGGTCGGTGGGTAAAATCCTTGTCCAGAAATGAATACGCAACGGGTGGAGTATGCGTCATCGACCGTAATGACAGCAATTATGACCGGGCTTGCGAAAACATCGCCGCGAGCATTCGTCAATTGTATAAAGATGCGCCCGACCAATTAGCAATAGTAGCCAAAGCGTGCCGCGAAACCGCGACATTGGCCACATGGGACAATCTAATAGCTCATTACATAACCGCATATCACGAAGCCATTGCCAAGGCTGAAGCCAGACAAAACAAATAACGGACACAACTTCTAAAAAGCCTCACGGACATACCGTTGAGCGCATCAAGATTATATCATATACGACCAAACAACATCAAAAACTTAACGACAATATGAAACTTCCGGTAAGTAAAACCAACGCCCCCGTGTGGCGCGACATGACCGTCAAAGCCGAGCTTCCCAGTCGCCTTAAACCGCTGGACGAGCTTGCTCGAAACCTTTGGTGGGTATGGAACAGCGAAGCTAAGACCCTTTTCCGTGACCTTAATCCAGATTTGTGGCGTGCCACGGGCGAAAACCCGGTGATGCTGCTCCAACAACTCACCGCCGAACGTCTCGACGAAATTCTTTCGGACAACGAGCTGCTCACTCGTATTGACGAAACATATATAGCCTTCCAAGACTATATGAACCAGCCTATGCGCAAAGACATTCCTTCGGTATCGTACTTCTCGATGGAATACGGTCTATGCAACTGCCTCAAAATCTACTCCGGAGGCTTAGGCGTACTCGCCGGCGACTATATCAAAGAAGCATCCGACTCGCGTGTCGATATGACCGCCGTCGGCTTCCTCTATCGTTACGGCTACTTCACTCAAAGCCTCAGCGTTGACGGTCAGCAAATCGCCAACTACGAGCCTCAGAACTTCAATCAGCTTCCCATCGAGCAAGTACTCGACAAAGACGGCAAGCCCATGATTCTCGAAGTACCCTACCCCGGCCGCATAATCTACAGCCACATCTGGCGCGTCAACGTAGGACGCATGAAGCTGTACCTTATGGATACGGACTTTGATATGAATAGCGAGTTCGACCGTCAAATTACACACCAGCTCTACGGCGGCGATTGGGAAAACCGTATCAAACAAGAATACCTGCTCGGTATCGGTGGCATCCTTATGCTCAAAAAACTTGGCATCAAAACCCAGCTTTACCACTGCAATGAAGGCCATGCCGCGCTGCTCAATCTCCAGCGCCTTGTAGACTATGTACAGAACGAACATCTGGACTTCAATGTCGCCCTCGAACTGGTACGCGCTTCCGGCTTATACACCGTACATACCCCCGTACCTGCAGGCCACGATTACTTCGACGAAAGCCTCTTCGGCAAATACATGGGCGAATTCCCCGCTCGCCTGGGCATCTCCTGGAACGACCTTATGAACATGGGTCGTGAAAACCCGGATACCCCCGAACGTTTCTCTATGAGCGTATTTGCACTCAACACCTGCCAAGAATCAAACGGTGTAAGCTGGTTGCACGGCGAAGTATCCAAAAAGATGTTCTCCGGCATCTGGAAAGGCTATTCTTGGGAGGAAAGCCACGTAGGATATGTCACCAACGGCGTTCATATGCCCACTTGGGCCGCCAGTGAGTGGAAAGCATTCTATACCAAACATCTTGGTAAAGAATTCTTTGCAGACCAAAGCAACCCCGAAGCATGGAAAGGTATCTTCAACGTACCCGATGAAGAAATATGGAATATGCGCATGACACTCAAGAACAAGTTCATAAAATTTGTCAAACGCGATTTCGAAGCCAAATGGCTTGCAAATCAGGGTGATCCCTCGGCAGTGATGAAAATCATTGATAAGATCAATCCTAACGCACTCATCATCGGCTTTGCACGTCGCTTTGCCACCTACAAGCGTGCGCACCTGCTATTCACCGACCTTGACCGCCTCGACAAGATTGTCAACAACGAGAAATTCCCCGTACAATTCATCTTCTCAGGCAAAGCGCACCCCGCCGATGGTGCCGGCCAAGCCCTGATCAAGCGCATCATCGAGATTTCGCGCATGCCCCAATTCTTGGGCAAAATCATCTTCCTCGAGGACTACAATATGGTCGTAGCCAAACGACTCGTCACCGGCGTGGACATATGGCTAAACACTCCGACACGTCCGCTTGAAGCATCAGGCACCTCCGGCGAAAAAGCCGAGATGAACGGAGTGCTAAACTTCAGCGTCCTTGACGGATGGTGGTACGAAGGCTATCGTTTTGACGAAAAAGCCGGATGGGCACTCACTGACAAACGAACCTTCACCGACCAAGCTCAGCAAGACAAGTTGGATGCCGCCACAATATACTCTATGCTCGAAAACGAAATCATCCCTCTATACTTTGCAAAGAATTCCAAGGGATATTCGCCCGAGTGGATACAGTATATCAAAGGCTCCATAGGTCATATTGCTCCACACTTTACGATGAAGCGTATGATTGACGACTACATCGCCAAATTCTATGAAAAAGAAGCTCGCCGAGCAGGAAGACTTGCAGCCAATGACTATGCCTTGGCCAAAGACATCGTTGCTTGGAAAGAGCACGTAGCGGCAGCTTGGGACGGCATCAAAGTGCTTGACATCAAACAACAAGGCGAAACCGCCAATGGTATCACCGGCGACAAATACCGTGTCGAAGTTACTCTTGACACCAACGGTATAGGTCGCGACCTCGCTGTCGAACAAGTAGTATACAACACTCAAGACGGCGCCAATAGTCTTGTCGAACGTCTTCCCTTCAAGATTATCAAAGAAGACGGCAACGTTATCACTTACGAGCTCGAATCTCGCATCAAAGATCCGGGAGTACTCCGTTACGGATTCCGTATCTATCCGTGGAATGATGAACTGCCCCACCGTCAAGACTTCGCATTCACTCGTTGGATTTAACGACTTTCAATAGTCTTAAGCAGCACTACTATACAAGTCATAACTTATATGCCGCATGGGATTAACCCTATGCGGCATATTATTTCTACACCGTACATGGTAGATTCCAGTATCAAGTGCAAAATTAGCCAATATATTTGAAGAATTCAGCG
>ERZ808252.2160-NODE-2160-length-12507-cov-12.591150_pt1 | contig 12507 bp, 9 predicted proteins | sample MGYA00521242_ERZ808252 | MGnify/ENA primary metagenome ERZ808252 (study PRJEB31516, sample SAMN03275581) | gut metagenome | biome: mammalia-associated habitat; material: feces | host: Papio cynocephalus | place: Kenya | collected 2012-08-07 ...
TGGCTCCGCTTCACCACCATTTCCAGAAGGAGGGCATTCCGGCACTGATTCAGTCGCCGAAGAAGGCTCAGCCAGAGGCGAAGATTACGATGAGGTTCTGGATTGTGGGGGTTATGCTGGCGGTTGCAACTATCGCAATGTTGAAGATCCGATGATGCACGATAAAGGGCGAATTGCTGCGTTACGCGGCTCGTCCAAATCCTCACAGCCACAAGGCTGCTCCGGGTTGGACTTCGCCGCAAGCCTTGCACTTCATCCCTTTATCGCACATCATCGCTGGGCGGTTGTATAAGAAAAAACTGAAGTAAAAAACTGATAATAGAAAATTTTGATAATATGTCACGGATTGTAGTTTTAGGTGGCGGAGAGAGCGGAGTGGGTTCCGCTGTGCTCGCGAAGGTCAAGGGATTCGACGTTTTCCTTTCTGACAAGGGAAACATCGCGGAGAAATATGTCGAAGTCCTGAAAAAATGGGACATTCCTTTCGAGAGCGGCCGGCATACGGAAGAAAAGATTCTCAATGCGGACGAGGTCATCAAGAGCCCCGGCATACCGAACACCGCGCCTATGGTTCAGAAACTTACGGCGCAGGGGACGCATATAATCTCGGAAATCGAATTCGCCGGACGTTACGACAAGGCGCGCAAAATCTGCATCACCGGAAGCAACGGCAAGACGACAACGACCTCGCTCATCTACTATCTTTTGAAGCAGGCGGGGCTGAACGTCGGGCTCGGCGGCAACATCGGCAAGAGCTACGCCTATCAGGTGGCCACCGAGAACTTCGACATCTATGTCCTGGAGCTCAGCAGTTTCCAGTTGGACAACGTCTATGACTTCAAGGCGGACATCGCCATCATCACAAACATAACCCCAGATCATCTCGACCGCTACGACCACAAGATGGAGAACTACGTGAAGGCGAAGTTCCGCATCACCCGCAACATGAACCCAGATGACTGCTTCATATTCTGCTCAGACGATGAGATTACGGTGAACCACCTCAACAAGATTGTGGTTAAGGCCAAGCAGCTCCCGTTCACGCAGAAAACGGAAGTTCCTCAGGGCGCGTTCGTCAAGGACGACAAAATCATAATCCGCTACGAGGACAGCGAATGCGATATGTACATCCGCGAATTGGCGCTCGGCGGGAAGCACAATGTGTATAATTCCATGGCGGCGGCGATTGCGGCAAAGGTGATGGACATCGACAACAAGACCATACGCGAGGCGCTCTCGTCGTTCAAGCCGGTGGAGCACAGACTTGAGAATGTGCTGAGCGTGGGCGGTGTGCTCTACATCAACGACTCAAAGGCGACAAACGTGGATTCTGCGTGGTATGCGCTTGAGTGCCAGACGCGGCCGGTCGTGTGGATTGTGGGCGGAACTGACAAGGGGAACGACTATTCGAGCCTCGTGCCGCTCGCCCGCGAGAAGGTGAAGGCAATGATTTGCATGGGACTGGACAACAAGAAGTTCCACGATTCGTTCGAGGGCGTGGTACCGGAGATTTACGATGTAACGTCAGCCCATGACGCGGTGCAGATGGCAAGCCGGCTCGCGAAGAACGGAGATGTGGTGCTGCTCTCCCCTTGCTGCGCAAGTTTTGACCTGTTTAAGAATTACGAGGATAGAGGCGAGCAATTTAAGGACGAAGTAAGAAAGCTGTAGGCATTTGAGCGTCTTTTTGACCATATTTTCACGTTTTATTCGTTATTTGGTCCCAACAAACTCCTCATAAAACGGAACCTTTTCGTTAAGTGAGAGCAAAGCAAACTTGTTTGTTTTGCCGAACGCAGAAAAGTGGCGCGAAGCGAAAAATCCGGTTCAAAAATACATCACAAATGTTAATAAAGACATAATATGGAACAGGAAACGACAGTGGGCACCGGAAAATGGTGGAATGTGTTCGGCAGGATCAAGGGCGACAAGGTCGTCTGGATGGTCGTGCTGCTGCTCATAATGATTTCGATGATTGCAATCTCCGGTTCCACATCGCTGTTGGCTCTCGACAGCAACACGACACGCATAGACCTGCTGACCAAACATCTGTGGGTGTGTGCTGGAGGGCTCGTGCTCATATTCATAATCTATCTGATCCCGAGCATAAAACTGTTTGAAACTCTGTCGAAAACCGGGTTTATCATTTCCCTTTTCCTGTTGGCGATGCTTCTGAGCCATTTCAACTTCAGCGTCGGTTCATTCACTTTTAAGGCGGAACAGCTCAATGATGCCTGGAGGACAATCAGAATCTGGAAAATTCAGATTCATGTCTTCGAGATTGTGAAGGTAGCGATGGTGATGTATCTCGCATGGGCCTGCAAGGCCTACAAGGAAGACAGTTTCAAGTTGTCCAAGAAACTCGCTGCCTTGAACATCTACGTCGGGAAGGAACATGACCGGAGGCTGTTCGGATTCATGGAGGAAAAATGGGCGGAACTCATATTCTACATTTTGATTCCCTGCGTGGTCATCACTGGAATGATTCTTCCGGGAAGCAATTCCAGCGCCCTTTTCATAGGAGGCATAATGGTGATGACGGTGCTCATAGGAGGGGTGGACTTCAAGTACATAGCACTGCTTGCGCTGCTTGGAGTCGCTCTGCTTGGAGGTGCCTACGGGATTTACAAACTTTCGGACGGCAAGTTATTTTCAAGAATAGCTACCGGTTTGTCACGCACCTTTGAGCACCCTACAATTGACGAGCTTTTTGAAGCAAAGTCCACATACGGAAAAACTTCCAAGGAATACAAAAAAATCCTGCAGAAAATGCAGCAGCCGTATGCAGCGAAGATTGCCGTGCATGAGGGAGGGATTCCGAAGGGCTTCGGTGGAAGCACGCAGAAATATGTCGTGCCGGTAATGTACGGAGACTTCATGTACAGTTTCATACTCGAAGAGACGGGACTTTTCGGAGGAATTGCTATAATCGTGCTCTATCTCAGCCTTCTGTCGAGGGGATCAATAATAGTGAAGAACTGCCGAGACACATTCGCGCAGACTGCTGTGGGCGGTCTGGTGCTGTTAATTGTGGGACAGGCGTTTATGCACATATTCATCAACCTAGACACTGGACTGCTCACGGGACAGACGCTGCCGCTGATAAGCCACGGAAGCAGTTCGTTCCTCTGTTTCAGCATCGCGTTCGGAATCATCCTGTCCATCAGCAAGATGGCATGGAAGGAGACGAGCGAACAGGAGCGCGAGGCGGACATCGAGCACGGAAGACCGGTGGAAGAAACGATCTCTGCGGACACGGGGGATTTTTAGCAAAGGATGTCCCACGAGGAAAATGAAAAAGGAGGATTTATGAACTATAGAAAAATAAGGGTAGTAATCAGCGGCGGAGGCACGGGCGGGCACATATTCCCGGCGCTTTCAATCGCGAATAGGCTTCGGAAACTCAACCCGGAGACGGAGATCCTATTTGTCGGAGCCGAAGGGAGGATGGAGATGAACAAGGTTCCGGAGGCCGGCTACAAGATTGTGGCACTGCCGATTGCCGGACTTCAGAGAAAGCTGTCGCTGAGCAACCTTAAGTTACCGTACAAGGTGATCAAGAGCATTGCCGAGGCACGGAGAATCATACGCGAGTTCAGGCCCGACATCGCTGTGGGAGTCGGAGGATATGCCAGCGCTCCCCTGCTGTGGGCAGCTCAGAGGATGGGCGTGCCGACTCTTATCCAGGAGCAGAATGGTTTTGCAGGCCTGACAAACAAGATTCTGGGAAAAAAGGCTGACTGCATCTGCGTGGCATACAGCGGGATGGAGCGGTTCTTCCCGGCAGAGAGGATTGTCATAACAGGCAATCCTATAAGAAGCGCGATGCGCCCCGCCACGCCGCAGATGAAGGAAGAAGGACTGAAGTTCTACAGGCTCTCACCGGAGCGGAAGCACCTGCTCATCATCGGCGGAAGCCTCGGGAGCGGTACGCTGAACCGTTCGGTTATGAAATGGATTTCGGACGGCTGCCCCGGAGGCGAAAATCTCGAAGTGCTCTGGCAATGCGGAAAGTACTACAAGAAGAGCGTGGACGAGTTCATGAGGAAGGCCGAGGCGGAAGGACTTGGAGGAAAGGCTCTGGCAGGAGTGAGGGCGATGGACTTCATCGGAAGGATGGATTTGGCCTACGCCGTGGCGGATGCGGTGGTGTCCCGCTCGGGGGCGAGCTCGGTTTCGGAATTGTGTGCCTGCGGAAAGGCCGCGATATTCGTGCCTTCACCGAACGTGGCGGAGGATCATCAGACCCACAACGCCATGGCACTCGTGAATAGGGGCGCCGGGATGATTGTGAAAGATGCCGATGCTCCGGAGAAGCTGATGGCTACGGCCTGCACGCTGCTTGAAGAGCCGCAGAAGATTAAGGATATGGAAGCTAACGCACTGAAACTGGCTCTTCCGAATGCGGCACAGAGCATTGCGGACGAAATTTATAAGATATTGAAACAGCATAGTCTCTGTCTCTAGATAACAGATTGATTTTAAATAACTTTGGTGCAGAGACCACAGAACTGGACATTATGAACAATTATAAAAACGTATACTTCATAGGCATCGGCGGCATAGGGATGTCGGCGATCGCAAGATACTATAAATTCAAGGGATGCAATGTCAGCGGATATGACAAGACCGAGTCGGAACTGACAGACGAACTTGTTGCCGAAGGAATAGGAGTGCACTATGAGGACAACACGGACTTCATCCCGAAGGACATCGAGAACACCCTCGTCGTCTACACACCGGCGATTCCGCATGACCTGAAGGAGCTTGTCTATGTGCAGGAGCACGGCTACACGCTGCTCAAGCGCTCCAAGACGCTCGGGGAAATAGCCAAGGGGCAACGCTGCCTCGCCGTTGCCGGCACACACGGCAAGACCACGACCAGCACCCTGCTCGCGCACATATTCACAGAGAGCAGGGTGGGCTGCACAGCCTTCCTCGGGGGAATTTCCAAGAACTACGACACGAACCTTCTCATGAGCCACAATCCGACGATAGTCGCCGAGGCCGATGAGTTCGACCGCTCCTTCCTCCAGTTGTTCCCTGAGATTGCCGTGATCACGGCAATGGACGCTGACCATCTGGACATCTACGGCGACCTCAAGCATGTACACGAGGCGTTCCAGGCATTTGCTGGGCAGGTCAGCGGCACGGTCATAACAAAGCTCGGGCTTGACATCACCCCGAACCACACGAAGGCCCGCATCATGCGCTATTCCTACAATGACCCGCGCGCAGACTTCTATGCCGATAACCTGCGCAAGGACGAGTGCGGCTATTTCACCTTCGACCTGAACTTTCCCGATGGGGTCATCAAGGACTGCCGCGTGGGGATTCCGGGCTGGGTGAACGTCGAGAATGCCGTCGCAGCATCGGCAATCGCGATTGTCTACGGCATTGACCATGAAGCTATAAGGCATGCCCTCGGCACATTTCTCGGCGTGAAGCGCCGCTTCGACATACACGTAAACCGCCCCGGCTGCGCATATATAGACGATTACGCGCATCATCCAAACGAAATCAGCACCGCAATAAGCTCAATGAGGGACATATTCCCCGGAAGGCGCCTCACTGCCATATTCCAACCGCATCTCTACACGAGGACACGCGATTTCGCCGATGAATTTGCAAAGGCATTGAGCGCCGTGGACAAGTTGATTCTGCTCGACATCTACCCTGCCCGCGAGGAACCGATTCCGGGAGTGAGTTCACGTCTAATTTTCGACAAGGTGACGGCTCCGGAGAAGGTTTTGTTGAAGAAGGAGATGCTGATGGATTACCTTGAGAATGAGAAGATTGACACGCTGATTACTTTCGGGGCGGGCAATATTGACCGCTTTATACCCCAAATCACCGACATGCTAAACAAAAGGGTTTGAGAGTCTTTTTGGTCTATATTCATTCTTTCATCGGTCATGTACGCCCGGTACACTTCCTCTTCGAGAATGAATCTATCCTCAAAAATCCTTCTCAAACCCACCAATTGATATATATATAAGAAAATCGAGCCCGTTAAGTGATATATAATGAACAAAAAGGTCGAAAATACAGTACTCTGCTGCGTCGCGGTCCTGGCTGTGGCGGCTGTTGTCGCGCTCTACATCTGCGGGGCGCAGAGGCAGTCGCGGATGGAATGCGGTGGCGTGCATGTGGTTGTGAAAGACAGCAGCGTGAACAGATTTGTGTCTGAAGGAGACGTAAAAAGGATTCTTGCGGCAAATTACGGCGATGTCACGGGAGTGTTCGCTGACAGTCTCGATCTCGGCTCGATGGAACGCCTGCTCGAAAAAAAGAGCGTCATCCGCGACTGCGAAGCCTATTTCACACGTGATGGTTTTCTCAACATCGATGTCACGCAGCGTACTCCCATCGTGAGATTTCAGAACGCGGCAAATGGATGGTATGCCGACGCCGACGGATACATATTCCCGCTCCAGCGAAGTTACACCTCTATGGTTCAGGTAGTTGACGGCGATTTTCCGATTAAGGTAGAGCGCGGCTTCAAGGGACAGATTGAGGATGAGGGGCAATGGGAATGGCTGATGAGGGTCGTCGGGATGGCGGAATACATAAGGGAAAGCGAATGGAAAAACAGAATTTCGCAGATTCATGTCTCAGGCAACGGAGAGGTTCTTCTCGTCCCGTCCGCAGGAAAGGAGAGGTTTCTTTTCGGACAGCCGGTACGGGTTGGAGATAAATTCGGGAAGATGGAGAAATATTACCGTATGATACTTCCGTTGAAAAGGGAGTACAGACAGGTGGATCTGAGATTTGACGGACAGATTGTTTGCAAATAAAAATTAAAACTTATGGACGATAGGTATATAGTTTCAATTGATTTCGGAACGTTCAAGATTGCGCTCGCGGTGGCATGCGTCAGCGGCAATGACACGCGGCTTATCTACTACAAGGAGACCCCGGCAGCGGGGATGAGATGCAGCAGGATTCTGAACGAGGCGAAGGTTGCCCAGCAGCTGAAGACGGCGATTGCGGATGCGGAGGACATACTCGGGATCAAGATCACGGGGGCTGTGGTCGGAATGCCGCGCTTTTATGTGCGGACGGAGGAGAACTCCGCAAGGAATGACACCCGGGATCCGGACAGTTACATTTCGGAGAGCGAAATCGAGGAGTTGAAGAGTTTCGCGCAGGACAGCTACCCGCTTGAAGACCCGGAGCGCGAGGCCGTGTATGGAGCCGTGGCTCAGTCATTCTCGACGAGCGAGGAATTCCAGTTGATTGAGGACGATGTCATCGGTATGTCCGGCAAGGTGCTCGAGGGCAACTTCAAGATTTTCATCGGAAACAAGTCGTCACTTGACAGGATTGACAGGGTGATGAAGTCGGCCGGAATAGTTTCGCTTAAAAAATATTTCGTGCCACAGCTCACAGCGAACGCCGTGCTTTTTCCATCGGAAATGAGCAATGGCGTGGCGATGATTGATTTCGGCGGAGGATGTACCTCGCTGTCAATATATTACAAGAATGTACTACGCTACTATTCATCAATCCCGTTTGGTGGCATCAACGTGACGAAAGACATACAGATAGAGAGCAACATCAGGACATCGCTAGCGGAAAGCATCAAGCTTGCCTATGGCGCATGCATCCCGGAAAAACTCATGAACCTCAGCGAAAAACAGCTGCTGCTCCAGAGCGAAAACGGAGAGCAGGACAAAAGGCTTTCGGTGAAGTATCTGTCGGAAATAATCACGGCGCGCGAGGAGGAGATAATCGCAGCAATGCTTTACGAAATAGGACTCAGCAAATTCGCGGACAAGCTCCAAAGCGGCATTGTAGTCACGGGAGGAGGGGCGCAGATGACGAACCTCGCAAACTTGATAACTGAAATCTCGGGATATAATGTGCGCATCGGCAAGCCTAATTTCAAGGGGCTCTACAACTGCTGCACCGGCGACAACACACCATCGGCAACGACTGCCATAGGACTTGTAAAGGCAGCTATCCCGGAGACATCGCTAAACTGTGCCTTCCACAAGGACAGCCAGGAGGTGGCAGAGACACCGGCTGTTCCGGACCAGCCGACTGAACAGGAGCACAAGGCGGGCATAATTCCGGGACTTATGACCGAAGAGGAAATTGAAGAGAAGAAAAGGCGCGAGGAGGAACGGCTGCGCAAGGAGGAGGAGAGCAAGAAACGGGAGGATAAGAAAAAGAGGCCGAGCATCTTTGCGAAATGGACAAAGGGCATAGAGGACAGGATAGGCTCCACCTGCGACAACATTCTCAACATGATGGACGATGGAAGCGACAGAGGGTAACATGGTATGATTCAAGGAGGAAAGATTATGAACGGAGATTTTGACAATATGATAGGGGTGGTGCCGACGAATTGGGTGCCGAAGAGTTCCACGATAAAGGTCATAGGCGTGGGAGGAGGCGGCTGCAATGCCGTTGACTATATGTTCCGCCAGGATATCGAGGGCTGCATCTTCATAGTCTGCAACACCGACTCGCAGGCTCTGGGAAACTGCTCCGTGCCGGTGAAGATACAGCTCGGTGAAGGGCTCGGAGCCGGATGCGACCCCGTTGCGGGGCGCAATGCGGCAATCGAGTCGGAGAAAGAAATTGAGGATAAGGTCTTTGCCGACCAGACGGACATGCTGTTCATCACCGCGGGAATGGGAGGAGGAACCGGAACCGGAGCTGCGCCGGTCATCGCGTCAATGGCTAAGAAGCGCGGCATTCTCACGGTCGGAGTGGTCACGATCCCGTTCCGCAATGAGGGCAACGAGTCCATGACCAAGGCTCTTGACGGAATCATGGAGATGGAGAAGAACGTTGACAGCCTCCTGATAATTGACAACGAGAAACTTTACAAGCACTACGCAAAGATGCTGGCCCAGGATGCTTTCCCTATGGCGGACGAAGTACTCTGCACGGCCGTTCGCGGCATCATCGAAATCATCAAGAAGAAGGGTCACATCAATGTGGACTTCCGCGATGTGAAGAGGATGATGACCAACAGCGGAATGGCACTGATGGGCTGCGGAACGGGAACGGGAGAGAACCGTCTGCAGGATGCAGTGCGCGGTGCGTTTGAGTCTCCCCTACTCAACGACCACGACCTCACGACGGCGAAGAACGTTCTCCTGAACATAACCGTTGGCTACAATGAGCATGGTGTCAGGATGGAGGAACTCGACAACATAGACAGCCTCATAACTGATTATATCGGCAATGCCAACCGCTTCAAAAAGGGCATCGTCTGGGATTATTCCGAAGATTTCGGCGACCGCATCAACATCACTGCCATAGCCACTGGCTTCCGCATGGATCTAGAAGGCCTCGCCGGCGACAACGGCAACCTCATTGTCATTCCGCCGGATTTCGAATATGTCCCTACCCTCTCCGAAGAGGGCGAAGTTGTCACTGAAGAGCCGCGAGGCAGCCGCAAGATAGGCTTCAACAACACTGAAGCAAAGCGTTCGGGCGACTTCTGCAAGGGCAAGAAACCGGCTCTCATCGTCACCGACCGCGATGACATCAGCGATCTTGACAACATCGCCTCAATCCGCCGCGCCGCAGGACGTTAGGGGTAAGGGATTTCAGAAGATTTTTCTGCGCACTACTTTTCGCGTCTGGTACAAGCGAATTCCGTGAATTGTGAGGATTTCCGGAAAAACGGGGAAATAAATTTTGAGGAGACGGGATTTATTCCTTTTCGGTGACGATGCGGCCGCGATGGATCCAAACCTCGCCATTCCATTCCGTGACGGCGAGGATGGTGTCATCTCCGAGGTCGCAGAGAGAGCCCCAGAGGGCGCGGTCCGTGGTCTGGTCAATGGTGAACGGGCGGAACTTCCCGCGCATCTTGCCGGAGAACTTGCCGTCACGGGTGATCTCGTTCAGGGCGCATATGGTGAACTCCATCGTGGCGTTCTTTGAACCGGGCTCGGCGGCTCCTTCGGAACTGAGGTAGGCAAGGACAAGGTAGTTGTCCGTGTGAATCAGATAGGGCGCTCCCGCGTAGATGCGGTCGCTGTCAATAGGGGTCTTGAGTGGGTTGAAGCGGTAGGCGGAGGTGCCGAGAACAGGCATCTTCCAGTTATCGGCGACGTCGCTATAGACGATTTTCGGACGAAAATGCGGGTGGCCGAGACCGTTTTCTTCGATAGCGACATAAATCTTGTCTTTCAGGAGCATCGCAACGGGCATTCCGTCACGGCACTTGCTGTTGTAGGACACCACGCGCGGGGTCTTCGTCCACGTGTCGCCGCCATCGGACGATTCCATGACGGAGATGTTCTGATAGTGGAGGCCGTCCTTGTAGTACGGAGTCTCGTCGGCGAAATAAATCTGAACCGTGCCGTCCGGAAGTTCGAGAACGAACGGTTCGTAGCAGCCCTTCTCGACATCGGTGCTCCACGTCCGCGAGGCATAGATTTCATTGATTTCGCTCCATTTTGCACCGTTGTCATCGGAAGTGATGATGGCTATGGAATATGGGGTCTTAGTCGTCTTTTTGTTCTTCGGGCGGAGGTTCGCCGCATAGATGATGCGGTTCGGACGGTGAGGGTTGTCGGCACTGAGCTGGGCGAACTCGGCGTTGGCAACGTTTACTCCAGCGGCGCTTTTGAAAGTGTTGGCAATGAAGACCTTGGCCGGCTGCGACCATGTGCGGCAGTCGTCGGTGCTGAAGCGCAGATAGCCGTCGGAGCCGCTGGAATAGACAAGCATATAACGTCCGTCGTTCAGTCTGTGGACACGGGCGTATGCTCCGGGGCAGACGCGCTGTGGCTCATTCTCCCACTTCATGACTATGTTGCCGTCGCCCGGAGCCACGGACGGGGTGTCCGGATTGCCGGAGTTTCCATTGCCTGCCGATGGATTGTCTGTCTTGCCGCAAGACGCAAACGCGAAGAGAAGGGACGCCGCCACTATAGTGATGTTATATGCTTTCATTGCCCAATTTCAATTTTAATAATATTGGCTTCCGGTAAGTAAACCGGCAAGTCAATAATTCAAAACCATATGGATAAAATCCCCAACGACATACCAGAAGAGGCGATGCCGCCGGGGAAATGATTTGACTTATTTATTTCTTCTTAGTCATCGATTTGATGAACTCGACCTCGGCGGCGTTGTACGGTGTCCCGTCGGGGTAGAGGATGTCGTGGAACCAGAGTGCAGGCTCCTCGGTGAACGGAATCTTGTTGCCGTCCGCATCGGCCTTGTTCCACTCGTAGTGGCACTGCATCGCGCCCTTGACGAGTCCGAAATCATAGGCCGCCACCTTTTCCTTTTTAAGAACAGGAAGCACTGTCTCGAAAGTGCTGCCGAACGGACGGGCAAGGTACTCGGTGCAGAAAATCGGCCGGTTGAAAGTCTTCATAAGGTCTATGAAGCGCTGCATCTCGTCAGCCGGCTGGTAGCAGTGGATGCTCAGCACGTCGCAGTTCTCGCAGAGGTAGGTCACCGTCGGGAACCGTGTGGTGAGGTTGCCGCTGCCGCTGAGGGGACGGGTATAAATCGGAGCCGTGAGAGGCTGGGACGGGTCGATTTCGCGGGCCCACTCAAAGACCTTCTTGAGCAGAGGGTAGGTGTGACAGGCAGGGACGTTCTCAGGCTCATTGTAGAGACACCACGCGATGATGCGGCTGTCGTCCTTGAAATGGCGGAGCACATCCTGCTCATATTCCTTCACCCATCCCCACTGCGATGGGTCGTTGACTGTTTCGATGCCGGGGGTCTGCGCCCAGATGCTGTTGTGGATGCCGGGAATCGGGGCTATGTTCTCGTCAACGCTGCGGTCGCGGGAACCTCCGTTGGTGAAGAGGGTCACGAGGCTGCTGATGCCGTGGCTGTCGGCGATTTTCAGAAATTCCTCGATGTTGGCAAAGAAGGCGTCACGGTCGGCGCTCCAGACCTTGTCGTGGAGGAATATACGGACGCTGTTGAACCCGAGTTCCTCTGCCCAGCCGAGTTCCTTGTCGATTTCGGCAGGGTTCCATGTGGACGGCTGCCACATCTGAATCTGGTTGCCGGCATAGGCAGGGACATAGTCGCAGCCCACCGGCCAGTCACGCTCGGCGTACCAGGCGTTGGCCTTTTCCTCGGACCAGCGCCCCGCAACCGGTGTTTCACAGTTGCAGGCGGTGGCGAGGATCGCCGCGAGGGCGAGTATTGAAAGTATTTTTATTGTTTTCATTCTTTAAGATTTTCTGTCTAAAATCACTTGTATATGAGGTCGAATAAAAAAGATGGAGTGCAAGGCTTACGAAATCTTTTAACCGGAGCAACCTTGACGGTTGTGAGGATTAAAAGGTTGAGCGTAACGCAGCAATCCGCTTTTTTATTTGGCCGAAAGTTCGTGTGCATAGAGATGGTCCGGCTTCAGTTCCAGAACTTTTTTGAAGAGTTTGTCAGCCTGCTTCCTGTGGCCGAGGCCCAGCTCGCCCAGAGCCTGAGTGAAGTAGGCCGCAGAGTTCTTCGACTCAGTCGTGCTCGCCGTCGTGCCCTCCGCACCGTAGAAGCTCCTGTACT
>ERZ808252.2161-NODE-2161-length-12503-cov-5.354033_pt1 | contig 12503 bp, 6 predicted proteins | sample MGYA00521242_ERZ808252 | MGnify/ENA primary metagenome ERZ808252 (study PRJEB31516, sample SAMN03275581) | gut metagenome | biome: mammalia-associated habitat; material: feces | host: Papio cynocephalus | place: Kenya | collected 2012-08-07 ...
TTCAAATATTCCATAACCCAAACGAAGTTTGGATATCATCGTGCAATATGCACGATATCATCACAACGTGATATCATCGCCGTAGGCGATATCATTTCTTAATAGTAAAAGAAAATTTATATTTATTAATAATAATTTTGGGCGGGTTTTCACCCCACACCCTAAATTATTTTAGTTTTTAGTCTAACTTCTGGTCCCCGTACTTTATTGCGCCGGTCTTGCGCATAAGTTCGCTTATGCCGAACGAAATTATCGCGGGAAGCACGAACATACAAAGCACAATGCCTACGCCGAGTTGCCAGTCTGGGATTATACCCATAGACGCGTCAATCGTGCCGAATACGCCGACAAGTCCGCTCGTTCCCATTCCGCCGCCCGAGGCGTTGCAACGAAGCCCCATAAGCACGGCGACGAGTCCGCACACTGCGCTCGCGACTATTTCGGGAACCATAATCGCAGGTTTTCTCATAATGTTGGGGATTTGCAACATACTCGTGCCTACGCCTTGCGAAATGAGTCCGCCCACGCCGTTTTCTCTGAAACTCGCAACGGCAAAGCCTATCATATGCGCAGAGCAACCGGCAACCGCCGCGCCGCCCGCGATTGCGAATACGTCGGGATTTTCGAGTGCCGTCGCACTTGTCGCGATTGCAACCCATATAGCCGCGGAAGACGTCGGCATAGTGAGCAAAATGCCCATAACCACCGCGACGAATACGCCGACGATGATTTTGACTGCCGCGCCCGCCTCGATTGCCAAAACGATGAGTTTTGCGAGCAAGTCGATAAGTTTGATAAACGGCCACGCAACGAATATGCCCGCAAGGCACATAAGCATCATTCCGAGCGGAATAAGGATTATATCGAGTTTTGTTTTGCCTGCGTAAAGCGAGGCAATTTCAACAGTGAGAAGAGATACGACATATGCGCCGATAGGATTGCCGACCGCACCGAAAGCGATTGTAAACGAGGCATTTTGACAAAGCGCATTCACGAGATTGCCCGAAAACGCACCGACCAAACCGGTTACGGCGGCTGTGAAAATCACGAGCGGTTTTGCGCCCAACTTATGTGCGATTCCTATGCCGATTCCTGCGCCCATAAGCATTTTTGCAATGCTTGCTATGTAACCGAGGACGTGCGCAAACGAATTGTCGCCGCACCAAGATGCAATTTGAGCGAGAATAGTGCCTGCGATGAGCGTGCAGAACAAGCCTTGCGCCATACCCGAAAACGCGTCGATAAAGTAGCGTTTGCAGTACTTTTTGACAACTTCGAGTACCTTTTTACCTTTGCTTTCTCGAGCGGAATACTCGGACAAGATTCCTTCTTTCTTCTCGCCAAAAACGTCTTGATCGCAACGATTTTCTTGTTCGCCATAAACGTCTTGATCGTCTGTGATTGTCGCTTGCGAAAGTTCCGTATCGGCGGTTTGCGCGGATACGAAATCCTCGCAAGTCAAAGAAGAATCTTGTGCGTTTTCACACGAATTATCGTCAAAAACGGGGCTTTTTTCAATGTTTTTATCGTCGTTTTTTTTCATTTTTCTGTCCGTTTGCATTGAAAATGCGGTTTATTCTATATATCGCCGAAACGGCGTTTTTGCGTTTTTTACGATTCTGATTCGTTTGCAATCGTAGAATTTTGCGGTTTTTTATTCGATTTAAGCGTTTTTCGGAAATTTTTATATTTACCTTTGCGTTTTAGCGTTTAGCCCTTTTCGTTTCACTTGCTTTCGACGTCCACGATTTTCATTTCGGAAGACGGCGCGGTTGCAATTACGCTATCAACGGTTTTGGGCGTGACGTCCTCTTTTGCCATAATCTTCATAGCCGCCCCGACGCAAAGCGAAAACAGATTTTCCAAATCGGATTTGGAAAGTGATTTGTCGCATTTTGAATAATCTTTTGCCAAAATCGTTGCGGTCGGATTGCCGTTTTTGGCAAACGCGTCCGAAATGAAACCGTGAAGTGAATTGAATTTGTGCAAAAGGGTGTCGTGGGGCATTGTGGAAACGGTTATGCCCTGCTCTATCGCGCTTGCGTGCACTGCGGACACGACGTCGATTGAAAAGTCGATGTTGCGCAAAGCGTCGCACTCTACCACTTGAAAGTTGTCGCTCAAAACGTCGCCTATTGCCAAAACTTTTGCCGAAGCAAATTCGGGGTGAGCCTCCAAAAACGCGTTTGAGCCGCCGTGACCCGAATTTTCCGCGCCGAAGGAAACGTACACTATCTTGGTGTTGTCGGCAAGAAGTTCGGGTTGCTCGGCAAAATAGGCGTACGTTGCCATCGCAACAGCCGTCGCCACGCCGTTATTTTCGCGTGCGAAGCGTTCCATAGGCGAGAAGTGCAACACGAACGCCGCTATGCCGAAACTGCCCGACACGAACGGCAGAATGGTGAACGCGCTTATCTTTGCCGCGACGTTGTCGCCTTGCGTGCCGATTGCCATTTTCAAAATGCAGAACAGCACGAAAATGAACACGGACAAAGGCGCGATTATCATCGAGAGTTTTCTTACGAGATTGAAATCTTTTATGGGGCTTCCGAGGGTTGCGTCGTGATTGTCGCAGATGACGAGAGTGTTTTTGACGTTCTTTTCGTCCTTGCAGCTTTCGCTGACGACATTGTACGACACTTTTTTAGGCAGAATTTTGCCGAATTTACGATCACCTAAATACATAAGCATAAGCACGCTTCCGCCCGAGAGGAACATAACAAGGGACAATAACGTCACAAGTGCGCCCGCGACTCGTCCGCCTGCAAACGACACGAAATACACGACGTAGCAGAGCGCGTACCATATGCCCAAAAGCAAAAACGAACCCCTGCCGAGCAACGGCGGCGTGCTGAACGCTTCCAGACGAGTTTTCGCGTCGGTTTCGTCGTGAAGTCTGTTGCGGATTGCCCTTGCGCAAGCGGTTTCGTCCTTGCTTGCCGTGATACGGTGCGGATATTTTGAAAGTTCACGCGAAAATTCCTCGACGAAATCCGTTGCGCTTTGCATATCCTCTTTGTTTATTACGCTGTGTTTTTCTTCAAAGCCTGTCATAGTTCTATTATAACACGCTTTTTTTATTTATCAACCTTGAAAGGAACATTGAAAAAACGCAAAAAGAAAAGGCGCAAACGCGCCTTCTCTTTTATGCTTTTAATCAGCAATTATGCTTTGGTGACGGTGAAAACGTACCAACCTGCAGTTTCTGCCGTGACACTGGCTGCGAGATCGGTGTAGTTTGCTTCATTGTAAGCCTTTGCGCCGAGTTTGACGGATACGCCAACGCCTGCTTCTGCGTTAACAGCGACGTTGAGAGTTGCCTCGATGCCGGTTGCTCCGCTGATGTTGAGGACGAGTTCAGCCGTGGAAGCGAACATTTCGTTGAGGAATGTTTTTGCTTTCTTTTCGCTGTCGGTTTCGTCACCGTAAGTCGTGCCTTTGACGGTGAGAGCCTCGGTGATATATCCGAGCCAGTTGTCTTTGTCAGCCGCGATGATGGAATCGGTGAACGGTTTTGCGCCCTTTACCCACCAAGTTTGACCGATGTAGTTGATTGCTGCGCCGACGGTGACGTAATTGTCTTCCAACAATTCGTTGTCGTTGGTCTTAACCGTGAGTTTGTCGCCCTTTGTGGAAAGAAGCGGAAGCACTTTGACAAAAGTTTCTGCCACTTTGGTGACGATCGGATCTTTTGCGTATTGTGCGCCTGCGTTGTCATCGGTCTTGGGCGGGAAGATTGCGTCGATTGCTTTCTTGACAAGGCCTTGGAATCCGCCGACGATGTCAAAGTTCTTCCATGCTGCACCCTTGAAGTCGGGGTTGATTGTGATGACTCTTTCTTGAGGATCTTTTGCAAGTTCTTCGGTGATGTTGCAAGAGAAGAATTTTGCCGCAAATTTATCGAGTTCGGTCGAATCGGTCTTGAAGAACGTATCTTTGATCCAAGTGTAAGCATAGTCGCCGAACAATCTGACGAGTGCGTCAACGATCTTAACGTCGCCGACTGTTGCCTCTTGATTGACGGTGAGTGCGAGGGTGCCGTCCTTGAAGGACGCTTTGACGATGTCGACCGCTTCTTTTGCGTCTGCTGCCTTGTAGGTCAAAGCCGCCGCTGCGACCGTGCCGTTGTTCACTTTGTCTTTGAGGTCGAGTTTGCCGTTCAGCGTGAGAGCGAGAGTGCCGTCAAGTTTGATGTTTTCAAGTCCGCCGCCGATTGCAGTGTTGACTTTGGAGAATCTGTCGTAACCTTCTTTGTCGAATGCGGTTGCGTCGAGAGTTACGCCTTTGAGATCAATTGCGACTGCCGCGTCGAGAACGACTTGATCGGTGTATTGATCTCTTGCCTTTTCCATCGAGTTTTCGATTGCGCCTTCCGTTGCTTTTGCAAATTTAAGATCGGTGACGGTGATTGCTACGACGGGATATACGTCAACGGAATCTGCGTTTTCGCCTTCGAGTGCGTGAATGCCCGCTTTGATTGTGAACGTGTCGATTTTGTTGTTCTTGGTTGTGAATTCAAGGAAGAGTTCCAACTCGTCGAGCAAATCGGCGAGACCTGCGGGAAGGCTGCTGCCGAACGCAGTACCGATCATACTGATTGTTCCGGAATCGAGTTGCGTCGTGTAAGTGGTGACATCGCCGACGGTTTTCGAGCCTGTTACACTGTTGTCAAAGAAAGCCGCTACGGTTTCGTTCGTCAAGATGTTCTTGATATTGAGTTTTCCTTGCTCATCTATCGCACCTTCGATACCGATGCTTTGAAGTGTGCTGCCTATTGTACCGATGAGATCGTCACTGACATTGAAAACGCTCATAACGTCGCCGACAAGAGTGTTGAGGTTCCAACCATCACCCATTTTTGCGGTGAGAGCCGTGATGATTTCCGCAATCGATTTGCCTGCAACGGGCTTATCGTTGAAGATGAAGTTGTAGAAGCTCTTGTTGTAGGTTTCGTTTTGATAGTTGAACGGAATCTTGACGTTTTGTCCCGCATAGTCGATGTAGACGTTGTCTACGTCGTTGAAGAAGTAGTATGCAGTGAACCAGTTTTCCTCCGCGCTCGGATCGTAGATCTTTGCTTTGATTGCGGTGTTGGTGCTCTTGTCCTTTTCGCTTGATCTGTCGAGAACGAGGTCGAGCAAGACGCCTACGTCTACGCTGTCTTTGACTTGTCCGTCAGTACTGCCGACAAAGTCGAGTTTGACGGTAAGACCAAGGCTCACTTTGAGGTCGTCGGTTTCGGCGATTTCTTGACCGCCGATTTCGGTGGATTGCTCCCAAAGCGTGTTGAAGAATGCCTTCACATTCGTGGTGTCGTTTTTATCTTGGTTGTCCGGCTCCGGGGTCGGCGTAGGATTATCATTACCCTTGTCGTTGCAAGCCACAAGCGCAAACACCAAAACCAACGCAAGAATCACGATGAGAAGTGATCTGATGCTGAGTTTTTTCATAATTGCCTCCTAATAATTTGCCATCGTTTGCAAACGCAACCTCTCGCGCATACACGCATAGTATGGTTACATTTGTAATAAATATTATATATTATAACAAAAATAAAGTCAATACGCAATTGCAATCCCGAAAGCCGTCGCTTGATTTTTTTGAAATTTTATTAGGAACAAAATGCGAATTTTGTCGAACGAAAAACAAAAAACGAACGTTGCGATGCAAAAACGAAAAAACCATAAAAGCGAAAACAAAAAAAGAGTCGTTGACGGAATATTCGCGGCGAAATATCAAAATATAACGTAAAACCAAAAACAAACGGCACTCGTTCGAGTGCCGTCGTGTTTTTTGTTTTTGAAAAGTCGTTAAGCGCTTATCGCGTCGGGAACGTCGGGCGCAACGTCTTCCCCTTCATCGGGCTTGCCTACGCCTATGCCGTTTTCTTCCGCCGCCTGCGCTCGCAAAATGCGATTGCGGGAATCCTCGGTGCGTTTGCGAGTCTTTTCGCCCATATCGCGGCATACGCCTGCGGCAACGATAAGAACCGAGCCGATTGCGCCGAAAATCGTCAGCCATTTGCACAGACCCGCAACATTGATGACCGCCATAAGCAAGTTGTCGCTGTCAACCCACGTTGCCTGCATATAGCCGAGCATGCCGTAAGGCGCGTTCATCGGGAAGAGGTTGATTGCAATCAAGCCGTCGTCGTCGATGCACAAGCCGACGCTGAGTTGCGCGCCGCCCGCAGCCGCCTTGACGACTTCGACGAGGTCTTCTTGCATAAGTCCGCCGACAGAGTCGATGAGCGTCGGGAATTGATCGAGAACGTTTTGCACAAGACCGTAGATTTGGCTGCCGAGCATATTTGCAACGTCGAGCGTTGTCAATGCCATCGGATCGCCGAGCATATCGAGAACGAGCCACGAAAGCGGACGTTTGGTCACGCCGTTTTCGTACATTTGCCAACCGTCTTTGTTGAAGCCGTACTTGACCTGTTTTTCGTTGCCGTTTTGATCGACGATTGTACCCGTGTACTCGAACTTGCCGCCGTTTGCCTTAAATTCCTCGACGAGTTGCGGATCGTAGAGTTGATAGAGGCAGTTGCCGTCTTCCGTGTAGGTGAGACCGCCCGCTCCGTTATAAGAACTTTGCGTATAAGTCCAACCTTGATTGAGAATAAGGCGAAGCACGACGGGCACCGTCATACGGCCGCTCATCTGTGCGTACAAAAGAAGCGGATCGTCAAACGTGAGATAGCCGTCTTGATTGAAACTGTCGTAATTTTGTTGAAACAACGTTTTCAATCTCACATTCTTGAAGCCTTCTTTCAACATACCCTCATAATCGTAATACGTGTAGATATATTCAAGAATCGAAAGCGCGATTGCACGTCTTGCGACATTGTTGTTGAAGCAGAAATCGTAGTCGTTGAGGACGTATTGATTGTAGATGAACTGATAGAGTTCATACTTTCTCTCGTTGGATTTGAGAGCGTCCACTTCCGCTTGAATCAAACCGACGTTCTTTTCGCCGTAGATTCCTTTGTCTTTGTTATTCTTGCCGTACTGACTGTCGTAGTACTTCATTCTTTGTTGAATGAATGCGTTTTTATAGTTGGTGATGACGCCGTTGTTTTCGTTGTGCGCAACGAGGGTCTTGTACGAGAAGTCGCCGTTTTCGGCAATCTTGCCGTCGGCGTCGTAGTTGTTGAGGTTGCCGTTGAGAAGGTTGTACATAATGAAATCGCGTTCGAGTGCGGCATTATGTTCGGCTTGTTTTTCGCCGTTGTAGTACACATCCTCGATGTAGAGCGTGCTTTGCGTCGCTTTTGCGATGATATCGGGCACCACATATGTCAGAACAAGGCTGAACCCCGTTGACAAACATACGAATGCGATAAGCACTTTGACGGTTTTTGTGCGAATGCTGCTCTTGGACGTCTTTCTGTTGACGACAAGTGCGACCGTCATAAACACGAGTCCGAGTACGCCTGCCAAAATCACGCCGACGAACGGCCAGAACGTGTAGTACGGCATAAGGTTGTAGCACTTGACGGCAAGCACTATCGGCACGATGACTATGGGCAAATATGCAAGAACATGAAGCAATATTGCCGCGACCGTGTAGAGGACGGATGTCTTGCTTTGGTCTTTCTTTGTGCGTTTGCTCACGGGGAAAGCGGGAATTACGTTGCCGTTTTGATCGCGATTGAGCATATCCGCGTCCAATGCGAGTTGCTCGGCGAGTTGTTCGTTTTGAACGTCTTGATTCATTTCTTCTTGATTCATAACTTGATCGCTCATAATTACAACGCCTCCTTGTCAGAATTTTCGTCCGAGGGGATTTTTATATCCCCCTCTGTCCCTTGTTCGGGCGTTTGGTCTTGAACGACCTCGTCTTGTTCGCCTTGCGCGTCGTTTTGTTCGTCGAGTTGTTGTGTTTTGGCTTTGACTTTTTTGAATATCTTGGCTTTTTTGTCTTTCTTCTTGCCGAAGTTTTCGTCCGCAGGGATTTGCCCCTCTACCTCTTGTTCGGGCATTTGGTCTTGTTCGGGCTTTTGGTCTTGTTCGGGCTTTTGGTCTTGAACGCCCCCGTCTTGCGCACTCATATCCTCGTTTTGCACTTTGTCTTGTGCTTCGGATTGCTGCTTTTTCTCCTTTTTTGCTTTTTTGGTTTTTTCGCCTTTCTTCTTGTCTTTGACAACCGCAGTGCCGTTTGCGTATTCGAATTCCTTCTCTTGCGCAACGAAACTAAGGAAGTAGAACAATACGACGAATCCGCAGAAGAAGAACAACATATCGCGTACGCCGTAGAGCGGATAGAACGTGGGTTTGTAACTCAAATCCGCTTTGAGTTGTCTAACCGCCGTCAAATCGGTAAGTCCGAGCGAGGACGGATATGTGCCCGTGCCGAGCGTGTCGCCGATAAGCGTCGAACCGATCATCGAGCCGTATGCGGTCGCTTCGTAGTTTGCTCTCTCGTATTTTTGATACGCAAGAGCCATTGCCATATCTTTTTCATTTGCAACCCAAGTGTAGAATTCCCACACGGGTTTGATTGCGGGCGATTGATAGTAATACAAGCCTTCGAGGATTTCCGTCAATATAGAGGAAACGTCGATTGCAAAGTTGTAATCCTCGTCGAGAAGCGGAATTTGAATACCGCCGATTTCTAGACCGTAACGAACGCCGTCGTCGGTGTTGAAGGTCTTGATGAGGTTGAGAAGTCCGTTAAGCGTGTCGACAACGCCGCCGCCGATAATTTCGGAAAGATTTACGTTGAGTTTGCTCATCAATCCGTTGAGAGCGGTGTTGAGGAAAGTGCTGAGGTGATCGAGGTCGAAGTCGTATTCGATATTGCCGTCCTCGCCCACTTGTACGAACGCGTCGCTGAAGTTGATGTCGACGAGTACGTCGCCGCCGTCCTCGACTTTGTCCGAGTTAAGACCCATAACGTAGTTGCCGTCCTTATCTTTCGTGCCGTCGTCTTTGACGAGCGCGACGTAGAGATAATCTCTCGTTTCACCCGGATTGAATACGTCGGGTGCGCCTGCATACGCGACGACCAAGAACAAATCGTTCACGACGACGGTGCTGTCAACGCCCAAAAGCGGTTTAAGCCATTCCATAACCGTCGCCATAGTCGCGTCGTCCATATGGAAGTCTTTTTTGAAACTCATACCCTCTTGCAAATCTTCGAGGATAGGCGAAAGGATTGCGCCGATGTTGAATTTGCCGAGAACGTCGTCAAGACCCGTGCTACCGTCGTTCGATTTGAGCAAAAAGTCGAAAAGATGGTTGTTGCCGAGCAATGCGCCCACTTTTGCAATCAAATAGTCAAGTCCGTTGTGAGTGAGAGAGAAGTTCTCCGCAAACTCGATCTCTTGACCGTAAAGCGTTTGCAACCATTCGGGGCATTTTTCGCCCGTGGTCGGATCTTCGAGCAAGCCTTTGTAATATCTGTCTCTTGCTTTGACCGCCTTGGTGTACATAGACTCGAATTTGGAATCGTATTTGTTTGCGGTGATTTCCTTTTGCGCCGAATAATAATCTTCTAGAATATTAAGCACGTTGTCGAGGCTGAAAACCCAACCGTCCGAAAGCATACCGTTGGAATTGTAAATGCCCTTGCCGTATACGCCGTCCATAGTGTTGGTTTGAGAAGAATCGTTTTCGTATTCTGTGCCGAGGGGCATCAAATCCTTGCAGTACCACTTGTAAATTTCCTCGCCCGCTTTGGTGGTTCCCTTTTGATACCAGTAGTGCGAATAGGTCTTGCCGTTGATGACGAGTTGTCCGTTTGCGTTCGGTTTGAGTCTGACGATTTGCGTATATTCGGGGCTTTGTCTGTAATCGTATGAATTTTCGCTGTCGGGACTCACGCGATAAGTGCCGTTGAGAATCTTTTCGAGGTCGCCATCGCCCTTGATGTTGTTGTTTTCGTCAACGTCGAGTCTGTAAAGGTTGTCGCCGCCTTTGACGAAACTGATGTCAACGCCTTGATTGCCCTCATCGTCGATGATGGAATAGTACGTCACGGGTTTGTTGGAAATGTTGCCCGAAACGCCGCTCTTGTTTATGCCTTCCATTTCGACATTGTAGACGATTTTCATCAAATCCGTCTGCTTTATGAGGTTGAGCGTGTCGTTCTTCTTCACCGCATTCGACGACAACGTGCGATAGTAGGAAAGTTGGGTCTTATAATCGTTGACCACAACGCCCGTCCCTTCATACTGCGTTTGAAGGTCGGTGACTTTCGCTTCGAGCACCGCGTCGATAACGACGCCCGTGATAAGCATTGCCGCCATACAAACCGCAATGACCGAAAACATCCGCACGCGCGAATTCTTAACCGTCTTGCTCAAAACGATATGCACGATCGAAACAAACGCCCAGACCGCAAAACCGACCCATACGCCGTAAAGCGCAGGTGCGGTGATATACGACTCTGCTTGCATGAAAAAGCCCAACGTCGTCGTGAAAGTGGTTTCACCCATAAACGGGTCGTGACCGATGAATCTGACTGCGGTGAAGCACACTGCAATCAGGAACAATGGAAGACCAAGCATATAGAACACGACTTTGAGCGTGCGGTACAACTTGACCTTTTTGTACTGTTGAGTTTGGCTCATAACTTTCTCCTCATTGATTTGGGATTGCCCTCGTATGTATGCGCGAGCGCACCCGAATATGATTTACTTTACTATCATAGCATATCCCGAAACATATTTCAATACGATTTTCAAGAAAATTTGTCCGCCCTATATCTTGCGTGACCTTTGCACGCTCGTTCACAATATGCCCGTTTTTTGCGGTTTTTTTGCGGTTTTTTTGCGGACTTTCGCACTTTTTTTCGTTTCTTTTAGAGTGCTTTTTGCAGGTTTTTCGCAAGTTTTTCTCAGATTTTCGTTTGCCTTTCGCAGGCTTTTCGCATCGCTTTCAAAGCGCATATTTGTATTATATGCGATTCTATCGCAACGGATACGACCTATGCGCTCAATTTTCATTTCGTTCTCGCAGAACGCGTTTTTCTTATATTAATTATTCGCAAGCAGCCGCAAAATACCCGACAATTTCGCCGTTTTGTGGGTATATTTATCGTTTCGACAAATTAATCTTTGAACTCGCTCGCGCGGATTTTTATTTCGGGGTTGATTTTGCTTTTTCGAGAGTATATTATTTAATCATAAAATCGGCAAACCGTCGATGTTAGGAGGAAAATATGTCATACATCAGCGAAGTCATAGAGCAGACTGAATTGAAAAATCCCAATCAGCCCCAATTTATGCAAACCGTCAAGGAAGTCCTCACGTCTTTGACCCCCGCTATCGAACAAAACGAACAGTTGATGCGCAAAAACGTCATTCTCGAACGCCTCGTAGAACCCGACAGACAAATTATGTTCCGCGTTCCTTGGATGGACGACAACGGCAATTATCACGTCAATCGCGGTTTCCGCGTTCAATTCAACAACGCAATCGGACCGTACAAGGGCGGTTTGAGATTCCAAAAGGACGTCAACCTCGACGCTATGAAGTTCCTCGGCTTCGAACAAACCTTCAAAAACTCTCTCACTTCCCTTCCTATGGGCGGCGCAAAGGGCGGCGCGGACTTCGATCCCACCGGCAAGAGCGATTCCGAAATTATGCGTTTCTGCCAATCCTTTATGAACGAACTTTATCGTCATATCGGTCCGAATATGGACGTTCCCGCAGGCGATATGGGCGTCGGCGGTCGCGAAATCGGCTATCTGTTCGGTCAACATAAGAAAATCGTAGGCGCTTACGAAAACGGCGTTCTCACCGGCAAAGGTCTCAGTTACGGCGGCTCTCTCATCCGTCCCGAAGCAACCGGTTTCGGCGCGACCTACTTCCTCGAAGAAGTGTTCAAACATCAAGGCGAACACCTCGCGGGCAAAACCTTCTGCCTCAGCGGTTTCGGCAACGTCGCGTGGGGCGCGGCAAAGAAAATCGACGAACTCGGCGGCAAGGTCGTCACCCTTTCCGGTCCCGACGGATACGTTTACGATCCCGACGGCGTAACGGGCGAAAAGATCGACTATTTGCTCGAAATGCGCGCTTCCAACCGCAACAGAGTTCAAGACTATTCCGACAAATACGGCTGTGAATTCGTCGCGGGCAAGAAGCCTTGGGGCAACGTCAAAGCAGACGTCTATATGCCCTGCGCAAGACAAAACGAAGTTCTTTTGGACGACGCAATCGCAATGGTTAAACTCGGCGTACCCGTCCTCAACGAAGTTTCCAATATGCCCACCACGAACGAGGCAATCGCATACTTGCAAGAACACGGCGTTCTCGTCACCCCGTCCAAAGCGGTCAACGCAGGCGGCGTTGCGACGAGCGGACTCGAAATGTCGCAAAACAGCGAACGTCTTGCTTGGACGAAAGAAGAAGTGGACGCAAAACTCAAACAAATTATGAAAGGCATCCACACTCAAATCTGCGACGCACTCGACGCATACGGTCTCGATTACAACCTCGTCAAAGGCGCAAACCTTGCGGGATTTAAGAAGGTAGCCGACGCTATGATAGCGCAAGG
>ERZ808252.2163-NODE-2163-length-12489-cov-3.088869_pt1 | contig 12489 bp, 22 predicted proteins | sample MGYA00521242_ERZ808252 | MGnify/ENA primary metagenome ERZ808252 (study PRJEB31516, sample SAMN03275581) | gut metagenome | biome: mammalia-associated habitat; material: feces | host: Papio cynocephalus | place: Kenya | collected 2012-08-07 ...
TCTGCCAAATTTTTGCACAAAAGCTCTCTCTTGACCATCAAGTTGCACAATAACTCCAGCCTCAATATCAGTAAGGTTCTGACCTTCCTGCAACATATTTACAGCAAACAGATTATCTATCTTTTTAGAGTTAAAATCATCTATGATGCTTAAGGAGTTATCCTTGTTTGAATGGATTGCATTCCTTCCACCAAGTAACTCAGCCTGCTCTATGCTTGCACAGAAACAAATGAATCTTTTATCCTTGATTTTATGCAGAAGTAGTTTTACAGCATCTGTCTTGCATTCTCCAAGGAATCTCTTTCTCTTAGAGCCTACTTGCAGCCATTTGTTTTTGACTCTCTCCTGCCTTGTTCTGAAAAATTGACTTCTCCAGTAATCAAACTGGTCTGTAAGATAGTCATACTTCTGCTGCTGGGTACATGAAATCTCAAGTATCACATCAGGATATTTAGTCTTATTCTTGATATATTCCCATCTCTCATAGAATTTGCACTTGTAGAGTTTCCTTTTCTCCTTTTTACCCCACTCCTCTGTAATAGTACAATTGTAAGATGTACTATCCAGAGTCAATGAGATTAAAAAGACTTTAGGTTGAGGTAATATACCCCAATCTATAGCTCTCTTAAGAGAGACACTAAATACTGCAAATTTTCCAAAGATACTTGACAATTCCTGTATAGTCTGCTCAGGAAGAGTTGCTGAAAGGAGAATAATTTTCTTAGTTTTTATTGAAGACAAAATATCCATCCTCAAATCAGAGCCAAGATGATGAGCTTCATCAAAGACTATCAAATCCCAATTAGTATCTCTGTACTTCTTTAATGAAGCATAGCACTCTACAGTCACATTAGAAATATCAAGTCCCCATTTCTTGAACTCTTCTTCCCAGTTACTTTTATGTGCTGTTTCTGCAACCACTAATAGGACTCTAAGACTATTATTAACTGTCTTAAAATACTTGATAGCTTCAATAGCAGCTCTGCTCTTCCCCAATGATGTACACCATTGAAGAGCAACCCTGTCATTTTGTTTTATCATTGACAGGGCTTTACTCTGTAACTTTTCTTTAAGCATTCTCAATCAGAATATCTAAATGACTTTTTTCTCTTGCAAGAATAAATTCTGTCTTGTTGAAATCCTCTGCAAGCTTTGTATTAATCTTTGAGACAATATTCCTGCTCTCTTGAATGAGGTCACTGACAACTTTCAATGCTTTGATGTTGGCTCTTGATTCAGCTATTCTCTTACCAGTCTCAAGATTGAAATCATCAATAGGGTCACATTTTGCTACAGCAGAGACTATAAAAGATAAGGTAGTCCTATCATTAGTCTCATCAAAATTTATAACACACCTCCTGACAATTGGCATATGGAGAATCTCATTGCAATCAGTAAGAATACACTCCATTGTGCACTTTACAGTATGATTCTTGAATACTTTATACTCAGTGTTGAAATTGATTTTCATATTTATTGGTTTTTGCTTTTATTGACTATTTTTTTTAGCTTGTCGATATATAAAGAATCCTCGGCATAGCCTATCTCAGTAAGAAACACATAGTAGTCAGTCTGTGGCTCATACTTGTATTGAATACAGTTCATATAAGCAACCACAGATTCACTCCAATGATTGAATCTGTAGTAATCTCTTTTTTTACTGTCATATAAGCCAAACAAATTATTATATTCTCTGCATACTCTTGACCTGAAATGCCCAGTCTCAAGTATTGCTTGGGCATATACAATATGAGGATGCTTTATATTATAATAATCCAGTGCCTCCATAAGAAGATTACTGTCTGGTTTATCCGATAACAAGAACTCAGGCTGCTCTAATTTTATATCAATATCACAGGAAACATGCTTATCAGTTATCCATAGATTATTTACAAACAGTGCCAAGATGATTATTATAACACTGATTACTATATTGAATACTTGCTGTCTCATACCTTCTTTTTAAGGAATTTCACTACAGAATTGAATGTTCTTGATATTACATTGTCTCCTCTTAAAGAGAGTTTCATATACTTATCAAGCATGTAATTATAGTCTATACCTGATGAGTAATGAGAATATACACATATAAAGACTACAAAGCTAACAAGGTTGAAAATAGGAAAGGCAATCAAGAGAATGATAATTAGCCATCCCCATATAGGAAGTTTCAATGGCTCGGTCTTTTTATTATTCCCAGAGTAATTACTGTATGTGCTACTGTATGTGCTTATATTAGTGTCTTTAAGTATTCCTACGACAATCACAGCTATCAGAACAGCTATAATAATAAATACAGTCATCTTATTTATCTGTTATATTCTTGAATAATGTAGGCACAGTTCCATAAGTGGGAAGTGACCCATCCCATTTCTCAACCATCATCTGTTGTACAATAAGAGTAGACAATGAGGAAGAAATCTTCCTGTTATATTCTGCCTCTGCATCACCCTTGATTCTCAGTGCCTCAGCCTCACCATTAGCAGCAGCAATCTTCTTATCTGCTTCTGCCTTAATCTTAAGTACCTCATTTTGTGCTCTCTGAGCTTCTTGAATCATAGCATTCTTTAAGTTAATAGCTTCTACAAGAGTCTGAGGATACTGAAGACCTGATGTCATCTGCTCCAACTGGAAATTCTCTGCAAGAAGCTCTTTTGTAAGCCTGTCTTCAATGGCCTTCTCAAATTCCTCTCTCTTACTTACAAGCTCATCAGTAGTATAGTTATTAAGCTGTATTCTAAAAGCATTCTTTACATAATTATAAAGAGTGGTATTGATTACCTCAAGGATATCCTCCTTTCTATACTTCTTGAATACCTCAGCTGATTTTCCATCAACAATCTTAAGGGATATTGTAGGGTCAACAGTGAATGAGCTTCCATCCTTTGCATTGATGCTGAATGCAGGATAATCCACTGTCTGTACAAATGTAGGATACTCATATACAGCAGTTGTGATTGGATTATACCATACTGCTCCTGTCACAAGAGTAACCTCATCAACTCCTTTCTTTGAGCCATAAAGATTTACCTTGATACCCTCATATCCTGCATCAACTCTTTCATATCCACAAGAGTTAAACAGAATACTCATGATTGCCATAATAACAATCATAAAATTTCTAATGATTTTACTTTTCATGTTCTTTAAATTTTATCTCTGTTAAACATTTTGTTTTAAATGTAACAATAACTGTAATTGCCAGTATAAGCAACCCAGTTATATTCCAGATAGTATATGGACTTGACAGCATCCCAAAGCCTATATCAAGCAAGACAAAGAATAATACAAGCCATAATACCAATCTTATAATTATATTTGTACTCATATTAATATAGAATTACATATTTTCTCTCTGTTTTCTTTCCTAACCAATTACTGTTATACCACAGTAGAAGATGCCTGTCATTGTCTTTAAAAATCACCCAATCCAATTTGGGGTCATATCCTGAATATACAATCAGACATAGTATCAAAATTAAAAGTGCTATCATACTCATTTAAAAGATTTATTTTTTATAATAGTATTTGTTGCAACAGATATATCTGAAATGTTTTGAAATCTCAAGGTTGGTTTTCCAATCATTATTTACAATATACTTATCATCTATATAAATACCATCATCACTAAAATCATTTTCATCCCAATGGTTCCCTACACACAGCATATCATATATTTCTATACTTGGAGCATTTTCTTTCAGGTCTTTTATGATTGAGAGTATAGTGTCACCTGTCTGCACAAAATCATCTACCACAATGAAATACTCTTTGATAGTAGAACCAAGTCTTATTCCCTCTAAAGTATATCCATGAGAAGGGTCCTTTCTTGATATGGAAATGAGAACATCCCTTTTATGCTCTTTTCTTAGGGTGAACGCTAATCCTCCTGCGATGATTGAGCCTGAATGACCTCTTGCTATCAAGATAATCCTGCCATCTGGAAAGGTTCTTTGTATTATATTAGCAACTCCTTTGATATACTCAAAGGTCTCATAGTAATTTCTTCCTACAGGATAAGAGACAGGGCAATCATGAGGTAAATATTTGAAATTTATCATATTACCAATGAAATATTAATCTATTGTTACTGAAATCCACTTCAAGACTTGAGAATGTATAGAATAACATTCCTCTATCATCCCTTACTTCACCTCCTACCTTTGCATCATCAGGAATATTCTCAATCAGCTTTTTTAGTTCTTTTATTCTCATAGCTATTTAATTCTAATTCAAATTTATCACATTTTCTAGATAAAGTAGTAATGTAATTGACATCATGTAACTCTTTGGTGTACTTATTTCTACGCTTATATGTCCTTGCTCCACATTTCAGTTTTGTGCTGTATGAGTTAGGTTCCACAATAATGAGATGTTTACAGTTCCTACATCTTTTATCTGTGTTGAATTTCTCAGCCCTTAATTGTACAGAGATTTTTGTCCTTCTTTGCACTTCATCTTTAAGCTCTTTTGTTGAGAACTTTTTAAGTTTCTCAATAATGTTATCTAATTGTGGTTCTTTATGAGCTTTTCTTATGCAGATTCCTATGGCATAAATTATAGGAGAAAGAAGGATTATATACAACAATACTATTTTCATATCCTTGATTTTAATGTGTTAAAAAATAAAGGAGAGGCAATAGCCTCTCCCTGTTTTAATCATCAAGTATCTCATAAGAGAATGACTTGCCTCTAAAATGCTGACAGGTTCTCAGAAGATGAATCTCAAGTCTTTCTTTAGGTGTCAGTTTACTCCATATCTTTGGTATGCTCCATTCTGGGCATTCATTTGAAATGAAATAAAGGTAGGCATCCCTTGACATGTTGATATGCTGAAATGCAGGCTTTGTTGTATAATCATAGTGGATATATTTACCCTTCTTGACTATTTTATTTCCCTCTTTGCCTTTCAGCTTCTTCTTGAACATGAAATCATTCTTGGTAAGTACATACTCTTTTACCTGTGGCTCACCTTTTACCAAGGTGCCTCCCTCCAATTCAATGGTCAGGAGGATTTTTGTTGTATTGTTCATTAGATAATGAATGAATGTTTATTTGATGAGGAGGTAGGAGTCGAACCTACAATACCCGATAGAGTTGTTGTTGAATGTGTGCGAAAAGTTTTATTCTCTTCTCCTCATTTTATGTCTATAAAAGTAAAATAAAATAAAAGGGTCATGACAGAAATATCATGACCCTTTACGAGTGGAACATCATATGATGGTGTAAAAACAATGCCTAAGAAATTATAAATATTATGAAGTAACCATCATATACACCAACCCGTTTGTTTTATTCTTATAAGCAATGGATATAATAGCCAGAATAGAGATTTAACTTCTCACATTTCCGACATGCTGAAGTACTTACTTTAACTCTGATATTATATCTATTACTTATAAGATAAAGAGATAATGCAATAAGAACATTCTATCAGACTGCGGTAAAATTATGTAATTACAGTACGAAAAAATTGAAGTAAGTCTGATATACACTATATTGCATTTTGAGGGGAGTACAGGACTTGAGCCTGTGACCACTGGTTTATAAGACCGAAGTAACTCTGTCTATCACCAACACTCTTGTGGAACATTTGACAGGGTATGAATAAGTGCTCTAACCAACTGAGCTAACTCCCCCATATAGATAAAAGGAACACTGTGAGAACAAGTGTCAGACTATGGCAAAGCATGCAGAAACACAAAAACATCATTATGAAGTAAGTCTGACATGCACTACACAGTATTCCTGATTCTATTCATCAAAAGTATTCTGGATTCCTTCCATAGCGGCTATGAATGTAAGAAAGTGCTCTGAGAAACCACTTATCTCTGCTGTCCAAATACCTTTGTAATTGATGCCTTTTGTATGTGCTGACACATCGCAGATATAATTATAAGTACCAAATGGCTTTGGAATCCCCTTATTAGGCAAATCACAATCCTGTGAATCTGAAAATACAATGATTCTATCAAATTTCTCACCTTTGAATTTGTCTCTGCACCATTCAAGGCATTGTCTTGTGAATATTCCTCCATCACCAATGTTTTTATTGACAGTTCTGATTTGATTAAATATTCCAAATCCCTTCTGAGGATAAGGAATAATCTCATGTTTGCCCTCATGTTTATAGTCACTCCCAGCAGTGCAGACTATCTCATAATCCTCACATTGATTTATTGCAAGCATTGACATGGCACATGCTGCATCATATCTTGTAAAATCAGATTTAGTAGATATATTTACTTGCATAGAACCTGATACATCCACAATGAAAAGAGTCTTGCCTTTCAATTTAGGTAAATTAGTATAGCTGTTTAGCATAGCATCCTCTATCTGCCTACTGAATTCAGGGTTTATTCTGTTTGCTTTCAAGAAGTCTAAAGGCATAAGCATTGAAGATTTGAGTTTCTCAAGACCTTCATTGATTATCTTTCTATCAACATCAGCCTTTCTCATATTGGCTATATTTCTCAACATCGCAAGGCCTCCAATTTTATTCTCAGTGATTAGCTTAGTCCAAGATTCTTTCTTATCCTTGCCTGTAGAAAGCATTACTTCCCATGTCTCTGGAATATCAAGAGTCTTGTCAGCTATTTTTTTGAAAAGCTCTTGCTCATATTGATTGGAAGGCTTTGGTCTACAAAGAAACATCACATCCCTTAGCTTTATAGCAGCATCTCTGTCATATTTGGCGAATTTGTACTCATTGAAGTTATGGAATGCCTTTGCCAAGCCTTTCTTAGCCTGTGCTGCAATAGGCTTCTTTCCATCTTTCCAATATATAGCTAAGAAGTCAGTAAGCATATCTGCCCTTGTGATTATTTGAGGAAGCAAAACACTGACATATGCTCTATGCTTAGGATATTTACACATTTCTGATGCTATGAACAAAGGAGTATGTCTCAGCTTCTGCATTGTCCTTGCTTCAAGTGCTATATTATATACAGTGTCAGCAGGGCATAATGGAATGAGTCTCTTAATCTCATCAGCAACACTTTCTCCATCCATATATGCTACATCCTCCCAAAGAAGATTGGCGAGAACTGCCCTTCTAAGTAAGGATATATTATCCTGTTTTGCAGCCTTTGCACCTTCACCACCAGCTAATCTTTCATTTGTGAACTTTGATTCACTTTTTAATCTTGGATTTAATTTAGAACACATAACACTAAAATTAAATTTGGTTAAACTTTTATATTTTTTAGTACTGTCAATGAGACTTGAACTCATAACCTATAGCTTATAAGGCTATTGCTCTAACCAGTTGAGCTATGACAGTATATAAAGCAGACCTACTACCTTCACAGGCAAGGTCTGCATCAACAACCAGCAAATTAACCCGAACTAATCTAAACCAATAAAGACTTCATCTATTCATCAATTTTCCATAATTTATATAATCTTGCAGTATAGAATCCCTTTCTCCATCTGCTTGCATAGTTCCACCAATCTTTTGCAAACTTGATTATATCTGTATTAGCAATGAGAGGGTAGACGGTAGCTATAAGTACTACAAGAGGATAATAAAGGATAAACATGGCTGCTTTTATCATTACCTCTAAGACAACGAAAGGAAGGGTAATAATCATGCCCACCAATAAGATAAATTGTTTCATTTTATTTTTAATTGTTTTATCGAGGTATATAACAGGGTTGAACTGCTATCTTCTTGCTTTTCCGCAAGCTATTTTACCATTAAACTAATATACCTTTAGATTTTCTTATATATTGTATAATTAAATGTACTTACAAATATTACTTCTTCCATCTTATTACTGAAAAACACATTTTAAGTTGTCTCTCTTTCTTATCTACATCACTAAGCTATTGAAAATATATGAGTCTTTCATAGAACAATGTCTCATTGATTATGCTCATTTTTATCTCACACAGTCCTGAGATGGTGTAGGAATCTTCACTTTGTGTTTTTTTTTCATTAAGCATCATATTTAAGTACCACGAATTATACAAAATATATTAGACAATCTGCCAAAATTGTTATTTTGAGTATGGATAATTTGATTATTTGCTTGTAATATTGTGGATTTCACTCAGTAAATTTGGCTATTGTTTATAAATTGTGTGATTTTTGTGATTTTTCAAATAATTGTAGTTTGTGGAGGTGGGTGATAAACTCACTCATTCAACTACTTGAAAATCATTAAATTACATTTTATAACTAATTTAAAAACCTGTATCATTTTTTAAAGTAAAAGGTTTTAAAGAGAGATATAATCCATATTCAATTTACCCAATTTACTTGACCAAATTATAAAATCTCTGAATAATCTCAGTCATCTTTAGTCTTATTGTCAGGAAGAGAGTAAAGTTTATTACTTCTTTACATGAGCAAGAGTGTTTATGCTCTATATATAATAAAGGTATAACACTTGTCAAGAAGAGGAAAATAAGAAGATGAGAAAAACTCTCCTTATTTAACACTCTTCCTGACAAGATAATATTCTCTATCCTAAGCTATCTGATAGTTATAATAAGAGTACAAAAGACTATTATTGACACTATCAAAGACTATTGAAGGGTCAAATGAGTGAGAAAAGAAAGCAGGTTTCCCTGCTTTCTGATTAGAATGATGCAAGCACAGGTGCTCCACCATTGCCTTCTTCATGAAGAAGCCAGAAGTTCTCTCCATTAGAACCAGTGACATTGCTGATCATAGGATGCTTTGGAATACCTGCTGAGGCTACAGCTCCTATCTTGGCTCCATAAGTGAAGAAGAGCTTGTCCTTTGGGCTCCTCTTGACATCAAGTTTGTCAACATTCTGTATTGCCTTAAACTGCTCAATTGTCAATGTTTCATTGAAAGTAAGATTTTTTTCCATAATGTTTTTTTGTTAAATTGTTAATAGATTGTTGATATAGGGGGAACTGCCCCACTGGCTGAGTGATGGGGGAGGTGTGGTTGGAGTATATCCCCCTTATACAGATACAATACTTATAAATAAAGAGGGGGGAGGGGCTGATTTATAACTTCACCCTTATATAAATACAGCACTTCAAAAAAAAAATAAAATAAAAAATTTTCAAAAAAATTTGCATATGTCAGATTTTTTACTTATATTTGTATCACTGTTGGAGTAGCAAGTACTTCAGAGTAGAGATTCATCACCTCTTAAAAGACATAGATGACCCTCATAGTTAGGAGATTATTTGGTTGCAGCAATCTGTGAAGAGGATTAGAGGACTACAGAAAGGCTACAGGTAAGCAACCCACTTGGAATAAATTACAAGTAAGTATTTTTAGTCAAGCTTTAGGCCAAGATTCCAAGGGTGGTGTAAGAGACCACAGAGATAACAAGAGGTAGAAAAATAATATATAAACGGGGTAAGAGACTAACTATGAGTATGCAAGCCATGATGCTGGCAGGGGTCTCTTATATCTTTTAATTTGGTTAAGTTTCTTATTCTCTGTTGGAATAAGGGTTATTGTATTTATACTCTTCATGACAATAAAGTTAAAATTTGTTTGTAAAATTATTTTTGAATTTACTTGCATATTAAAATATTTTGACTTATATTTGTAGTGATGATACTATTGCTGTCTGGTGCAAAGGTAGCACTCAAGATTTTGGCTCTTGCAATAGAGGTTCAATTCCTCTGACAGCAACAGATTAAGGTGTTTATGGTTGTTTCATGTTTTCATAATGTTAAAGCTTTTGCTTTGAACACTCTTTTTGTAGTTAGAGTCTAAAGAAACTACCTTATGGACATGTCTTCTAATTGGTTAGGAATCTTGACTGATACTCAAGCAATGAAGGTTCAAATCCTTACTTGTCCACATATGCTCTTGTGGTGGAATGGAATACACACTGACCCCAAAAGTTAGGCTGAAATAAAATAATTGAAATTATTCTTGCATATAAAGAATAATTTACTTATATTTGTACTATCAAACAAATAGTAAGACTATGTATAATGATGATATGTTGTTAACCCCTCTTGAAGACTTGAAGCAGGAGGATTCAAATATAGCTCCTTCTGAGCTATTCATTAGCTTCTTGAATAGACTTGAAGGATGGAAGACAAAGTGTAAGAATCTTCATTGGGCAGCACCTAAGAGGAATATTCATGTATATCTTGATGAGTTCTTGAATATACTCTCTGAATATCAAGATAGCTTGGCTGAGGGGTATATGGGAATCTTAGGCAAGATACAGCCTAATGCTATAAATGGTATTTCAAGTGATACTCTTAATGCTATGGATTTCATAGATGAGGTTAAATTAGGTACTATATTATTCTATGATAAGATACCCCATGAAACTATATATAAGGGTATAACATCTGAGTGTGAGACTTTCATTCAGAATATTATGAAATATAAATATTTGTTTAGTCTTTGTGATATAAGACTATGTTAGATATAGGATGGCTCTATGGTGGAATCAGGTAGACACAAAGGACTTAAAATCCTTCGGGCAGCAAATGTCCTTGTGGGTTCGAATCCCACTGGAGCTACTATATTAAGCCTTCTTAGTATAAAGGTATTATAACTGATTTGTAATCAGTAGATGAGGGTTCAATTCCTTCAGGAGGCTCCTCAAGTTATTAAAAACTGACTTATCTACAGTGAGAGAATAACACTCAATGCTATTGGATAAAACTTAATATGGTGATGAGTTAGGGTGTAGGTGATTGAGGGTGCAAGTTAAGTGGTTACTTGCGATGCCAAGGTACCGATAATCAAATCCTTGGCTAATATTGCAGGGAGAATTGGTATTCAATCTGGTCTCATAAGCCAGACTCCGTGGATTCGATTTCCACCTCTGCTACTAATTTAATATCAACTATTATGGCTGAGATTGAGAATAAAAGAGTAGGAAAGACTAAAGACAGTCATCAAAGTATAACTGCATTTGCTGCAAATACACTAAGGGAGATAGTAAGGATGGCAAATGAAGAGAACATTAATAGAGAAGACATAGTGTCATTGTCAAAAGATAATGGCCAATTCTGGCTTGTGTATTTTAAGTAATATTGTAATATGGAAGAGCAGAAGAAAGTTGAGAGAGACCTCATGAGTCAGGAAGAGTTTGAGGAATATATGAAAATGAATCCTCAACTTATTACATTTGATGCAGTGAGAAAATTTAAGTCTGTCAAAAGAGCTATAAGAAAGGGGCATGTCATTCCTAATGGAATGATTGTTTCTAGAAAAGTTAAGAGATTATACCAAGAAAGATATGGAAAACTATAATGATATACCTGTCTCCTTTTGTAAAAGATGCCTTTCTTTGAGAGTTATGGCTTTTGATGACGGAGATTATTGTGATGAATGTGGCAGTACTGATATAGATAATACTGATATAGCATCTTGGGAGAAGATGTATGAGGAAAAATATGGTAAACCTTTTAGAGATAAATAATATGGAAGAGAAGAAAACAGCTAAGGTTGTGGATTTAAGAGCCACAAAGGAGCCTGATGAGGCTCCTAAGAAGTTGTCATATGAACAGCTTGAGAACATTGCCCATCAGTTAAGTGAGCAGGCAAAGAATCTGTATACCAAACTACAGGAAGCTAACATGGCTAATATATTCAAGAGACTTGATTATTTGTTTAAGGTGGTTGAAAACTCTCATGCTTTCAAAGATGAGTTTGTAACTAAGTGCCTTGAGGAAATTGAGGAACTTATGACAGTTCCAAAGAAAGAGGATGAGGAGGAGAGTAAAGATAAGCCTGAGGAGTAATATAAAGATGTAGAGGACTATGATGGATAAGAAAGCAAATAACATCATTAGGATTCCTACTTCATTAAACGGTAAATTCTTCAGATATTGGTTTGAGTTTCTGCAACCTTTTCACAAGTTGACTGACAGGGAGATTGATGTAATCACAAGCTTTGTGAGGAATAGGTATGAGCTAAGCAAAGTCATAAAGGATAATGATATTCTTGACAAAGTTGTAATGAGTGAGGACACCAAGAGAAAAGTGAGGGAGGATTGTAATATGACTCTCCCTCATTTTCAAGTAATCATGGGGAAACTGAGAAAGAATAATGTCATAGTCAATAATAGGATTAATCCAAAGTTTATTCCTAATGTTGATGAAGATACTGACTCTTTCAAACTATTATTACTTTTTGAATTGCAATGAGATATCTTGATGTGGTTGGTAGGGTCTCAAAAGAATTAAATATTCCTGAGGAAGTAGTTTCTTTGGCTTATAAATCCTACTGGAGTTTTATAAGACAGACTATACAGTCCTTACCATTGAAGAATGATATTAGTGAAGAGGAATTTGCTGAAATGAGAACAAATTTCAATATCCCGTCATTAGGAAAGCTGTCATGCACTTTTGACAGAATGGTTGGAGTGAAGAAGAGATTTGAATATATTAAAAAATTAAAGGAAAATGCTGAAAGTTAAAAAGATAAAGCCAATGTTCACATCACTCATAACTACTATGGATAGATATGAGCATGATGAGACAACAGCTGGTGGACTTGTTGATGTAAAAAAGCAGCAGGG
>ERZ808252.2165-NODE-2165-length-12451-cov-5.913520_pt1 | contig 12451 bp, 10 predicted proteins | sample MGYA00521242_ERZ808252 | MGnify/ENA primary metagenome ERZ808252 (study PRJEB31516, sample SAMN03275581) | gut metagenome | biome: mammalia-associated habitat; material: feces | host: Papio cynocephalus | place: Kenya | collected 2012-08-07 ...
GGTTGAGAAACTCAACCTGTTTATATTAGTGTCCGTTAGGACGCTTTTTGTTCTTAATTACTAGATAGAAAGTCTATAAATTGATGCAAATATTATCTGATAATATGAATAACTTATTATATAATATAGATGAGGTAAATAGTGGAAGATAAAAATAAAAAGATATTAGTTACTATACTTTATACACTCGCTGTATTGTTTTTAATAGGTTCTATAACTTCGTTTGTACTTTTTATAATAATTGGTACAGAAAACTTTAATAAGATTATTTTTGCTCAGGTATCATTTTTTATATGCTTTTTAATAGCTGCTATTTGTTTTGCTTCAGCTAAAAAAATATCTGTTAAATACAAAATAAATAACATCAATAGAAAGAAATATAAAAATAGTGATAATATTGACCATGGATACTGCCATTTTACTAAAACAAAGCTTGATGGTGATGATGAAGTTGCTAATTCAATTAATGCATCAACTATTGTTTGTGACAAATGTGGATATATCAATGATTCAAAAAATGTCAGATGTAAACAATGTGGAAATTATTTGATTAAAATGTGCCCTAAATGTCATCACCAATTAAAAGACAATGCTAATAGTAATTATTGTAATAAATGCGGCTATAAACTTGATGATGAGGATAATAAAAATGAAAGTAATTAATTTCGGATCACTTAATATTGATTATTCGTTTACTGTCGATCACCTTGTAAATCCCGGTGAAACAGAATCATCAAATTCTTTTATTATCACTTGTGGTGGAAAAGGTTTGAATCAGAGTGTTGCTTTAAAAAGAGCAGGTATTGATGTTATTCATACTGGACTTGTTGGAAGAAAGGATTCTAAAATTATTTTAGATTTATTAAAAAAAGAAAATATTGATATTTCATATATTAAAAAGAAGAATACAAATACTGGTGCTGCTTTTATTCAGGTTGATAAACATGGTGAGAATAATATTGTTTTAAATGGTGGTGCTAATCATCAAATCGATAATAAATTTGTTGATAGTATTTTAAATAACTTCTCTGAAAATGACTATATTGTTATTCAAAATGAGATATCATCACTAGAATATATAATGAATAAAGCATATGAGAAAAAGATGAGAATAATATTTAATCCTTCACCAATGAATGAGAAAGTATTATCTTTACCATTAGATAAAGTTTACATGTTTTTTCTAAATAATTATGAATCTTCTTTTTTAGCTGGTAGTAAAAAAGATGTTTTAGAAAAGTTGATTTCTAAATATAAAAATAGTCAATTTGTGATTACAAATGGTAGTAAAGAATGTTTATATTATGATTTGCATACTATTTATAAAGAATCTCCTATGAAAATTGAACCTGTTGATACAACAGCAGCTGGTGATACTTTCTTAGGATATTTTTTAGCATCATATATTAGGTGTAAAAAAAGACCGCTTCTCATCGCTAATACTGCTAGTGGTTTAGCTTGTTTAAAAAGAGGGGCAAGTGTTTCAATTCCTTATTTGAAAGAAGTTGAAGATAAAATTAAAGAATAATAAATAATATAAAAGTTAATAAGTCTTATATATGTCAAAACAATGTTTGACAAATTTTTGACGATCAACATCAATTAAAGCTGTTACTTCTTTTCCTTCATATGGAATATCACAATCATAATCGCTGATTGTTTTTCCATATGCTAATTTGCTTTTAGTTTCAATTTTAACGTGACATTTGATGCTTTTGAAAATACTCTCATCACTTAAGTAAACAATAGGGCAAGCATCATGGAAAAAGAAACGATGATATCCACTGTTTTTATAGTAAAACTTCATGATATTAACACTCATCTTTTCAAAAAGATGAGATAATTTGTTATCAAAACTTGATAAAGTTTTAATATCATCTAAATCAAAATAACTTTTTAATGTGACATCAAGAGGTGCCATAACTATATCAACACCAGATTCAAATAAAATTTCACTGCTTATGGGATCTGCGTAAATATTGAATTCTGCTTGAGAAGTTCTGTTTCCTCCTGAAAAAGAGCCGCCCATAAGCACAACTCTTTTTAAATATTTGACAATATCAGGATGTCTAAAATAAGTGTTTGCAAAATCACTGCTAGGTCCAAGCATGACAAGTTCCATCTGGCCGTTTAATTCTTTAGCTCTATTATAAAAAGCATCAAAGGCATTTTCATTTTCAATCGGTGCTGTTGAAGAAACAAGTTTTATATTGTTGACCCCATTTTTACCATGACAATCATATCCATAGCAAGGTTTATCAACTAATGGGGAAGCACTTCCTTTATAAACTTTTATATCGTCATATCCTGCAAAATGAAGAACATCTCTTGTATTTTTGAATGTTTTTTCAAGTTCAACATTTCCATATGTTGCTATGATTCCATCAATTTTAATGTCTTTTTCTTTTAAAAGTAAAAGAAGAGCAAAACAATCATCAATACCTGTATCTAATGATAACCAAATTGTATGCATATATTATTTCCTCCCATCATAATAATGAAGTGCATTTATAAGCAGATCTACAAACTTATCTCTATCAATATCCAAAACGATATCAGCATTGGGTTTCAATTTTGATGAATGTCTTCTATCATAAACAAACATTCCTCTTGTATACTTTCCATCTAAATCAATATCAATATGCATTTTTTGAATTTTAAGAATTTCAGGATTTGTGATTGAAAGTAAGGCAAGTGGATCATGAATTGGTGCACCTTCATAACCAATTTCCATCGGATGTTTATAGAAAAATTTTAACCATGCTAAAACAACTTGAGATACTTTATTATTTACTTGTTCAATTCTTGGAAAATCGCTTGGTTTAATGATCGCTTTTTCAGTAGCATCTAAAACAGCTGCATTGATTTTGATACCTGAATCAAAGACTATCTTAGCAGCTTCAGGATCAACTAGTATATTGTATTCGCTAGCTGGTGTCCAATTGCCATGGATTATTCCTCCACCCATAATAGCTATCATTTTTATTTTGTTTTTAATCTCAGGATAAGTTTTAAGTAAGATAGCTACATTTGTCAGTGGGCCTGTTGAAATGATAGTCACTTTTTCTTGTGAATTATATAAAACTTCATACATCATCTTATAAGCCGGCTTGTCAGTTAGCTTTTTATCACCTATATTCAAATCATATCCATCAAGTCCACTTTCACCGTGCCAGTTTCCAGCTGGCATGATAGGGGCAATTAAAGGTCTGATAGCACCTTTAGAAATAGGACAATTGATATCAAGTAAATTAGCAATTTTTAAAGTATTGATTGTTATTTTATCAATTGTTTGATTTCCATTAACTGAACATAACAGCTTGATATCAATAAGTGGATTAGCTCTAGCTATAACATAGCTGATGGCATCATCATGACCTGGATCACCATCTAATATGACGGGTATTTTTTTCATATAATCACCTCCTAGTTTCATCTATTCTTTTAAAAGTGATTTTTAATTATTATAAATTAAAAATGTTAATATTAGTTTAGATTAAATAATTTTTAAATAGTATGGTGATAATTGATTAATAAAAAAACATGAAAGTAATATTTTTTTACCTATTTTCTTTAAAAGAAAATATATAAGCCTTTTTATGTGTTATAATTAAATTCATAAGGGAAAGGTACAAGTTTAACTATTGACAATATTCTTTATGTTAATAACATTTGTATGAACTTAACTCCTTCAACAATATTAAATGTGTAACTTTTCCTAACATTTTCTAACATACAAGGAGGATATAAATAGTATGAAGAAAAAATTAGTCTCTTTACTTGCATTAGGAATGCTTGCTGGCTCACTTGCTAGCTGTACTAATTCAGGAAATAGTGGAAGTGCTTCAAGTGCTGGAGGCGATGAATCACCAGTTGATATCGCAATGATTTCAGATGTTGGTACTATTAATGATAATGGATTTAACCAGTATACATGGGAAGGAACTAAAGCCGCCGCTGACCAATTAGGTAAAAAGGCTGCTTATTTTGTTCCAACTGTAAGTACAGATGATGAAAGAAAGGCTGGTATCGATGCAATGCTTAAGCGTGGTGCCAAGGCTATTGTTTTAACTGGTTATTTATTTAATAGCTTGGTTGTTGATTATGCTGAGAAAAATCCAAGTGTTGCTTGGTTTTTAATTGATGGTAGTCAAGATGTTACAAAATCATTAAAAAATGTTTACTCAGTTGAATTTAAAGAACAAGAAGCTGGCTATTTAGCTGGTTATGCTGTTGTTAAGGATGGAAAATATAAAAAACTAGGATTTATGGGTGGCATGGCTCTTCCTGCTGTTGAAAGATTTGGCTTTGGATATTTAAAAGGAATTTGTGATGCTGCAAATGAAGATAATGTTGATATTGAAGTGAATTATGGATACACAGGAGATTTTACTGCTTCTGAAAAAACTCAACAAGCTGCTAGCTCATGGTATGCTGCTGGTACACAAGTAATCTTTTCATGCGGAGGGCAAATTTGTAATTCTATTGTTGCTGCTGCCAAAAAAGCATCAACTACTGCCAAATTAATTGGTGTCGATGTCAATCAGCATCCACAGCAAACTAATGATTTATATATTACTTCTGCTGAAAAGAAAGTTGAAAAGACAACCAAAGAAGCATTATTAACATACTTTAATCAAAGCACATTAAATGGTCAATGGCCAGATGACAAAGCGAGTAAGCATGTCATTCTCGATTCAACAACTGAATCAGTAGGTTTGCCAACTGAAAAAACAGGGGATGATGATCCATGGACATTCACTAAATTTACCAAGGACGCCTATAAAACAATATATGACAAATTAAAAGCTGATTCTAACTATACAAAAGTTGTAAGCGATAACTCTTCAGCAACTACTATGGCTGAGCCTTTAAATAATACACATGTTACGATTACAATGAAAAAAATTGGAAATAACCCAATTAAAAATTTACCAAGTGTTACTGATAGTAGTAAATTGAAATAATTTTAAAAAATGTAATTCATTGGCACTACTTGTCTTGGCAAGTAGTGCCTTTTATTAAAAAGTGAGGATAATAACATGCTAGATGAAACACATGAAAATCTCTCAGAGGATGAAAATTTAGATGTTCAAGAAAATGAATCTAATGAAGAAGAAAATAATGCATTAGATGAGAAAGAGCAAAGAAGATTAGAACTTGAGAAGCAAAAAGAAGAAAAAAGGAAACTCAAGGAAGAAAAACTAGCTTTAAAAATGCAAGCAAAAGAAGAAAGAAGACTTGCTAGAGAAAAAGAAAAAGAAGAAAGAACACGCTTAATTAAAGAGGCTAAAGAAGCCAAGAAAGAGCAAGCAGATATTGAAGAAACTACTGGTGTTGTTGATGAAAATATTGACTATAATCTTACTCCATGGCTTGATCCAAATAATGTTGTTTATATGAAAGATATAATTCGTGTTTTTGGTACTTTAGTTGCTAATAATGATATTACCTTAGAACTTAAAAAAGGTGAGGTTCATGCTCTTCTTGGTGAAAATGGAGCTGGTAAATCTACTTTGATGAGCATTCTTTTTGGACTCTATCCACCAACTGAAGGTGAAATATATATTCGTGGAAAGAAAACTATTGTAAAAGATCCAAATCACGCTACTTCTTTAGGTATTGGTATGGTTCATCAGCATTTTATGTTGGTTGAAAAATATACAGCTCTTCAAAATATTGTTTTAGGTGTCGAAGATACAGTCGGTGGTATTTTTATAACCTATAAAAAAGCTAGAGAAAAATTGGATAAAATCATGGATGAATATGGTCTTCATGTTGATTTAGATTGTGTTATTTCTGATATGTCTGTTGGTATGCAGCAGAAAGTTGAAATTTTAAAGATGCTTTATCGTGATTCAGAAATTTTAATTTTTGACGAACCAACGGCTGTTTTAACTGAAATGGAAATTGAAGATTTGATGAAAATTATCAAATCGTTAAAAGAAGAAGGTAAGGCCATTTTATTTATTTCACATAAATTAAATGAAGTTAGAGAAATATCTGATCGTGTAACAGTATTAAGAAAGGGCAAATACATTGGTACTTTCTTAACTAAAGACTATGATAATGAAGGTTTAGCTGAACTTATGGTTGGAAAGAGAGTCAATTTCCATACTGAAAAGAAAGAAGCGACTCCAGGAGAGGTTGTTTTAGAAATTGATAATCTTTCAGTCAAAAAAGCTGATAGTAAAAAACTTGCAGTTGATGATTTCTCACTCAAAGTTAGAAAAGGTGAAATTATAGCTGTTGCTGGTATTGATGGAAATGGTCAAGATGAACTTGTGGCAGCTATTACTGGTTTAATTAAACCTAAATCAGGCAGTATTAAATTAAATGGTACTGATATCTCTAAGATGAAAATTAAAAAGAGAAACAATTTAGGTGTTAATCATATTCCAGGTGATAGACATAAATATGGTTTGGTTTTAGATTACAATGTTATGTACAATATGGTTTTAGAAACCATATCAGAAGAACGTTTTTCATCTGGTGGATTTATTAAACAAAAGAAAGTTGCCAAATATTCTGATGAACTCGTTCATAAATACGATGTTAGATCATCAATGGGCAGTTATACAATTACTCGTGGAATGTCAGGTGGAAATCAACAAAAAGTTATTGTTGCTCGTGAAATTGAAAGACAAGGTGATTTACTAATTGCTGTTCAACCAACACGCGGTCTTGATGTTGGTGCTATTGAAAACATTCATAAAGAAATTGTGAAAGTTAGAGATTCTAATAAAGCTGTTTTATTAGTCTCTTTAGAAATTGATGAAGTGTTTGATTTAGCTGATACTATTTATACTATTTATGAAGGAAGAATCACTGGTAAATTTAAACCTGCTGAAACTTCATTTAAAGAGATTGGCTTATATGAAACTGGTGCAAGTTGCCAAGAACAATATAAACGTGAAGGATTAAGTGAATACGAAGCAGAAATTCTAGCTGAAGAAGAAAAAAAGAAAGCTAAAGAAGAAAAAATACTAGAAAAAGCTAGATTAAAAGAAGAAGCTAGAAAAGCTAAAGAAGAAGAAAAATTAAGAAGAGAAGAAGAAAAACGTTTAGCTAAAGAAGAAGCTGAAAAAGAAGCTTTGAGAAAAGAGGAAGAAAAACGCTTGGCTGAAGAAGAAGAGGCTAAAAAACAAGCTGAAGAAGAAGAAAGACAAAGACAAGAAGAAATACATAAAGAAAAACAAAAACGTGAAAAAGTTTATAAGCAGCGTTTAAAAGATGGAATGAGCAAAGAAGAATGGCTCAGATCTGAAGAAGAAAGAATTCAAGCTGAACTTAAAGCTCAACAAGCAGAAAATGCTAATTTAAAAGAGCAATTAGAAGCTCAACAAGATGATAAGGAAGGAGGAAGTCAAGATGAGTAAGAATAAAGACATTTCTCAGTATTTAGAAAATAACGAATACAATCCTGGCGATGATTTTGAACCTCAAATAAAGTTCAAATCAAGAAGACAAGATAATGGTCATCCGACAATTGAATACGCAAATAAGCAAATTGATGAGCAGCTTCTAACTTCTGATTTACTTGATAATCCTTCTTATGAAAGAGGTCCTCTTGCATATAAACCTGTATCTCAGTATTTTCTTAAATCCAAGATGTCATCAATATTAGCATCACTAATTTGTTGTGCAGTTGGTATTTTAATTGGTACTATTGTCATGTTGATTTTAAATCCAAGTAAGTTCAGCTATGGATATAGGATTTTCTGGACTGGCGGATTAAATGATATTATTCAAGTCATTTATAAAATGTCACCACTTGTGTTTTGTGGACTCGCTGTCTGTTTATGTTATAAGTGTGGCATGTTTAATATCGGTGCCTCAGGACAATATGCAATGGGTGGTTTTTTAGCTTTGCTTTGCGGTTGGAAATTTAATCTACACTGGACTGTTTGTTTACTTATTGGTATTGTTGGTGGTGCTATAATCGGTGCTATACCTGGTTTACTTAAATCATTTTTTAACGTCAATGAAGTTATCTCTGCTATCATGATTAATTGGATTATCTTGTATTTAACTAGAATGTTGATTACAACTGTTCCTGGTTTCTTTGCTCAAAAGGAAAGTAGTTCTCAACAAATAAATGGACTTCCTGGCGAGCTTCCAAATAAATACCTTGCAAGCTCATCATATCCATTAAATATTGCTATTATAATTGCAATTGTTGTTGCAATTATTGTTGCTATTTTACTTAATAAAACAACATTTGGATATAAGCTTAAAGCTACAGGCTTTAATAGAGATGCATCTGAATATGCTGGTGTTAATGCTAAGATGAATATTATATGGGCATTTTTAATCTCAGGTGCTATTGCTGGTCTTGGCGGAGCTTGTGTGTATCTTCTTCCAGGTCAAAGATTTAGAGCTGATATCACTTCAGTTTGGCAAGAAGGATTTGATGGAATATCTGTTGCCTTCTTAGGAAATAATAGTCCAATAGGAATTATTGTGTCTGGTTTCTTTATTGCATTCTTAAAAGTCTGTGGTAAAGGTTTAACAAATGATACTGGTTTTGACTCATCTGCAGCTGATATTACAATCTCAGTTATATTATATTTATCTGCTTTTGCTTTAATTATCTACAATATGCTTATGAAAGATAGACATAAAAAAGAATATGTTTTAGAAAAAGATGTTCTTATAAATAATAGAGATGATAAATTAAAAGTAGAAGAAAGTAAGGAGGAAAATTAGTATGTTTGCCACAAATATTTTAAAGACATTAGATGCAACTTTAAAAATAGCTAATGTTACTCAAGTTGCAATGATTATATCATATATTATTGCAACTGTTTTACCCCTTATTATTGTCGCTTATGGTGGTATGGTATCGGAACATTCAGGCATCATCAACTTAGCATTAGAAGGTATCATGGTTTTTGGTGCTATGGCAGGATTTTTGGTTCTAAGAAGCTTCTCATCTGTTGATGGTAAAGTCAATTTAGAGATTTGTAACATTAATCCAATACTAGCTGTATTTATCGCAAGTCTGGTAGCTGGGCTTGTTGGTGTAGTTGCTTCACTTCTTTTGGCTTTTGCTTCCATCAATTTGAAAGCAAATCAAACATTAATTGGTACTGCAATCAATGTTTTAGCATTAGCATTTGCTATTGCTATTGTTCATAAATTAACTGGTACTAATGGTGAACTTGGTATTGATACAAGAATTGATGCACCTGATTGGTTGAGAATAACACAGAAGAATTTTGGAAGTGAAACTCAATACTATAATATTGTTCAATTTGAAAATCCAACATTTTGGCAATATGTTGGCTATTTCTTCTCTGTTGCCTTCTTCTCTAATTTATATTTAACTAATTTCATAATTGTTATTTTGATTGTATTAACAGCTGTATTTTTAAAGAAAACCAAAGTAGGTTTAAGACTTGTTGCTTGTGGTGAAAATCCACAAGCTTGTGATTCTGTTGGTATATCAGTTACTAAGATACGATATTTAGGAACTTGTATTTCTGGATTTCTAGGTGGAATAGGTGGCTTTGCATTTTCTTCAATGCTAGGTCTATTTGATGCTAATAGTGGTGTTTTAGGATTTGGTTTCTTAGCTTTAGCTGTTATGATTTTTGGAAACTGGAAACCAGGTGTTATTATCGGAACTGCGTTTATTTTTGCAACATTTAGAGTCTTGGCTTATAATCCATGGATACAAGATATGATGTTCCCAAATTCACAATTTGCTGGATTAAATGATGCTTTCCAAATGGTTCCTTATGTGGTTACAATCATCATTTTGATTCTTTCTTCTAAGAGGAACAATTGCCCTAAAGCGGAAGGTATACCTTACGAAAAAGGTGCTAGATAAAATTTGATTAGTGATCCCTGTTTATTTTAAACAGGGATTTTTTAGTTATTTGAGCATAAAAAATATACTCAACATATTATTTGATATAATATAAGTAGTAAACGGAGGTTATTATGAAAGATATTCAAACCAACACTTATTATAAAAAAAATAAAGTAGACGAAAAAGCTATCTATGATGCTGTTACATCAGACAAGAGAACATATGAGCAAAAAGTATTAGATTTAGCTCATTTAGCAGAGAATCAGTTAAATGTTTTACCATTTGATGAAAAGACAATTCATTATTTTGAAACAGGTGCTATCAATGATTTATTTGAAGGACATGCTCCATATAGATGCAGATATGTCATGCCTGATTATAATAGATACATTAAAAATGGTTCTAAGTTTTTAAAAATAGATCCACCTAAAACACTTGATGAAGCAATATTTGCTTTGATGACCATTTATCATCATGTTCCTTCTATTACATCATTTCCAGTGTATTTAGGTGATTTAGATTCACTTCTTGATCCATTTATCAAGGATTTAAGTGATGAAGAAGTTAAAACAAAACTGCGTTTGTTTTTAACTTTCTTAGATAGAACTATTACTGATAGTTTCTGCCATGCAAATTTAGGTCCAAAATATTTAAGAGCAACTAGATTAATATTAGAAGTTGAAAAAGAATTCCAAAATACTGTTCCAAATTTCACCATCAAATACAATAGTAAAATTACAAGTGATGAATTTTTAAAACAAGCAATTGATTGTTCACTTGCTTGTTCAAATCCTGCTATTTGTAATGATGATTGCAATAAAGATAATTATGAAGAACCAGGATATGGTATTTCATCTTGCTATAATATTTTACCTGTTAGAGGTGGTGCATACACTTTAACAAGACTTACTTTAACTCATCTTACAAAGGAAACTAAAGATATTGAGAAATTCATCAATGAAGTACTACCTGATTGTATTGATTGCATTTGTAGATATGAGAATGAAAGAGTAAAATTCTTAGTTGAAAAATCTAATTTCTTTAAAACTTCATTTTTAGCAACTGAAGGTTTAATTGATCCAAATAGATTTGTTATCATGTTTGGTGTTACAGGTCTTGCAGAATGCGTCAATACTTTAATGAATGATAAAGATAAAAGATATGGTCATAATAAAGAAGCTGATGAACTTGGTGTTAGAATCATGGATAAAATAAAGGAAGTGGTTAATAGTAAGAAAGCTTTATATTCACCACTTACTGATAATCATTTTATGCTTCATGCTCAAGTTGGTCTTGATTCTGATGTTGGAACAACATCTGGTGTTAGAGTTCCAGTTGGTGATGAACCAGAATCATTTACTGATCATTTAAAACACTCAGCTATCTTCCATTCTTATTTCCCAGCAGGTGTTGGTGATATATTCCCTATCGCAACAAACGTCACTCAGAATATGGATAGTATGGCAGATCTTGTCAAAGGTGCTTTTAAGCAAGGTGTGCATTATATGTCATTTTATGCAGGTGATGCTGATGTTGTTAGAATCACAGGATATCTTGTAAAAATTTCAGAGATGAAAAAATATTTTAATTCAGAAACTGTCATCAAACAGACAACTGCATTAGGTGCTGATAATTACAAATCATCTCATCTTGAAAAAAGAAAAGTAAGATTAGGATAAAATAAATAAAGCAGTATTCGATACTGCTTTATTTAAATTTAAAAATATGAAAGCATATATAAATAAAATAATACCTTTATCAACAGTTGATGGCAAAGGCTTAAGAACAGCTGTTTTTTTTCAAAAATGCAATATTAGGTGTTTATATTGCCATAATCCTGAAACATGGAATTTATGCATTTCTTGTAAGAAATGTGTTTTGCAGTGTCCAGTTAATGCATTAACTGTTGTTGATGATAAAGTTATTTGGAATGAAAAAAAGTGCATTTTATGTGATAACTGCATCAAGATATGTCCTAATCATTCTTCGCCGCGTGTTAAATATATGGATAGTGATGAAGTTTTTAATATTATTAAAAATAATGTTCCTTTTATTAGAGGTGTAACTTTTTCAGGTGGTGAGTGCTCTTTAAACGAAGACTTCATAATTGATATTTCTAAAAAACTTCATTCTATTGGATTAGATGTATACTTAGATTCAAATGGAATTATTCCTTTTGAAAAACATTTGAAACTGACTGATAGTATTGATAAAGTGATGTTAGATGTTAAAGCTTGGGATAATGAAAAACATATCAAGTTAACTTCTTTTTCAAATGAGAACGTCAAAAGAAACTTAAAATACTTATATGATTTAAATAAACTTGAAGAGATAAGAATTGTCAATGTTCCAGGTTATGTTGATGTTAAAGAAGCGATTAAAGGTATTAAAGACACTTTAAATTTTAATAATTTAAAAGATGTCAAATTGAAACTGATAACATTTAGACAAAATGGTGTAAGAGGTGTGCTTGAAAATCTTCCTTCACCTAGTATTGAAGTGATGAATGAATATAAAGAATATGCTTCTTCTTTAGGATTTAAAGATATTTTAGTCGTTTAAAATTGTAATTAAAAAAGATAATAATTAATCCGTAACTTTTAATTTAAGGTATTACACATAGCCTAGATTCTG
>ERZ808252.2168-NODE-2168-length-12433-cov-2.573114_pt1 | contig 12433 bp, 14 predicted proteins | sample MGYA00521242_ERZ808252 | MGnify/ENA primary metagenome ERZ808252 (study PRJEB31516, sample SAMN03275581) | gut metagenome | biome: mammalia-associated habitat; material: feces | host: Papio cynocephalus | place: Kenya | collected 2012-08-07 ...
GGGCAACTACTTCTTGAAGCAATAATAGCCTCAAATCCATCAGGAAGCTTCATTGCCACACCAAGAGGAATATATGTTACAGGAATCTTCACATCCCTATATTTCTCATTATTCTCTTGATACTGCACTCCTGCTTGAGCTGCTCTTATTTCTACATCTTGAGCTGCCCTAAGGTCAATCCAATCTCCATTTTCATTAATTACAGGCATACAGCCCTCTGTTAAAACCTTTACTTTAATCTTTAGTTTCATAACTTATATTTTATTGTTTATTCCAAAACTTATATGTAATATCCTCAATCCTTACATTATTCTCATCCAAGTGATGAATCTTGTATAATTTTTGATTAGTGTTCTTATTATTAAGTGGTCCTCTCTCTTTGATATAAGGACCTGTCTTCACATAATCAAGATATTTTACATCTCTTTTCAAGAGAATCCTATCTCTCCCAGAATACCATGCTGTCTTCAATTTAGGATATCTTGTCTTCACCCAATAGAATAAGGTCTGCAAATAAAGAACATTTGTATCACCCCCCATTAAAGCAAGACATGATATTCCTTTATTGCTCTCTATAAGATTATAAAGGGACTCTCTGGTAAGAGATTCTCCTATATCATTCCATAGATACTTTGAGTGACAATCAGGACACCTTATTATGCATCCTGATATATTAACAGCGAGAGTAATCTCATCTGGAATTTCTGAGAACACCACTTTAGTATCTACATATTTCATAGTTACCCTAAATACTACTTGAATAAACTCTTGTCTTCTGCTCTATCTGTCTCCCACTACTCCAATTCTTAATCTTGGTTATGTAACCTATTACACGATCATAGTAGTCTATTTTGGTACTATGACAGTGAGGACACTCTTTAATGGGAGTCTTTGTAATAAATCCACATTCTTGGCACTCTGCATTAGGAACATTGAAAGTCAAATATTTGCATCCAACTTCACCAGCATAAGTCAAAAGTTTCTTATACTGCTCCTTTGAAAGATGTGTATCAAGATTAATATGAGCGGCAGACCCCCCATCAAGATTATCTCCACAGAAATCTCTTCCATGAAGATACAGTTTATCAAGGATTGATATCTCTGTATCATTAGGCTTAAAGATATAACTTGCATAGAGATTAGTATCCTCAGGTACCCAATAACCATCCTTCTTATCTCTGTTATAGAGTTTTATGGAGGCAGACTCACAAGGAGTAAACTCAGTATTGAACATCAACTCCTTAGTCTTGTGTAGAGTATTCTGCTCTTTTATTGTTGAGAATATGAGATTGCAGAAATCTTTATAATCATTATTCTTATTACACTTCATCCCTAAAAATTCAGCAGCTTGATTAAGACCATTTATACCTATTGTAAGATATTGCTTCTTCAAGCTAATGAATCCAGCATTGTATGCTGTAAGAAGACCATTTTCATACAGATAAGTAAGGCAGGCATTATAAGCTGTCTGATATTTATATATTCTGTCAAGAATAGTACATAAATATGCTTTCAACTCTTTCCTATTGATATATTGCCACTCGAAATCTACCCTGTGTCCAAATGTCTGCCTAGTAAAATCTTGTATAATCCTATTCATATTAAGAGTAATGACATTCTTACTTCCAGTCATCTCACCAACTTGTCCATTAGTAAAGTTAAATTGAGGCTTGGAAATCTTGGAGGAAAGACGACAGCAGGAACTCAAGCTTTCAGGAGAATCATTTATATAGGTAAAGAAAGAGTTGCCCTCAGCATATTCTTGACAAGTATATTCAAATAGTTCCTCATCAACAAATTTACCATCTCTATATATCAGTGCTACCGAAATAACAGGAAATGTTAATATACATTTTAATCTTTCTTGATTGAGCCAATGTAGATACAATTTCTGTAACCAATTAAAGGATTCCCAAACAGCCTTAGTATTATCGGGAAAGTAAAATTCTCCATACATTGTATCAAAGAACTCTTTGTCAAATATTGAGATATTCCAGAATACACTTTGTCCACCTCTTGCTGATGCAGGTTGATTTATGCTGTAGGTAACCTGTTGAAAATATTGAGTAATCTGGTCTTTTATTGTTCTGTTTTTTTTGCCATAAGAAACAACTTTGTCAGCATCCTGAATATAATCATCTCCCCACTCTTGTCTACAGAACCAATCCATTGCTAAAAGAAAGCTAGGTGTTGCTACAGCTCCTTTATATTGTGCTGCTATAGCAAATACCATATTTATGAATATACCACAGAAGCTCTCAAGAGAATTTGGTTTGGCAGATAACCCACCTAAGTCCTTTATACCATTATTAAGAAATGGATATAATGTAATGGCGACACAGTAAGGCATGCCAATTTGTGAACTGGAATCATGCAAGTAAGCAATTGAGTTAAAGTCATTTAGCATCTGTTTATAATCAAAATCAGGATAAAGTTCCCTAACTTTATTCTCAAGCATTTTATAATTCACTTCTTGATTGCTCTCTTTATGAATCTCTGAGTTCAATACAGCTATATTGTGATTACTGACATTTGAGTTATCATCAATAGTTGCATTGGCTGTATTATCTGACTTGATATATTTATGAATAAAATCTAGACTCCTTTTTACCTGTTCTCTTGTCTGCTTATGTTTTGCTCTATAAAGGATATACGCCTTTGCTACATCAAAGAATTTATCATTCATCAAGATGTTTTCAACCTTATCTTGAATCTCCTCAACATCAATGACATTTCCATCTAATTGAGAAAATAAGGAATCTATCATTTTGACAAGATAATCAGGCATTGTCTTGCCTGTTGCCTTGAATGCTTGATAAACAGCATTCTGAATCTTATCAATATTAAATTCCTCTTTAATTCCGTCTCTTTTTATTACCAACATATTTATTACTTGTTAAGCCAATCTCTTATATCATTCATCTCTCCTATACCTATAGGAAATTCAGAGTTGTCAGTCATATAGTGATGTAATTCTTTTACAATCTCTCTCCAATTCCTGCACTCGTACTGATTATTCTTTCCATATACACAAGTGGTTATAGCCTGTGTATCTGAATATTCCCATACCAAAGGCTTTTTGCTATTCCTATTGATTACAATAAATCTGTAATTAAGCAGTTTATAATCCTTATATACTTCATCCTTATCAAGGTTCTGTCTTATTATATACCAGTATAACTGGCTCTGTATGAAATAATTCCAATCAATAAATGACTTGTAGAATCTCCATTCTGGCTTTGATGAGGTCTTTAAATCGCAAGGAATAATCACCTTGTTCTTGTTATCCACAATTATCAAATCCGCCATACACCTCAAAGGAATACCTTCATATTCACCCTTGAATTTGAGTTGGTAAAATCTCTCAATATCATGATTGAATGGGTTATCCTGCTCAAAATACCATTTGGTCATTCTATTGTTCCTCAATATATCAACACAATTCTGTGCTGCCTGATAATCCCCTGTACTTACGAGAGTCTTATCCATACTGAGAAACAGTAGATTATAGTGCTCAGAACACTCTTCTCTTATCTTCTTTATTCTATATTGGGCATACTTAGGATTTGCATAATAACCACATGCCTCACCAGTGTCTGCTATAATGCTATCTGGTATAAGGTCTATCTTCCTATACTCTTCATGGCAAGTGTTAAACAATGACCTTGCCACCTGTATAAGATTGTCACTGATGTTAGGAAACTCAGCAACCTCATATCTTTTATCAAATTCTTCCTGACCATCAGTGAGAAGTGTATCCACTATGCTACCAAACAATAAAGAAGGAGTCTCAACCCTGTCAAATAATTTATCCAAGTTATCGAATCCTTCTCTATTAAATTTAGCCAGAGTGGAATATGAATAGGCTTTGTCTGCCCTGTACTCTTCTTCACTCACCTGCCAAGAAAGGTCATATAATGTCTTTCTTTCCATTAGTAAAACTCTTGCTCTATCTCACAATCAAATTCATCATAGTCATCCCAAGAGGGGACTTCAAGCTGCATTACATACATATCTACTTCGGCTTTCAACTCATTTAGTCTCTCTAAATCCACTCTCAGATACTCCTCTTTAGGATTTTCACTCCCTATACTCCTCTTCACTTTATATAATGCTGAATCCACAAGTTCCTTTAATTGGTCAAAATCCCTTTTTTCGAGAAACTTGTGTCCCAAAGGTATGTCTCTTTCAGGTAAGGAAACCATAAGATTTCTCATCCTGTTTACTGGCTTACTCATAGTTCTTTGATAATTTCTATGGCCTGCAACATCTGTCTTACATTGTGAGGCTCAAAGAACATATACTTCTTACCATCATTTCTTTCCTCAAGATGCTTGAGGAACATCTTTTTCTTAATGGAATAAGTGTCATTCTCCTTGCCTTTAACATCAAAATAAATCTTATACTCCTCTTTATTCACAATAAAATCAGGTGTATAAGTTATATGCAACAATGCTCTTGTTTGCAAATCAAGAAATTTACCATATTTGCCAGCTCTTATCTTTTTTGGAGCATAGACTATAGTATTCTGGAGTTTGACTCCATCCCAGAGAGTGATTTTTTCACTCTCATAGGAGAAGTCAAATCCAGTTATTTCAAGTTTCTTATAACAAGAACATTCTAGGATACTTTTAAATTTGATGCCATTGTATTCAATGGATGTAGCACCCCTTATTTTCTTGTTATTACTTTCCACTCTTAAACAAATTCTTTAGAATGTCCTTTGTAATTATGCAAGCAGTCTTTGCATCTTCAGCAGTTCTGAATGCAGCAAAGTTTCTATAATTCCTTATATGGGACTTGTCTGCCTTCGCTATTTTGCCATTAAGCAATGAAACCACATAAATCTCAGGGCTTTCCTCAATATGACCACTGTACTTTTTGTCAAACTCTGTAGCAATCTCTCTAAGGACTATAGAGAAAGCAGCTGAAGGAAGGATTGCGTCTGTGGCATTAAGATGATTATATACCCTATTAACATTCCAACCCATTCTCTCAGCAATCTTGTGAAGATAGTAATCAAGATTCATTGGAATTTCCTGTGCTTCTTTCTTAGTCTCACATTTCTCAATAATGATTCCAAGTTTAAGCAACTCAGGAAGAGTTTCCTCACTTACAACTATCTCTTGATGAAAATATCCTTTGCCAAGTGTTGTGTCAATCTCTCTTTGTCTTATCAACTTGTCTCCAAGTTTGACTTCCTTTCCAGTACTCTTTAAAATAAACTTTTTCATGTGTGTTGTTTTTATTGTTATTCCTTATACCAAGTTATAGGTACTCCATATTTTTCCTTGGTAAATTCACTTACCTGCATAAACACATTGGAGGACATTTTAATGCCTGTTCTTGCATAATATGCAGGGTGCTGCTCCTCAAGGATGGTATTTGAATGCTTATTGATATAAGGCTTGAAAGTCTGTGCCTGTTTTCCAAACAAAACATAGATTATATCCTTCTTATTAGCAGACAACCTCTTCAATAGATTTGAAATAAATGGTCTCCACAGCATCACATGGGAACCTATTTTATTCATCTCTACTGTAAGTGCTGAATTAAGCATCAAGATACCTTGTTCAGCCCAATTTTCCAAGGATGGGTCAAATATAGCACAATTATTTGGAATATCCAAATTTGCCACACTATCCTTGATTATCTGTAAGGAAGGAGACAAATCTTTATTACTTGTCTCCTCCCTATTCCCAAATAATATTCCAGTCGCAACATCTTTTTGAGGGAATGGGTCTTGACCCACAAAGACAGCTTTAAGATTGTTATAAGAACATAGTTTGAATGCTTTAAATACATTACACTGCGCTGGACATATAAGCTTTGTCCTATACTCAGCATTCAGTTTTGATAGTACCAATCCAAGCTCTTTCTTATCAATTACTTTCAACCACTCTCCAAAATACTGCTCTGATGTCATATTCTTATTATATCCAGAACATCCTCAATGTTATCATTGAGCATCTTGTTTATCATTTCATTAGAGCAATTCTTTGGTGTAGGCTTACTTGGAGTCTCTATGAATTTTTTTGTCATATCAGCTATAATCACTTGTGGGGTGATATCTGAACTAAACATGAAAGAATCAAACTGCGGAGTAAGACTGACATTATTAGTAAGATAAAATGGTACTATATTCTTATTTATTGCCTTCTGCATAAGCCCATTTGGCTCTAAGAACACTTTAGGATGCACATATATAGTAACTTTAGTATATCTCATCATATCATTGCCAGCTTTTTCACAATTCACAGTACACATGAGTAAAGGGGAAAAATCCTTGTCAAGAATCAATCCTCTTGTGCCAAAATACACTTCACCTTTACTAGTAACTATCTTCTGTAGCCTATCATTGAAGCATACTCTCATGAATAGTTGCTTTATGATACTGTCAAAAGTTCTTCTGACCTGTGAATTAGTATTTACATACATAGGCACAACAACCTTTGTGTACTTATAGCCAAATTTCAAATTATAGTTGATGATTTTTTCCACAGCAAACTTAACAAAGACTGGAATCTCAATATCATCACCTCCAATATTCACAGTACAAAATCTCTTGAATACAGCATCATCTGTCAAATTAAGCAATGTGTTACTTAAAAGACTTAGGTCTTCAGCTCTATTAAATATACTAGTATAAGTCTGTATTTGTCTGAAATTGAAATCCATTATGCTTCAGTTTTAAAGAACATAGTCTCTGCATTATATGTTGTAAAGAATGGTAAATCTCTATCAATCAATGGATTACACTGATTTGCAGCAAAATTAACGAATAGATTCACCATAACTGATGCAATCATATTTGCCATAAAAGTAGTTTGTTTATAACTGCAAACAGTCTCATCAGCTTCTCTGTCTGAGAATAAGAACTTTTTCTCATACCTGTCAACACTGTATCTATCATCACCTCTGATACAAAGCACTTGAAATTCCTCAGCCGAGAGTCTCCCATCAAGCAGCAGACAATTTTTCCTTTCTTCCTCAGGCTTGCTTATCACATGATTAATCCACTTGTTGAAGAAGATTTTCCTTGCAGCCATGTTATCAAAACCACAAATCATGATGTCAGAAGACTCACTTTCCTCAGTAAATCTTTCCCTGACTGCAAATACACTGTTATATCCAGCATAATTGCCTATCATTCTTGATATAGCTTCAACTTTAGGTGAGCCAATATCATCATTAGAATATAACTGTCCAGACATATTGACTGCCTCAACAATATCAGGGTCATATATAAACATTGATGTAGGCTTCATTCTTGCTAACAAGAAAGCCACATAACTCGATTACTCTATATGTTTCCATATAGTCTGGACTATATCTTTATCCTATAATTAATAGGATAGAGGGCACTTTTTTACTATAATACTACTTATAGCTAATTCCTGTTATTAAGCTGACTTTACAGCTCAGGTAGTCTCTGAACCCACTATGAGTGTACTCATAGCTTGGCTGCTGATTAGCATAGAATATTTCTATTCCTTAGCTTTCCAGCAATTCACCCTCTCCACTCAAAGTATCACTACTTTGAGGGGCAGTTATTGAAAACTGTTTTTTGCAATCTTTGCATTTTCCCCTAAGCATAAGTCCATGAAGCATTTGTCTTGTACCCATTCTAATTGTATTATTTCCGTTGCATGTAGGGCATATTAATCTTTCCATTCTATAATACTCTGGAATATAATACAACCTTTCATACTTTCTTCTAAGATAAAGTTCTCCACAATCTTTATAGATATAATCTGCAAATTGCTTTGATACTTTATCTGAAGAAGTGTAAAGTACATAATAATCATGCTTTCTAAGACTTGTTCCCGCATATTTACAAGTTACATTTACAGTGATTTTATTATTATATAATACTCTTACTATACCAGTAATCATATTAAACCCAGTTCCCCCAATATCAATTTTAGTATTTCCTTGTTTTTGCTTATAAACACTTCCATCTCCATCAAAGTAACCTCTAACAAAATGATGCATTAATTCCTTATCTATGTCAGGTAGTCTAAGTAATTCCTTATTATCTGTAGATTTTCTAAAATACATACCATTAGATTGTAAATCTTTTACAATGGCTTTTCTTGTACATACTATAGACCAAGCATGGTTAGTATATTTAGATAATCTAAAGAACGGAAACTTGGCTACTATAATATCAAGAAGATACTTATCATCTTCATGTAATACTATAGAAGCACAATAGCTACCATCATTAGAGTGAATACATCCATCACTGTAAAATAACCCCAATAAATATGCTTTTTCTGGGGAATCAATATTTTTTAATTCATTATTATACATACCCAAATAATTTAAGATTCATTTGGGTGCAAAGATACTAAAAACTTATGAGATTTCAAAATCTACCTATTCCTCCACATCCTGCAAGTATTATGGTTTTCTCCTGTATCTTGTTATACCATATAGCTGAACTGAATCTTGAGGTGGACTCATCAATCAACAATGTAGGAGAGTTGAGAGGAATCTCATTATGTGCATCCTCAACAGCTTGTTCAAGTATTGCCATTTCTTCTGCATTCAATGGGGATTCTTCAATAGTCTCTTCCCTTGAGGTATTATATACCCTTATTGCATCAAGTAAAGAACTATACTGATGTATATTGAGATACATCATAAGGTTCTCATCATACCAGCACTTATAGGTATTTGGCAATGTTTCATGTGGTGCATAATAAGGAATACGTCCATTTCTTATATTAGTAAATAATACACCGAGTGTGCTTGAGTCTACATATACAACTTCTTCAGAAGAGGATTCCCCCCTGTCAATAACCACACCTTCTCTTTCTATTCTTTCTTCTATATCATTCATATAAGATAACCTTCCAAGATTTCAATATAAACTTTAATATACTCATTTGAAGGAAGCTTCTTAAGTTCTTCAATCATATCATAGGCACAAACAGCAGCCATTTCTTCATCACAGAGTCCTGCCTCAATCAAATTATCATCACCTGTGAACCAACATAGATATTCAACATATCCATCAGCCCATGTTCTAAATGATTTCATTCCTTCATCACCAACACCAAATCTCTTTCTATATAAGGGACTCATTCCTTGTGCCCACTTCTTGACATCTATCCTGCTTTCATTAGGAAGAATGATACTTCCAGTAATTAATTGCAATACAAGAGACTTGATGGTCTGCTTATTGAACTTTACAACACCATAATCAATGTCTGCAAATCCTTCACTCTCCTTACATTCCCAATCAAAAGGCAATTTACCATTATCAGGATTCTTTACATCATTTACTACATTAACAGAGGTTTTAAATGGTTGAGGCTTATCCTTGATTGACTCATTGTACTTTTGTAAATAAGAGTTTTGATAGAGATTGTTCCCCCAATCATTATGTAAATTATTCTGCCTTTGAGCAGATACTTTATCTTTCTTTGCTTTTCTGATTTCATTGAGTCTGCCCTTAAGTTCTTCTTGGAAGTCTTTCTTCTCAAACTCAATATTCAAGTAAAACCATTCAAGCTCCTCATCCTCTGAAGAGTAAGTCTTTGTATCACTGATTGTCTTCCCATCAAATGTAGAATAAGTGAAATTATCCTCGATAGTCTTTGTGGACTTAACTCTTCTTGTGATAGCTGCTGTATAGGTACCCTCATTATTCACAATAAGAGATACAAAATGATTCCTGTCTATACCCTCCTCTTTTAAAGTGGAAGTATCTGTGCCACTGAAGAAGGTGGAAAACGTTGAATGTGAATGAATTAGTCCAAGTTGACAATCTAATAACTCAGGATTTTCAGTCATATAACTGATTACTTCAGGAGACATGTCAAACTCTGTATATGTAGCTGTGCCAATATCCATTACATAGATATCAATACATCTTATAGTAAGAGTCCCATCCTCAAAACTACCTTCTGGTTTATAGAAAAGAGTGCCAGACCATTCAGTATTCCATACCTGCTGACAGATATATCTTATTTTTCTCTCTACTTCCTCAGGTATAACAAGTTTAAAAATATCTGACTTTTTCACTAACTCTATTGTCTTCTTCGTCTCTTTGTTCTGGTTTTCCATATTCATAATTTACCACTTTAAGAATCATTGATAATATATATAATGCGATATTAGGATTAAGAATTATACTCTCATTATTATAGGAAATATCATTAATGTCCGTGATATTAACAGTTACATTCTTTCCCTTGAAAAAGCATATATGCTTTCCCACATATGACCTGTAAGTATTAAGAGTCCTTCTCCCATTGGAATTATAATAAATCCTTCCATTGCTTATAATGACCTTATAAATAACCTTATCTCTGACAAGACAATAAAGAAAATATCTATATGTCCCCTTATTGAACTCTTGATTATACCACTCGATAAACTCATTGCTGATTAATACTATAAATTCAATGAAAGACATTCCTATGGAGTAGTTCCCATTCCTATAATTGAATTTTAGTCTATTACTCTTTATAAGATACTCTGTGAATGATACAGCCATATTTGTGTTGAAATGCTGATACCATCTAAGAGTATTCACTAATTTAAACTCCCCATTAATATAATCTCTGGTATTTGTACCTATATTTTCAAGTCTATGATAAGGACCACCTGCAAGAGATTCTGTATGAACATACTTGTCAAGTTCAAGACAAAATAGTCTCCACATATCCTCATCAAAATCCATAGTAAGACTGGTCAAGGTATGCCTTATTGGCCCATCACCCAAACATGGAGATTGAAATCTTGTAAAATCACTTGTTGGGATACTACTTATATGAGAATGAAGATAATCATTCATCATATGCAGATAAGAGTACTCAGACCTATTGAGGCCAAAATATCCATCGCAAAGTCCATTAATATTAATATTTATCTTTGCATACAGATGATTTATATCCACAAATCTATCATTCTCATTTGTAATTCTCACATGTGGAAAATGTACAAGAATGAACCCACGATTAAATTTTAGATTGCTGATGCTTCTTACTACTCTTGAGGATTGTAGAATAATAAAGAAATTATCAAGGTCTTCCTCTTTAATTTCCCATAATGCCTTGTTATAGTACTTGGCACACTCTTCCATCTCAAGAATATCTTGTGGTATATAATCAATTGTACTCTTGACACCTAACCATTTCCTAAAGTCCTCAGTAGTCATGAATCCCTGTATATCCACCATTGATTCACCAAAGAAATCATTGAATATCTCCAGAACCCTCAATGGCTTGTCCATGATTAGATTATATAATTCATTTATTTTCTCTTCTATATTCTCCATCACATGAAAAATAAAAAAATGAGTAAGGAAGATATCTCCTCCTTACTCATAGATAATAACTATTTTACAAAATCAAACATATCATCAATCTCATCACTTGAGTATGAAGATTTGCATTCAGACTTGTTCTCATCTATAAATGACTGCTTTGCATCACCATTAAGGATTTCTACAATATCTTTCCTCTCATCTTCATCAACAATATCACAATCATTAAGAATTTCAAGCAGTCTGAAAATGGCAGCCCTTACCTTGTTGTCCACATACTCTATAGGAGAAACAGGTTTTATAATAGGAGTAGCTTTCTCCTCATTCTCTTTCTTTGCAGGATTCTCTTTCTTAGAGACAGATTTCTCATTTACAAGAGCAATAAGGTCAACAGTCTTACACATAGTGAAGTTCTTGCCAAATCTCTTCACACATTCCTCCTGTAAGTTCTGCTTTTTGATTGCATTATAAGCATCAAGTCTTGTCATATTTGCTCCACTGCGAATTTTCTTGTTTGCATTTGTCAACATGAACACTAACTCATTGGTAATCTGTCCCTTATAAGGAACATCATGAGGAAGAACTGATGCATCATCCTTCAATTCAATCTTTGATGTTCCCTCATAGAATGTCATATCACTGTAATCAATGCCATTCTGTCTCAAGTCAGTTTTCAATTCAGCCAAAGTTGTGGCAGCTGACATAATCACACTTTTTCTTTGGTTTCTTGTGGAAACGATGGTTATTTTCCTTTGTTCCATGTTTTTTTGTTTTTTAGTTAATTAACTTTTTTTTGAATTAATCTATATCGAATGATAAATCATTCCAATTATTATCCTTTTGTCTTAAAGAGTCAAATAAAGACTTGATTATCTTAAGGAACTCATTCTTGCCCTTAATTTTCATCAAGTCACTAATATCTTTCCCTCCATCAAAAGGGGGTAATACCACATTAGTGAATTCAGTTTTCTCAGATAATTTCTGAGCATCTTTCAATCCCGGTTCATCATTATCCAAGCAAATGAAGATTTGTTTATATCTTCTCTTTAACTCACTTATTGCGGTATTACTGATTCCATACCCCTCACCTTGGATTGCAAGAGATGGAATATCTGTATTAGCCCAAAGACAAAGAGCATCTTTCAATGAAGA
>ERZ808252.2169-NODE-2169-length-12431-cov-4.763817_pt1 | contig 12431 bp, 13 predicted proteins | sample MGYA00521242_ERZ808252 | MGnify/ENA primary metagenome ERZ808252 (study PRJEB31516, sample SAMN03275581) | gut metagenome | biome: mammalia-associated habitat; material: feces | host: Papio cynocephalus | place: Kenya | collected 2012-08-07 ...
ATTGCCAAAAATGGCAATATGACAATTATTGGTGGAATAATTATGAAGTCAGTGGTTCTCGTAAATCATTTACTAGCTATTTAAGTCTAGATGCTTATGTGACAGTAGCTTTAGAAGATGGAACGTTATTATGATTAAAAAATATATTGATAAAATATTTTTATTAATCACTTTCTTTTCTTTATTTTCTTGCACTAAAAAAGATAATAATTTAGATGTATTGAACAATTATATAATTAAAAAAAGTGACATTTTAAATGAGACTAAAATATATCAACTATCTGATGCTGTTAGTTCTAAAAACATTGATAAAATTGATATTAATGAGAGCTTTATATATATATCTAATGCTATATTTTTTGAATCAGATTGCATTATGAATGAAAATGAATTATCTTCTTTTCTACTATCTAATAACTATACCAATTTTAAATTTGAAGATAATAAATATAAGTGCATAGGTACAAATTATTATTCATATAATAAAAGAGAAAAAGTTGACAAGTTAGAATATACAATTGAAACTGCCAATCTTAATCAAAATTATCAATATGCTTTATTCTATATTTCGGATTTACAAAAATATAAAATCACATCTAAGATTAATAATATTTCATTTAATTTATATATAAGTGTTGGAAGTTTTATTATTTCATTAGAACAAGTATTGATTTGAATTTATAATTTGATATTTTATAAAAACTTAATTTGTTTATTTTGAAATATATCACTAAAATGTCAAAAGTTAGGTATACAAAATTCACATGCCATTTAGCGATATAGTTTAATCTGATAAATATTATTTGATTTCATTTTTTTAAGATAGTTAATTATTTATTTTCTTAAATAAATAATTGATTTTTTATTGTTAAAAAGCAGTAAAAATGATATTATGCCTGACTTTGGTAGTTACTCCTAAAATGAAGTGTTAAGATCAACATCATTTAAAAGGTTGTCAAGATTCTTTTTGGTAAGATAAAGGTTACCTAATTTTGATAGTCCAAGAGTATTTTATCTTCAAATAAGTTTCACTTCTTATTGCATTATTTATATAATTTTTTTCTGGAGTTTCAGTTACATTATATTCTCTTATAAAAGATATCAGTTCTGAAGAAGATAATTCATCATTAAAGACTTTTAGTTCAAGTAATCTTAAAACAACTAAAGATAAATAACATATTAAGAAATGACCATAAATACTTTCTTCTTTTTGAAGGTAAACAGGTCTTGCTTCTAAGTATGTTTTCATAATTCTAAAGCTTTCTTCTATTCTCCACAATCCATGATAAACCTCATATATTTCTTGAGCACTTTTATCAAGCTATGATGTTACAAGAAGATTATATCCAGCATAACTTAAATCCTCATTTATTTTATCCATATTGAGTGAAGGATTTATTTTAATTTTACTGCCTGTTTTATCTTATTTATGAATAATAAATGCTACTTTTTTAATAAATTAATCAAAATGTAACCACTTTTATATTATAATTGTAATGTACTTGTAAGCAATAAAGGAGGTTAACATGATTAGTCAAAATAAAAAAATTATGTTCAAAGATCGTGTAACTATTTATGAAGTTGCCAAAGTTGCAAATGTTTCACTTGCAACAGTATCAAGAGTTATCAATAATCATCCTAATGTTACTGAAAAAACAAGAAAAAAAGTCAATGAAGCTATTGATAAATTAGGATATAAACCTAGTGCATTAGCTCAAGGTCTTGCTAATTCGAGAAGTACAAATATTGGTATCATGATTCCATCAACTGGATATTCATATGTTTCTAATATGTTAGATGGTATGATTGATATCGCTAAAATATACGGATATATCACTTCTATCTTTATAACTAAAAGAACTAAAGAAGATGCAGCTACTATGATCAATTTGCTCATTAAAAGCCATGTAGATGGAGCGGTCATCTTTGATGATGAATTAGGGACAGATGAAATCAGATCTATTCAAAATTATCATATTCCTTTAATTGTTATTGGTCATGAACTTGTTGGTGAAGCCTTAGGTTCCATTATTTTAGAATATAAAAAACCATTATTAAAAGTTTTAGAAAATGATTTAAAAAATACTAATGATCCTTTATATATCTTAGATATTGTAAATGAAGGTGCAATGATTGATGAACTTAGAGACTTAGCATATAACTATGCAGTTAATACTGATCATGAAGTTCATAAACTTCAATTTAATGATTCATATTCAATTGTTTATGACGGTATGAAAGAATTTTTCAAAAATCATAAAAAAGGTTATTTTATAACTCCTAGAGATTCACTTGCTGCTGCTATCATTAATGCTGCAACTGATTCAAATTTGAAAGTTCCTGATGATGTTCAAGTTTTAGCTTGTATTGGAAACAAGTATTCATATATAGCTAGACCTCAGATATCAACTTTCGCTTTGGATATGTTTAAAGTAGGATCTATTGCAGTTAGAATGTTAACAAAACTTTTGTCTAAAGATGAAGAATTAGACGAGAAATCGTTTGTAATAGAAGCTGTTTATAAGAAAAGAGAATCAACTAAGTAGACAATTTTGTTATATAATATAATGATATGCATCAGTTTAATTTTTTAATGCTTTTTTTATTATCTAAAACAGGCATATTGATATTATCTTTATCAATATCGATACCAGTTGTTATTGCTTTAGCTGTTGTGCTAGGTATTTTTTGCCACCGAAAAAGTTATGATAATTCTTTAAAAAATTATGTTGATAAACATAATTCATTTAAGAATCAATTAGATACAACATGTTCATCAATGATTACAAGACTTCAAACGCTCAGTAAGTCTAGTGAACACTTTTTACAATTGTACGATATGCGTGTTCAGCAAAAAGAACTTATCGTCAAAGAATTTGATGAAAAAGTTTTAAAAACAACTAGTCAGCTAAGAACTTATTTAAAAGATAAAAAGTATAAGAGTGCTAAAGTGCAAGATAAGCAGACTAAAGAAGCTTTAAATGAATATGTTTTAAAAGTTAAAAAATTAGAAGAAGATTTGTCGACTGATTTAAAAGAAGATGAAGATACAAGGAATGCTTCTTTAGATATTAAGAAAAGATATCGTAACATCAAAGATTTTTATAAAGAACATGTTGATGAGTTAAAAAAGATAACTACTTTTGATACTTTCTTTGATGAAACTGATACTTTATTTAATAAATTTGATGAAAATTTAGATAAAGCCGAATATAAAAAAGCTTTAAATATTCTTCCCAAAGCTGAAACTAAAATTAAGAAAGTAGAAGAAGTATTAAATGAATTACCTACTATTGAGACATTAATTGATGTCATTATTCCTATCAAAGTTGATAATATAAGCAAGGAATATAAAGTCCTTTGTGAAAATAAATTCATTCTAACTTATATAAAAGTAGATGAAACTTTATCTTCAATTGTAAATGGACTTAAAATTCAACAAGAAAAAGTATTTCTTTTTGATTTGAATGGTGTTTTAGATTCTTTAAATGAATATCAAAATGAAATTGCTAATATTCAAGTTTCATTTGAAAATGAACGAAATGCTAAAGAATTCTATGAAACTAATAAAATTAAGTTAATCAAAGATTCATATGAAGTTGAAAAAGAATATCAAAAAGTCTTACAAATGATTGTTAAGCATGCAAAGACGTTCATTTTAAATCAGAATAGAATTGATGAACTCAATAATAAAAAAGCTGACTTAGATGTTATTTATAAATATCATCGCAAACTTGAAAGTTATGATACTGAAGAAATAGTTGAACCATATACAGTTGTTGTTAAAGGAATGAATTTTTTAAGGGATGAAGTTGATTCTTTAAATCAGATGATTAAAGATTATTATGATTATGTCGCTAATTTAAATGAGCTTGCTCAAAATATGTTTTATAATCTTGCCAAATATTATAAAAGACTTAAAGATGCTGAAGTTGTTGTAAGACATGTAATCAACTTAGATGTCTATACTGAAAAAACATTGGTTAATTTTGAACAATTATATAAAACAATCACTTTAATTGATTCTTTACTTAAAACTAAGCCTATTGATATTGTCAAGATTGAAAACATTTATGATAGTTTTAAAACTAATTGTGAAGGAATAATTAATGAAGTTGAAAATAAAAAAGTAGCTTCTATGGAAGCCGAAGATTTAATAACGCATGCTAATTATTATAGGGTTAGTTATTCAGAATCCAGAGAATACTTAGATCAAGCTGAAAAACATTTCAATGAAGGTGAATTCGAAATAGCTAAAAATGAAGCAATGCGAGTTTTAAAGACATATGCTAATATAACTGAAGATGAAAATAGATAATAGTGAAAAAGAAATATATTTTGATTGCTCAGCAACAACTAAAACTGAGAAAGAAGTATTAGATACTTTTATCAAAGTAAATGATACTTATTTTGCTAATTCTTCTTCCACTCATGCTCTTGGTGCTAAAGCAAATGAAATGTTAAATAAAGCTAGAAAACAAGTAGCTTCTTATTTGAATGCTTCAATAGATGAGGTGTATTTTACCTCTTCAGCTACTGAAGGAAATAACATTGCTATAACAGGAGTAGCTAAAAGAAATCTTAAAAGAGGAAATAAGCTTATCACAACTAAAGCTGAGCATCCTTCGGTTTTAGAAGTGTTTAAAGAAAAAGAAAAAGAAGGATATGAAGTTTTATATTTAGACTACAATAAGGAAGGAATATTAGATTTAAATCAATTAGGAAGATATCTTGATGATAAAGTCACATTAGTATCAATAATGAAAGTAAATAACGAGACAGGATATATCTTTAATACAAGTGATGCTTATAAACTTGTCAAAGAAAAATCGCATGCTTATTTTCATTCAGATGTTACCCAAGCTATTGGAAAAGAAAAAATTGATTTTAAAGAATATGATTTGTTGACTTTTTCAGCTCATAAGATCGGTGGAATAAAAGGAGTAGGTGCTTTACTTAAGAAAAAAGAAGTCCTTCTTGATCCATTATTTTATGGAGGCGGTCAAGAAAATGGTCTTAGATCATCTACTGTATCAACCCCGTTATGCTGCTCTTTAGCAACAGCTTTAAGACTATCTTTAAATTCATTAGATGAAAGAAGAAAGCAAGCAATTAAGATAAATAATTATTTAAGAGAAGAATTAAGTAAGATAGATGAAGTTAAAATCATATCACCCAAAGAAGCAACCCCATTTATTTTATCTTTTACTTTGTTAAAACATAAAGGCTCAATTATTGCTGAAGATTTATCAATGCATAATGTATATGTTTCAACAAAATCAGCTTGTTCGTCAAAAGAAAAAGGCTATTCTTATGTAGTATATAATGCAGGATATACTTTAAAAGAAGCATCTAATGCTATAAGGCTTTCATTTTCTGGTAAAGAAGATATAGATGATGCTTATATATTCATGGAAAGATTAAAAGATTCTTTAAGTAGAATAAAGGAGAATATAGATGAATGATTCAAATATGATTATTGTATTCTTTGGTGAACTTTCTACCAAAGGAAAAAATATAATGAATTTTATTAGACTTTTAGGGTCTAATATAAAAAAGTCATTAAAAGAATATCATGAATTAAAATATGAAATCAAAAAAGATCATATCTACATTCATTTAAATGGAATAGATTATGACAAGGTGGCTTTGAAATTAAAGAAAATACCGGGTATTCTTTCTTTTTCACTTGCAACCAGAGTTGATAAAGATTTAAAAGTTATCAAAGAAGAAGCTGATAGGCAATATAAAGAAGTCAATCCTTCCACTTTTAAAATCGATTGTAAAAGAATTGATAAAACTTTCATTTTACATTCTGATGAAGTCAATAGGCAGGTTGGTGGATATATCCTTGCTAAAAACGAAAATAGTAAAGTTGATGTTCATCATCCGGAGCTTTTACTTCATATTATAATTAGAGAAGAAGGCTGCTATATATATGGATATAAAGAAAAAGCAATCGGTGGTTATCCCCTTGGAATAGCAGGCAAAGGACTTGCACTTCTTTCTGGTGGAATCGATTCACCAGTTGCTTTATATCTACTTATGAAAAGAGGAGTCAAAATAGAAGGTATTCATTTTCAAGCTCCACCTTATACTTCAGCACTTGTCATTGATAAGATAAAAGACTTGCTTCATGTATTAAATGATTATCAAGATGAAATCAAATTATATTTGGTTCCTTTTACTGATTTGGAGAAAAAAATATATGAAGTAGCTGGTCCATCATATTGTGTGACTATCATGCGAAGAATGATGATGAGAATATCATCAATAATGGCAAATAAACACAATGATTTATTTGTTTCAACTGGTGAATCAATTGGTCAGGTGGCAAGTCAAACTCTTCATTCAATCAAAGTGATTGATCCATGTTGTAAACTACCAGTGATTAGACCTTTAGCTACTTACGATAAACAAGAAATAATTAAACTTGCTAAAGAAATAGATACGTATGATATTTCAATTAGACCATATGAAGATTGCTGCACAATCTTTCCTCTTAAAAATCCAGTAACTCATCCTAATTTAAAAATAGTTGAAGAAATTGAATCTAAATTTGATTATAATAAAATGATATATGACTGCATAAAAAATATTGAAGTTATATATGTAAAAAAAGAAGAAGATGAGTTTTAAAAAAACATCTATAAATAATATACTTTAATAGTGAAACAACTTTAATGAATAAAATAAAGTACTATAATTTAAAATAAAAAAACAGGCTATATAGCCTGTTTTTAAATTATTTAATTAATTACTTGCTAGCTTTATTTGCAGCATCAACTAATTTTTTAAATTCATCTGGTTGATTAGAAGCAATTTCAGATAACATTTTTCTATTTAATTCAATACCAGCTAATTTTAAACCATGCATGAATTTAGAATAACTTGTGTCATTAGCTTTGCAAGCAGCAGAGATTCTAGTGATCCAAAGTTTTCTATAATCTCTTTTTCTTTCTTTTCTACCAACGAAAGCATTTGCTTCAGCTCTTAAAACAGCTTCTTTTGCAGTTTTATATAAGCGATGTCTTGAACCAAAGTAACCTTCAGCTCTTTTTAAAATTCTTTTGCGATTGTCGTGTCTTACGGTTCCGCCCTTGACTCTCATGTTCTACTCCTCCTTATTTGCTGATAAGTCCACTCATTCTCTTTGTTTGAGTTGAGTTTAAATATCTAGCCTTTCTGTTGTGTCTGATTAATTTGTGTGGTTTGTTGTGTGAAAGATGTCCTGTGTTTTGATTCCACTTTTTAATCTTTCCATTAGCAGTGAATTTGAATCTTTTAGCAGCACCGCTTTTACTTTTCATCTTTGGCATTAGTTTTTCCTCCGTTATTATTTTTTTTAGGATTCAACGTAACTGAATAGTCTTTTCCTAGAAGTTCTGGTTCTTTCTCTAATTGACAATAATCTTTAACTAAATCAAGGAATGTATCTAAAGTTTGTTTGACTATATCCATTCTCTGCATCATACGTCCTTTGATAAAGACAGATACTTTAACCTTGTAAGCTTTCTTTAAAAACTCAATTGCAGCACGGGCTTTGGTTTCTAAATCGTGTTTATCAGTTGTAGCAGTAAAACGAATTTCTTTGACAATTGTTTTCTTTTGATTTTTCTTTGCTTCTCTTTCTTTCTTTTCCTTATCAAATTTGTATTTACCATAATCTAATATACGGCATACAGGTGGATTAGAATTAGGTGATACGCAATATAAATCAAGTCCTAAATCAAGAGATTTTTGAAGAGCTTCTTTTGAAGAAACTTTTCCAAAGTTTTCACCCTCTGGTCCAATGAGTTGAACTTCTTTGAATTTGATTCTTTCATTAACAAGTTCTTTATCAAAATTCCCTTTCTTATTAAATTGTCTGTCTCTATAGTCGTTTATAATAGTTACCTCCATTAAAGAAAAAAACGGACTTCTATTAAAGAAATCCGTTACAAATACTTAATGAATTAAACATGCATTAGAAATAATTCTAAAGCAATAAATTTAACTAAAAGGCATTTGACCTATCGAAACAAGATTCGATCAGGTGAGAACAGATCTCTTTCCTAAAAACATACGTTTTCCAGTCAATAATTGTATTTGCTTTGCTATTAAATGTCAAGAAAAATATAATTTGATTTAGCTAGATTATTTTGTAATTAGCTGAAAGAATACTGATAATATTATAGATTCTTATAATACTAGTTAAATAGTCTTCAACTATATAAGAACCATTGTAAATTTGCTTAATCTATAAAAACAATTCAATAAATGAATTTTTTTTAAAAAAATGTTATTATTAAGTGTCTTAAAGAGGTTCATATGAAATTTTTTATATTGTCGTTATCCTTTCTTCTAGTTTTATTAGGTGTGACTATTTTTATCGGCGTTTACAAAGGTTTTTCAACATTTGTAATTATTGGAATAGCACTGGTCAGTGTTTCAATATTATCAACTATTTTTATTTATTTCTATAATAGAAATTTAATTAGTAAAGAGAAGAAAAAAGATGATTCAAATAAAATAGAAAATGATAAACAAGATTAAAGAAGCTATTTTAAATATCCCAGATTCATATAAAGATTTATTAAAAGATGAAATAGATCATCATTTTTATGATGACCTATTTGATAAAGTTATTAATCAGTATGAAAAAGAAATTACTTATCCGCCTTATAACAAAATTTATAAAGCACTTGAACTTACACCTGTAAATAATGTAAAAGTCGTGATAATTGGGCAAGACCCATATATTCATTCAAAACAAGCTAACGGTCTTGCATTTTCAGTAGATTGTGAAAAGCTTCCACCAAGTTTAAAAAATATTTATAAGGAACTAAATTATGAATATGGTTATGAAGAAGATACAATAGGGGATTTATCATATATTGCTAAGCAAGGTGTTTTACTTTTAAATACTATTTTGACAGTTAAAGATTCTCTACCTCTATCAAACGCAAATATAGGATGGGAAGAATTTACTAAAGCTATAATTGCTCATTTAAATGAATTTAATCGAAATATTATTTATCTTATATGGGGAAACAATGCTTTCGATTTGATTAAAGATTTAAGCTTGAAATACATTGTTAAGACCTCTCATCCATCGCCATTATCTTTTTATAAAGGATTTTATAAATCAAATTGTTTTAAAAAAGTAAATGAGATACTGCTTAGTTTAAATGAAAAAGAGATAGATTGGGAAATTAAAAATCCGTACAAACTCTTTTAATAAAGTGAATAATATAAACGGAAACCTAATTAACGTGCTGTTACTATTCAGCGAAAAAAATAAAATTAAAAACAAATAAATTTGTCAATAGGGGAAAAAGTTTGGAACAGTTGTTTATATTTCAAACCAAGATCTAACATGTAAAGGAGCATATAATTTATATCAAAGTAGATGGAAAATTGAACTAGCAAATAAATTTTATAAAGGACAGTTAGGTTTAAATACTGTAAGAGAACATAGTGATTATAGTATTTATGGAAGTGAATTTATTAATCTTTTATCTTTGATAATTGCAAATAGAGACAAAAATAAATTTGATGAACTAGGTCTTTTTAAAGAATATACATATAAGCAGTTAATTAAAATCACTAAAAGATATAAGAAAATTAAAATGCAAGAAATAATGATATCTGGTATATGAGTGCACTACCAAAAAAAGAAATGGATATTCTATTTAAATTAAATATATAGTGTATAAATTAGGAAATTTATAATTAAATATATAAAGCAAAATGATACTTCTTATTTTTTATCACTAAATAATAGATTGTTTTTTGTATTTGATAAAAAAATTGATCAACAAACAACAAATAATATTTCATTACTATAATCTCGCAGTGATAATATCGAGCTAGACAATAAGTAATATTTTGAATATAAAGAAATATATCGTTACTATTTAGCAAAAATAAATAATAAACTAAAAAGCAAATAAACTCGTTAATAGAAAAAAGTTATCAACAATGAATTGATTTTTTGAAATTATAAAAGTTTAAAAAATATATCAGTAATTAGCATGAATTTTACATTGATACTTATGAAGATTATTTTGATAAGAAACTAATTTCAACTTTAGAAAACACAAAAAGGAAGTTAGATATTTATATACTAAAAGATTTAGTAAATAAAAATAAAAAAACAAAATACTAATAAAGTAAAAAAAATATAAACCTAGTTATGTAAAACTATTTAAAAGAATGCAAGAATATATAAGTGAACATTTAAGATTTGCTATCATTATTTAAAAATAATGATTCAGTTAATTTTTCTTCAATAGTATTTTCTTCACCAAATACTTCTTGAATATAACTACTTATTTCACTGACACGATATGCTTTATCTACTTTAAATCTTTTATAATCAAACATAGTTATAATATTAAAAGTGTCCGTTATGACGCTTTTTGTTCTATCTTAATAAAAAGTAGCTATAATTATTAAATAAGTAATTAATTATGTGGATTATTATGGCATCTTTTTCTGCATTCTTTGCAGGAATAACAGCAATTCTTGCAAAATGTGGAATAAAAAACACTGATACAGATGTAGTAACGTTTTTAAGAACTGCAGTTGTTTTATTTTTTTCATATTTGATGGTGTTTATAGTGGGTTCATATAATGATATAGAATATATAAGTATCAAGTCTTTTATATTTTTAATATTATCTGGTATTGCAACTGGGTGCTCTTGGTTATGCTATTTTAAAGCATTATCTTTAGGCGATATCAATAGAGTAGTTCCAATTGATAAATCATCAACTATATTATCAGTATTACTCGCTATAATTATTTTTAAAGAATATAACAATTTGTATATAAAATTAGCATGTACTGTTTTTTTGACAATTGGTACTTTTATGATGATTGAAAAAAAAGATGATGGAATAAAGAAAATAAATAAAAAATATTTGATTTACGCTATTTTATCTGCTGTTTTTGCTTCACTTACATCTATTCTTGCAAAAATAGGAGTTGATAATGTTGAATCTAATTTAGCAACAGCCATAAGAACTACAGTTGTCCTATTTATGTCTCTTTCTATAGTTTTTATCAAAGGGAAGCAAAATCAATTTAAGTACATAAAAAAAGATGAAATTATTTTTATTATCTTATCTGGTATTGCAACTGGGTGCTCTTGGTTATGCTATTATTATGCAATACAAAACGGAATCGTAAGTATTGTTGTACCTATTGATAAACTCAGCATTTTAGTATCAATTTTATTTTCAACAATTGTTTTTAAAGAGAAACTATCATTTCAAGCTAGTATTGGTTTATTTATAATTGTTGTTTCTACTTTAATGATGACAATTTTCTCATAAAAAAGTCACAATATTTTTATACTGTGACTTAATAAATTACCAAAGAAGGAAGTACGACTTCAAATTTATTATTTTTAGAAAACATTTCTTTAAATTGTAAAACACTACAAAGAAACTTAAGTGAGTTTATAGTCATGAATTTTTTAATAATATTAGATGAATTATCTTTATTTTTTATTAATTTTATTAACGGATTATAAATTTCAAGAAATTTTAAAGTATCAACATCTGAGAAAGCTTCTCTCTCATTTGTTTCACAATATAGGGTAAAAAATATTCTTTACTGTAGATTCTTTAAATAAATATGAGATAATTGTCTTAACAAAAATTTGTATTTATATATCTTTATCAAATTGGACATTTCTAAATGCAAATTTAGAAGTTGTTTCAATAGCATTGAAATAATATAATTCTTAAATCATTGAAGAAATATTTTTCCATCTTATGAAAGAATACAGTTACCTCCATTTTTAAAATTAGTATTTGCAGAATCAATTGTGACACTAGTTAATTTATCGCAATTAACAAAACAATTCATAAAAGTTGAAACTGGAGCAGGAATGTTAATAGAAGAAAATTGACTGTAACTGAATGCTTTATCTCCAATGTATAATAAATTATTAGGTAATGTTATATTTTCTAAAAAAGAATTATAAAATATATATTCTTCAACTCCATTAATTCTACTTGGTAGAGTGAATTACTTTATACTAATTTTAGAAAAAGCAGAAGGCTTTATATGATTCACAGTGAATGGAAGATTATATCCAGCATAACTTAAATCTTCATTTATTTTATTAATACTAAGAGAAGGATTTATTTTAATTTTATTACCTTCTTTATCTTTACTTTCAAAAGAAAGATACTTAATACAATCACCAAATTCTTCTCTAGAAGCAGCTTTAATACTTAACTTTGTCTTTGCTTTCTCTACTTCTTTTAATATCTCTTTCTTTTGTTTTTTAGCAAGAGAAGGATTATAAGTGACTATTCTTTTTTCTTTGACAGTGAATGTTTGTTTTCTACCATCTTCTGTAAAAGAATATTCAAATTTATCAATCACTTCTTTGTATCTATATTTCAATTTACCATCTTTAGAAATAACATCGT
>ERZ808252.2173-NODE-2173-length-12410-cov-4.239013_pt1 | contig 12410 bp, 12 predicted proteins | sample MGYA00521242_ERZ808252 | MGnify/ENA primary metagenome ERZ808252 (study PRJEB31516, sample SAMN03275581) | gut metagenome | biome: mammalia-associated habitat; material: feces | host: Papio cynocephalus | place: Kenya | collected 2012-08-07 ...
CTATATGCCATAAATTATTTCACCTCTTTGTCCTTTTTATTTATTCTTTTAATAGTTTTAGCAACATCGTTATTTTTTGAAAAATTAACAACTAATCTTATATCTTCAAAATTTGCTAGTGCAGATAGCCAAGCATTATCTATAGTAAATGGATATTCACATAGCGTATTTATACATATTTTATTGTCACCTATTTCTAAATGTTTTATTTTTTCTTTGATTAATGGTAGTTTTCTTTCATCTTTATTATCTAAAAAATAATAATTTGAATAGAAATCAATTATTTCTTTTTCATCTAATGAATAGGCATATAGTCCAATTTTATTAAATTCTTGAATACAATAAGTTATTTCATTATTTAAATTATTCAAACTCATATTGTATAAAATTAAAAAATAGCTATTTGATTTAATTGTTGATGTAGCATCTAATGTATCGAATAATTCAATATCATTATTTAAAGCATATATTCTAGCCTCAAGCTGAAGAGCTTTATCACAATCTTTATCATTAATATTTTGATATTCATTAATATATTGTTTCATTCTTTTTAAAGATTTCTTTAAATTTGCTTTAAATGATAAAGGGGTATCAAGTTTAATTATCTTTCCTTTATTGATAGTAGATAAAATAGAACCTAATTGATTAATTTTAATATCTTGTGAGTTTTCACTTATTAAATCGAAATTGATACCTTTAATTTGAATTATTTTTGAATATCCAATTTGAGACTTAATATAATCTTTTTCAAATTTAATACCGAGTTGATCTTCTATTTTTGAAGATTTAATTTTTTTACTTCTAAAAATATATTTAATCATATGAAAAATATAAGTATAAAGTCTATTTTCATTTATAGAAGCTAAAAATATTATTGGAAGAAGTATTTCAAAAATACAAGGTATTGCTATTAGATAAAAAGGTTTAACTTGAGCAAGTAACATTGTAATTAGTGTTACGATAAAAATCGTTACAAAAATAAGTATATAAATGATATCGGGTATCGTGAAGTTATAAATTACAGGAAGATGTTGATTAGTTTTGCCAGGGACTATTCTTTTCATTTTAAATTACCTCTTTTAGAATATTTTGGTAGAGTGCTTGTCTTTTAAATATTGTTCATATTTTTCATTGATTTTCTTATCAATTTTTTCTTCTTGCTTGGTAGGACTTGGTTGTGACATATGATGCTCACGCAATACATCATTTATTTTTCTTTGCTCTTCAAAGTGATTTGCTACTTCTTTTGCATCTACAGCTTTAGAACCCATGTTTTCTAATTGTTTATTTAAATATTTTCCTTTTGATGTGCCAAAATTTTCAATTGCTTGCTTTCTAAGTCTTTCTTCAGTTTTTGATAAAGATTTTTGGTGTCCATCCCAGAATGCACCCCATGAACTACCGATTAAACCTCTATGCTTTAGACTAGAAGCACATTTTAGAGCACCTTTAGTAAATTGATTAGAATAAAGTTTAGTTCTATTTCCTGATGAAGAACTGCCACCTTTTTTACTACCGAAAGCAATAGCACCAGCTACACCTAAAGATTTTTTTGTAAATCCAGAAACATCATGAAGCCCATGTTCCATATTTTGAAAATCAGCTTGTGCTTGTCTTCCAGCAGATTCTGAAACTAATGAAGCTACTAGTTGATATGTTGCAGGTAGTGCAATTGCGCCAGAAATTGAAATAATTATATAAACGACGGTTAAAATAATGCCTTGAAATGCCTGATTATTTGCTAAATTTAGTGATATTTTACCAAAGTATGCATTATTCATATTTCTAAATAATGAAGACAATTCACTTATAAAAATAGAGTAAATTAGATAGCCTAAAATAATACCCAGTGATGTGATTATTTTAGCAACCATCAAATCTTTCCAAACACCGTAGCGTTTCCCATCGTCTGATGGATATGAAGCAATAGATAATGGTGCTAAGACATATAAAATGGTTACATCAAAAATACGTTTTGCTAGTATCATTAAACATCTAATAAAGCCCCATCCTAAAGCAATTATTGCTAAATAAGCAACTAAAAATTGATAACAATCAATGCCACCTGATGATAAAAAACCTATTTCTTGTAAAACTACAAAAAGAGTTTCGTCTTTAATATCACGACCAGCTATTTTTTTTATAGCTAGTATATCGCTATCATTAAATAAAAATGAAAATTTTGGACAACCAGTTTCATCTACTAAAGGAACTTTTGTACCAGTTGTATTTCCAAACATGAAGAAAAATCTATTTGCTAGTGAGCCTTGAGCTGTTGTATCCATATTTGCGTAGCCCATTATTGAAGCTGTGACAACATTTAGTAATTTAATACCAGTAAATACAATAAATGGAACAGCAATTATTAATACAAATGCTTTTATTACACCTATAATCGTTTGCTTTGGATTGCTTTCTTCATCCTTAGTTGATAATTGACTTCTAATTAATGAGATGAGCATAGCAACTATTGTTAGTGCAATACCAAGTAACATCATAAAGATAACTATATTTGTAATAGCAGAATTACTTTTTAATGCCCCACTTACATTATTTTTACCAAATAAAAGTATATCAATGATTGAATAATATTCTTTTGGTGAACTTCCACCAGTTCCTTCTTTTTGAAAACCAACGGCTAATACCCAAAAACATTGTTCAATGAAATATACCATTGCACACATCATTTGCATTAAAAGTAAAAAAAGAGATCCAAATACTTTTGCAAACCAAGGACCTAATCTTATAAATGAAAAACCACTATCATCAAAAACACTTCTCATATTATTTATCCTCTTTCATATTCTTTTTTTTTAGTATTATCTAAATGAAGTAATTTTGGTCTATAAGATAAAAGTTTAGTTTCATAATCTACAATAAAATCATCTAATTTTTTATTTCCTTTATAAATTTCAATCTGTGGATTTTTTGTTCCAAAAAAGAAACGTGCACCATCTATTGCATTTGAATCGATATATGGGAAAATCTTATGTAATCTATTTTTTAAATTCGCATAATTTTCTACATTATTGCAATTATTGATTTCAAATAAAACATGAAAACGAGGACGAGGAGATTGATCATGCTTTTCTTTCATATGATTTCTTGAATAATGAATAATAAACGATGTATCTTTAAATAAAGCTTTTATATCATCTACAGTAATCCAGTCTTTTTCATTATTAGAATGATCATTATCTATATCAATAGGGAGAATATTTGAAGATATAAAAGATTTATTACTTCTTTTATTATCTTCATATTTAGCTAAAACATAATCGTGAGATAATGCTTCAATAATGCTGTTTTTATTACTGTCTTTTAGTGAATTATTATAATAAATATTTGATGCGACTTGATTTGTATCTGAATAAAATAATGAAACATTTGAATTAAAATAAGATGACTCAGGTATTTGATTAGCTATTAATTTATTATTATCTAAATAATGAATTCCATACATGAAATAATATTTAGAATAATTTGTATCATGTACTTTTTGAGCTAAATATTTTTCTTCTTTTATATCTTTAATAAAATTTTGTTGATTTGTTTTTTCATAAAGATTATTTAGATATTTTTGAAATCTAATAAATAGATTTTCTCTATCTTCAATATTTGCATCATTAATATCTTTATGAGTAAAATAAAGAGGAAAATCATTTGTTTTAAACCCTTTATCTTGTAATTCTTTAGATAAATAATTTTTTGTTTCTATTCCTCTCTCATCATTATCTAAACATAATGAAATTATTATATTATCATCTTTTGTAATGTGTGCATTTTCTAACTCTTTTAAAAAGAATGAAGCATTAGCTATAGATGATAAAGCGATTGGATAATAATTATTATTTTTAATACCATTAATTGCAGTAATACATGAATTTAAATCAACCGCTGTTAGACTATCAATTTCACCTTCAAAAATGGCTAATATTTTAGGACCATCTATTTTCTTTAAAGATGATAATGAAGAAAGTGAAGGATAATATAAGCCAGTTTTTCCACCGTTCATTTTTGCATATCTAAAATTTTCATTATTATTTGTTATGTTTCTAGATTGATAAGCCACTGGATTTCCATCAAAATCTTTCAGAATAAAATATATTCTATTTTGTGAACTTTTAATTGATGCAAATTTACATTGATAAAAAGCTGTTTTTATATTCCTTTTATACCTTAAATATTCTACAGCTTCAGAATTATTTTCTTTAAGAAGTAATGAAGATAATGTTTCATTAGCTTTCAGTTGATTGTTTTGATTTTTAATAAGAAAATTATTAATATAATCAGGTACTTGATAGTTTTCATATTTTGATTTTAAAAATTTTAACGCATCTATAAATTTTAGATTTGTTTCAAGCTTTACTAAATCCAGTATATTATAAGTAGAATTGCATGCAAAACAGTGACATGTCATATTCTTGAAATTTACACTCATGGAAGGATTATTATCATTGTGATTTGGATTTAAGCAATGAAAATGACTATTTGGTTTATCTAGATTAAAATCTGAAATTTCAGATAGATATTGTAAAAAGTAATTATTTATTTTATTTTCTTTAAAATCCATTAAAGAAAAATATTCATCTATGCTTTCTACTTCAAATTTTCCGCCAAAATAAAAACCTTCCTTATCTTTTTTATTATCATCTATTTTAGATGTAGTGTAATAATAATTTCTATTATTAATTACTTTTTTTAAGATAAGTTTATTTTCAATGTTTAAAGTTTCTATGTTATTTTTTTCAAAATATTGAAGCATTTCACCAGTTATATTCATGATATTTTCCTTTTTGTAAAGAGAGACTAAGTTTTATTAGTCTCTCTTTTGTTTTTAAATTTCTAAATACATTTCTTTATTTTTTATGATGTTTTTGTTTAATGGTAAACTTTTTGGCCCATTATATATATCTACACCATCAGCAATTAAGTCATTACAGATATTTTGTTCATCTTTATGATATTGATAAGGAATAGTCATTAAAAATTTATTATATAATTCAGCATACTTTGTAAATTCTTTATAATACATTTCTTTTTCTTTTTGACCACCAGTTATAATTAATGTATTTGTCATTGCACAAAGTCTATTTGCTGCAAATGAAACGTCTTTTAATTGAAGCTTATCATCTTTATTTGATTGAAATTTTTCTGTGAGAAGAACAGCATCTTTATATCGTTCTTCGTTTTTGCTATTAAAAGGATCATCATCATAAAATATATTGCAATCGGTGCAAGCAGCTTCTTTAGATTTCGATGAATACGCTACTACATTTAGCCCACAAATTGATGCTCTTAGTAATGCATATCTACTTGCTCTATTTTCTACATAACCTAAAATTGTAGCATCTTTACTTTCTTTAACTAAATCATTGATTATATCGTCAATAGTATTTTTTTCATATTCTGGTAAAGTTTGACCTAAAATAATTTCGCTTTCTTGCTTTAATTGAAAATCAGAACCAATAATCATAATTTTATCAGTATCTTTATTAAGAAGTTTTTTATTTAAAATAGAAAGGTCGTTGTAGTTTGAATATATTAAAATGGGTGGGTTTTCAGCTTTTTTAAATAATTCAGGGTAATTTTCATCTAAAAGATTTATTGCATATATTCCAGTGTAATCATCTATCGTTTTTTTTGCTATTTCTTTATCTTCAATCATTTTTATCATTTTAAAATAATCGCCATTACATTTGATTGATAAATCTATTAATTTTTCATTTATATTCATGATTATCTTCCTTCCTTATCAATAATTATTTCAGGTAAAGTATCTTCTTTATCAATAACTTGTTTTGCTTTATCTTGATTTTGTACTAGAGTTTTTTCATATTCTCTTTCTTTATAAATTATAAAGTTACTAGCTTTACTTGCGGCTTTAAAGCATTCATCTATAATTTTTCCTCTGTCATCAGGATTACTTAGTACTGATTTCCAAGATTGCAAATAAGCTAAGTGATTGTTTAAATCGATTACAGAGTTTGTCTTAATATTCGCTTCTTTTCGTGTTAATACCGCACTTAATTCGGCAATAAGTTCTTCCTTAGCTCTTTCATCCAAATTGAGTGCATATTTTTCAAAACAAGGTCTATTTAATCTATCTTTTGTACCAGTTGCATGGGAAAGTTCGTGTAAAGCAACAACGTTGTAAAATTCTTCAGATTTAAATGTATCTTTTGGTGCAAGATGAACATTACCATCACCTGCAAAATAGCATCCATTCCCACCATCGTTTAAAATTTCAACATGCATTCCTTTTGCAGCATAGTCTACAAAAGATGATAATTCTATCTGAGTATTATTTTTTTCTTTATCATTGGATTGATATTTTCCTATATTACCTATTTGAGACGCATGAAATAAGTAAATGAGTTTATGCGATGGACGATATCCAGGATGTTTAATTCTAAAATTGTACCTTTCATCATTGCTTAAATTAGGGCTCATAGTAAAATAATCAAATATATTACGTTTTTGTACATTAATCATATATCTTAATTGACTATATGTTGCATAAAGAGGCTGATTTTTTTCATCTGGGTCTTTATCTAAATCATAGTATGGAAATGTAAGTGTTTGAATAACAGCAGCAGCATGTTCGCCATTTTTTACAAAGCATTTATTATTCCTAGCTTGGTCAAATGTGCAAAATCTAGGATCATCTGTTTTTAATTCTTTCATTGTCAGGTAAAGAAGTAGTGAATTAATTCCACTATACTCTCTATTGGTGAATGCATTGATTGGTGTTGGTGAATTATACCACCCTTGTTCCCATTTGATAATTTTTTGACCATCGTCTTCCAAAATAGGAAGAAATGTTTTTAGTAAGAAATTTCTGTAGATTTCTTGACATTTTTCATCGTAATTCATCGCTATTTTCCTCCTTAAAATTACATTTCAATTATAAAATTAACTTTTCAGATATTTGATTAATGCAATTTCTAAGTAAATTTACATTTTTAAATATTAAGATTAATAAAATGCAATATTTCATGATAATCGGAACAATCAATAATCTCATGTCAGGTTAATCATTAATCTTTTTTTTTAACAAAAGTACTTGACAATCATTTTATATCCTCATTTGAAAATATTGAATCTTCAATATTTTTATCTGATGAAATTGAATTTAAGTCATTGATTTCATTAGATAAATTATTTCTAAGTTTATAATGCGATAAAGCTTTATTTTTTATTTTAATAGGGTCTTGTATGTTACTTGGATTAGTATTTTTTGTTTCAGAAATGAGTTCGTCAGGATTTAAATTTTCTTTTTGATTATATTCTTGAAGCCTTTTCTGTAATAACTCAATTTCATTTTCACTAATACTTTCTATTTCACTTAAAGGCTTTTCATGATTAAATGATGTTTCTGAATTTGAATTATTATTATTTTTATAACTTTCAATCTGTGGATAGTAAATATATTTACTTGTGTCATCAATTAATGAAATTTCACTTCTTTCATCTAAATTTAAAATTTCATAATTTAAAATATTTTCAAATGTTTCATTGAATATAGGAACAACACTGGTATGAGCAGGACTTTTCTTCAACTCAATAAAATAAATTTCACCTGTTTCCATTTGCATAAAATCAGTCGCATTAACTAAATCAGCTTTTCCTAGTGAGTCATTAGATGAACCAGATTTAGATGAATACCCACTAGATGATGAAGTATTAATGACAGTATACGTACCAAATAATCTTTTAAAATAATCAACAGAGTCTGTTTCACCTAAACCTAAAATAATTTTCATATTGCAGTTTTGTATGATTGTTTTTGCATAATCTTTGCCGTATTTATCTTCAAGCTGTGATAATGATTGTAGAAATAAAGAAATAAACATTCTTCTTTCTCTTCCAACTGATAACCAGTTTGAAATATTTTCAAATTTAGGAAGATTTGCAAATTCATCAAGAATATAACAAATATCTCTTTTACCTTTAATTCCATCCTTTTGAGATAAATGAACTAAAGTTGAATAAATTTGATTGATGATTAGAGTAGCTAAAGGATATCTAGATGTATCTTCATCAGGTAGTAAGATAAAAAGTGCGTAAGGTTTTTCTCTTATCATTGATATATCAAAATCAGATCGTAAAGTGATTTCTAAACATGCTTCATCAATGAATTTATTAAAAGCTGTAGCATAAGTTGTCATCATCGATGACATAGTCTTATCCATCTCTCCATTTTCATCAAAATGTGATAAAAAATTACTTTTTGACTCACGATATGCTTTTGATTGAATATTTTTTCTTCTATCAAAGAATTTTTTAAAATCTTTTCCATCTAAAGTATTAACGAAAGATATTGTTGTGAAAGTGAATTGTTCTTGTGTCATCAAATTATCTTCATAATCTTCTAATAATCCGTAAACTATGGCTTTAAAAATAGATTGAGATGCATTATCCCAAAATTTATCTTCACCTTTAGAAAGTGGGCAAATTAATGAAGCTAATTTTCCTATTTCAGAATCACGAGCAAAAAGTGATTTCCTATTTTTGATTTTATCTTGAAGGTACTCATTTTCATAATTCATAATAACATTTAAAGGATTATATCTTTCAGATAATTCAGGATTTCTTAAATCTAAAATATGAACTTCATATCCACTATTTTTCAAAGTTTTATATGTCTTTTCTACAATTTCACCTTTGATATCTAAAACGACCATAGAAGCTTTATTTTTTGATTTTGCCATCATCATGACTGTAGGTATCAGTATATATTTTGTTTTACCAGTACCTGTTGTTCCAACTACTAAATTGTGAACATTATTAGCTCTATAAAAATAATAATTATCTTTAGTAATATATGATTTGATAATTAAAGAATTGATATCATATTTACATGCGTTTTCATATGCAATTCCACCCTTTTTATTTTTTGGATTTCCATCGCCATAATTTAAATTTAATTCTTTTTCACTCATGAAATGGGCATCATCATATATATTTTGTTTTGATCTAGAGAATGTAGGATTGCTTTTTTTTCTTTTTTTAAAAAATAAATAAAAGAAATATCCTAAAGATAGACATATAAAAAAAGAACCAATGAGAATTGTTGTAGGTTTAAAAAGATAATTTATAAAATTTTTTATTTCAAAATGAGAAAATTCGTTAACAAAACATAATCCTATTGAAATTAAGACATAAAAAGCTATTTCTAAAGCGATTATCATTAAAGCCATAAAAATATATAGAACTAATTTTTTTCGCTTCATATGGGCTTTATTTTCTTCATATGTTAATTCTTTTTTCATAACTATTATTTATTATTTTCTTTGAAGTGGTACAAAATCTAAAAGAACATATCCTTTCATTATGCCGTTTTCATTATTTCCTAAAATTACATTAGTAACTTCGTATCGATAAAATAATGGATTGAAATTTGTATAATTCTTTCCATCATATCCGACTATGTGAATAATATCGCCTTCTTTGAAATAATCATCTGATTTCAGTTTCTTAAGAATGTGAAATACTTTTTTTGCTCTTATTTTTGCAAAATTTTGATTTGAAATATAGACATCTATCAACTGAGAATTTTTTCTTTTATTTGGATAATCATTTACTTTTGTTTCACTCAATGTCTTTTGAACTCTTTCATATTCAGAATAAAACATAAAGTCTTTATTTTTTATTTCATTTTCAGAATAAACACTTATATTATTTTCATTATCAATAATTAAAAATTCATTTTCATTGACTTGTTTTTTAAAATTATCTTTAGTTATTTCAAAAGAATATGGTTTATTGTTTTTATCGCCAATGATATTTAAATCGTAACCATTATCTTTAAGAATAGAATGTATTTTTTCTTCTCTAGTTTTAAAATCATCATCAGAATAATCAGTTGATACTTTAAAGCAAGTTTTAATAATTTCTTTATCTTGATATTTCATATTGATATTTCCTTTCTTATGAATTCTTATTTGCATTTTCTTTTAACGTTTCATATTCAGATATAATTTTTTTTGATTTTTTTGATTTAGTTAGAATTAATAAAAATAAACTTAAAATTAATGCTGTAGCAGTAAAAATAATGAAACATATGAAGAACACAAATTTAACAACGTTAATTTTATGTTCACAAAGTGAAGTGATTAAAATGTATAAAAAAGAAATTATTGATAATGCAATCATCCACTTTATGAAAAAAGATATATTGTCTTTTTTAGTATTTAATTTTTTATATTTTTTATAAGTATCAGTTTCCATAATTTCTAAATCATTGCTGTCAATATAAGTAACTTTACTATTTTTATCTTTAACTTTGAAAATAGAAATTATTTCATTAGTTTCTTTTATAAAATTTGACTTGTCTCTTTTCTTTTTCATAATTAATTTTGAGGCACATTGTTTTGAAGCCATTGTGGAATAAAGTTACAAATTATATTCACAGCAGTTGTTGCAGATAATATTAAAATTAAGCCCAAAATTGAATAAAATAAATGCTTTTTAGCTTTACTTGCAGCTTCTGGTGAATCAGATTGTGATAAAGAGATACCAGCTTTTACGATTTGAATAATTACAAGTGTTGCACCAATTCCAGCTAATGCATTAGCTACCCATCTTATTACATTTTCAATTAGAGTTACATAACCATCCGCATTTGCAACCAAGAGGATCATTTTTAAATTATTCATACTGTAGTGCCCCCCACTGAAATACACCGTCTTTTTTTATTTGCTTAATCAATTTTAATTTCATTAATCTTTTTAAAATTAATTGAAGTGATGATTTTGGGATAATTGATAATGGCTTTTTTATTTCATGAAATTTTAGATATTTATTTTTTGACAGGAGAAAAAAATAAACTATCAACGTATTACCAGCTACTTTATATTTATTCATGACATATGTATCTACTATGAATTTTGTTCTTTTCATTAAAGCTAGTTTGCTTATTAGCACATCATACTCATATTGATTATTTTCCATAGAGCACCTCCTTTTTTGGACTTAGTCTTCACGGGTTCAAATCCCGTCGTCTCAACCATTTGGATAGTTATTAATAATGATTATTTTGTGTTTCGATTATAAAAAGTTTACTATTTAGTTAAAATTACTTTGATTTAAAAAAATGAGTATTAAAATATATAAATTGATGGAGAATAACTGCTATGAATAGTAATGATGAAACTTTAGATTACAGTATGGATTATAAGTACTTACGAGATAAAACAATTTCCTATTTAGAGTATTACAATAACAGCAATAATGAAAACATAATCAATGTTGATAATGTTTCTTGTTCTACTAGTCCTACTTCAACTGCTGATGTGCCTGCAAAAAAAAGAATACATTTTTTAAACAGTAAAATTTTTTCTAACACTCTCATAAGTAAGATTATATCTTTATTGTTTATAATAGGTCTTTCACTCATATCTTATTTTATCCCTCATTATTTTTTAAAAGCGAATTTATTAGATATTTTGTCTATCAACTATAAGTTAGACTTTTTATCAAATCTCGATTATAAAAATTGGTGGCATTTTGTTTTTATTAAAGATTTTTGTGGAAATATAGTTAAATACTTACCAGCAATAGGTTTATTTAGCTTTTTATGCATTCCTTATATCTTTTTGTATGGCGAAAAATCTAAATATGCTACTTTAATTGATTGTACTTTTGGAGCTGGAATCTTAGCTGGCGTTATCTGTTATGTCTTTTTTAAGTCTTATATATATAGAGATTTAGAAGATTGTAAAAATTCTATTTCTTGTTATGCTATTTCAGCAATAGTTCTCTTTATTTATGCAATTAGAAATTATCAACGTATGTCAAGAAGGCATAATAGTACTGATTCTTACATGCTTATGGAATCTTTAACAATTCCTTTTATATTCTCTATGCTCGTATTGATTCTGGCACTAGTCTTTGGCACTATAGCTTATATTTTCTATAATTTTGCAGTACAGGCTTTTGTTATAATTATACTATTAATTTGCGGAGGTATATTTTCATCTTGTCCTGTATATAAAATAGTTAAATTACCTTATTATTGGATTTATTATTTTTATGATTAATTATTAAAACTATAAAAAGTGGTGCCATATTTAAATAAAAGTTACGGATTAATACTTCCTTTTAATATTTTAGATAGACTTTTATTAATTTTGTTATAATTAAAATAAGCAAAATCTCTAGCCATTTTAAATTCTTTTGGTAAATTTCTCATTTTTTTCATAGCAATTACGCATACTAAATATTTTTGAAGTTTTATAAGTAAAAATAAATAGTTTTTAATATATTTTGCTAATTTCAAAATTTTTTTTAATTTACATTATTTTTCATCAAAAAACGTAAGCGTTAATAACGTCAAAGTTATTGACGCTTACATTTAAAGCATCAGTTTCATCAAAGAGTCTTATAAGATTTGAATCATTATCATC
>ERZ808252.2174-NODE-2174-length-12405-cov-9.092065_pt1 | contig 12405 bp, 8 predicted proteins | sample MGYA00521242_ERZ808252 | MGnify/ENA primary metagenome ERZ808252 (study PRJEB31516, sample SAMN03275581) | gut metagenome | biome: mammalia-associated habitat; material: feces | host: Papio cynocephalus | place: Kenya | collected 2012-08-07 ...
TAGAGCGTCGGATTCATAATCCGGAGGTCGTGGGATCATGCCCCACTCCCGCTACGCCGCTTTCAGAAGAAAGTCAGAGTCCCCGGGGCTGAAGAGCCTCGGGATTTTTTGTATAAGCCATATTTGTGTAAGCCAATGGAAGAGAAGCAGATATTCACCCTCTCCGATGCGCAGAAGCTCAATGCTCCCGCTGCGTTCATGACCATGCTGAAGCCTGCCGGCTCGGCCTGCAATTTGGACTGTACCTATTGCTACTATCTGGACAAGGCAGTGCAGTATGGAGGAAAAGAGGCTCTGATGAGCGAAGAATTGCTGGAAGAGTATGTCCGGCAGTACATTGAGGCTAACGATGTGGACAAGGTGACTTTCTGCTGGCATGGAGGTGAGCCGACGCTTGTCGGCTTGGAGTATTACAAGAAAGCCGTTGAGTTCCAGCATAAATACGCCGCCGGCAAGACAATAGAAAACACTCTCCAGACCAACGGGACCCTTATCAATGAGAAGTGGTGCGAGTTCTTCGCATCAAACGGATTTCTGGTCGGACTTTCTCTGGACGGACCGAAAGATATCCACGATGCTTTCCGGCGCAACCGGATGCGCAAGCCGACCTTCGACCGGGTGATGGAGACCGTCCGGATGTTCCGACGCAGCGGGGTGGAGTTCAATACTTTGAGTGTGGTGAATAAACTCAGCGAGAAGCGTGGGGCGGAGATCTACAGGTTTTTCAGAGATGTCGTAGGGAGTCATTATATGCAGTTCCTTCCCGCCGTGGAGCACACTGTCATGAAGGCAGACTATCGCCGGCCTCTTATAGTCTCTCCTGAGACATCTGGTGCTTCCCTTGCTCCCTGGAGCGTATCTGCCGAGGGCTACGGGCGATTTCTTTGCGACGTGTTCGACGAGTGGGTGCGCAGGGATGTCGGAAACTATTATGTCCAGATGTTCGACTCGACCCTCGCCCTCTGGTGCGGCATGCAGCCCGGGGTGTGCACCATGGCCGAGACCTGCGGCGATGCGCTCGTGGTGGAGCACAACGGCGATGTGTATTCCTGCGATCACTTCGTGTATCCGCAATACCTGCTTGGCAACATCAAAGAACATACTCTCAAGGAGATATACTCCACCGAAAAACGCATCCGTTTCGGCCTTGCCAAGCGCAACGCTCTCCCTGCGGAGTGCCTGAAGTGCCGGTATTTCTTTGCCTGCCACGGTGAATGTCCGAAGCACCGCTTCGAGAAGGCGGATGACGGGAGTCTGCGCAATTCCCTGTGCGAGGGGTTCAAGATGTATTTTGCCCATGTGGCGCCTTATATGGATTATATGCGTGAGAGACTGCAAGATGGTCAGGCTCCCTCACTTGTGATGGAGTTTGCCCGCAGCCGACGCTGATGACAGAAAGATGAAAAAGCATATTTTGATATTGGCAGTCCTGCTGCTGCCGTTGTCTGCCTGGAGTGCTGAAAAGCAATGGGCGGTGGTAAACATTTCCTCATGTTTCCTTCGGGCGGCTCCCGATTATGAGTCTTCCTGCGAAAGCCAGTGCCTCATGGGGACGGTCGTGGAGGTGACGGGATCCGACCGCTATTGGCGGAAAGTCAATGTCCCTGACTACAAAGGCTGCTGGACCAATGAACTGGCCCTCGCCCTTATGGACGAGGCGGCCAAGGAGGCTTATGTCGCAGCACAGAAAATGATTTGTACTGCCCGCCAGAGCGCCCTTTTTTCTTCGGCTTGGGAAGGCGCTCCTATAGTGTGCGACTTCGCAATGGGGGATATTGTGCGATGTGCTCCCGGGCGGCGGCCAGGATGGACGCAGGTACTGCTCCCTGACGGGCGTGAGGTCTGGGCAAGGTCGTCAGATGTCGCACCCCTTGAGGAATGGGTGTCTTCACGCCGTCCGGAAGAAGATACTCTGGTCTCTTTCGCTGAGTCTTTTCTTGGAACACCATATATGTGGGGCGGGTGTACGCCAAAGTATTTCGACTGCAGCGGATTCACCAAGTTTGTGTATCTTATGAACGGCATCCTGCTTCCGCGCAACGCTCGCGAGCAGATACATTGCGGAATAGAGATTCCCTTTGATTTTTCTCAAATGCGGCCAGGCGACCTGGTCTTCTTCGGACGCAAGGCTTCAGACGGAAAGATAGCCTCAGTCACCCATGTGGCGATGTACATAGGAGACGGACGCATCATCCACTCTTCTCAGCTGGTGCGCGTAAATTCGCTCCGCCCCGGAGAGGCTGACAGTTACGGGCGCACTCCGATTGCTGTGCGGCGGATACTCGGTCATGTGGACCGCTCCCGTTTCGCATCTTTTTACTATATTTGCGCAGATTAATCACAAATACATGATATTATGAATTTAAGAGGTATCAAAAAAGACATCGAATATGTTCTCGGCGCGTTTATCGAGGATTGCTCTGTCGTGGCGACTGTCAACTCCAATGTTGCCCAGGCTAAGGTCGGCTCGCTGATGGAAGAGGCCGTTGACCTTTACAACGAACTCCGCGACAAGGTAAACGCCAAATTCGAGGGCTCAAGCAAAGCGTATTATACCGCACTTCGCAAAGAGATTCTTACCAAAACGAATGCTCTTTACGAGAAGTTGAGCGCAGCCGTGAAGGAGTCAACCAAGTAATGAGGCTCCACGCTGCATTTTTCATATCAGTCGCGCTTCTGCTTCCTGCAAGGAGCGCGACTGCCGGTATTCCGCAGACCCGTGCGCAGGAAGTTGTAGATGCTGTGGTCTCCCGTCCTCCGCTCGCTTCATCTTCGGTGGGCGTTTTTGCCATGAGTATGGGCGGCGACACTCTAGCCTGCCATAACGCCCGTGTGAAGTTCGTTCCGGCCTCCAACATGAAATTGATTACCACCGGCTTGGCTCTGGTCAATCTTGGGGCGGATTTCCGTTATGAGACATCTCTGGGCTATAATGGTGTGATAGAAAATGGTGTCCTCAAGGGAGATCTTTATATTATAGGCGGAGGCGACCCTACCACAGGCTCGAAAGCGCAGTGTGCCGAACCTGTGGATGCGCTCTTTTCCTCATGGCTCAAACTGCTCCGTGCTGCCGGGATCAGTTCCATCTCAGGACGGGTCATAGGCGATCCGAGGTTTCTCGGTGCTGTCACCCCGGAGGGGTTGGGATGGACGTACGATGATCTTGGCACCAATTACGGGGCGGGGCCTACCGGGCTGAATTTTTTTGAGAACGCCCAGAATTTCTCAATAAAACCGGGCTCGGCTCCCGGGCAAAAACCGGACATCCAAGTCCGTTATCCAGAGACACCGTGGATGACGTTCGTCAACAATGCCACGACAGGCGGGGCACGCAGCCGCAATACGGTATATTACATCAATACGCACCTTTCCCCGTGCGGCGAGTTTGCCGGGAGTTTCCCTGTTGACAGAAACGGGTATACCCTTGAATGTTCCAACAGATTCGGGGCATATACCTGTGCTTACTATTTTTGTAAATATTTGAATACTAATGGTGTATCCGTAACTGAAGGTGCCGCGGACGTGACCCCGTCCGGCTATGTCCGCCAGATGCCGGGGAACATGTCGGGGAGCGGGAAGGCTGCCGATGCCGGGTCTCTTTGCCTCGTAGGCAGCACGCGTTCTGCCGCGCTCAAGTCAATAGCACGTGAGACCAACTGTGAGAGTGACAACTTCTTTGCGGAGACTCTCCTCAAGACACTGTCCGTCAACAAGGGCGGGGGTGCTGACTATGATTCCTGCATAATGGCGGCCGAATCTGCCCTTTCCGCACTCGGACTCAACCCCGCGTCCGGTTGCCGCATCTTCGACGGCAGCGGGCTGTCACGCAAGAACTATGTCTCGCCATCGTTTTTTGTCGATTTCTTGACCGTGATGGCCGGGACTGATGTCTCCGGGGCATATCTGGCCTCTCTTCCGCAGCCTGGCGGCAAAGGGACTCTCGAGTATAAATTCCACTCCGCTGATGCCGCGTTCCGCAGCCGTATACGTATGAAGAGCGGGTCGATGAACGGGATACTCTGCTATAGCGGTTATATCCTGCCGCGGGACGGAGACCTCTCTGATGCTGTGGTCTTCTCGATACTGACCAACAACTGCACGGCTTCATCTTGGGCGGTAAGTCCTCAGATAGACAAGATAATCGAGGCTCTTGCTGCCGAGAATTGACATATTATTTCTATTTTTGCATTTATGCGGAATCTCATCTCACCTCTGCTGCTTGCCTTGACCGTGCTGTGCTCCTGTACGGCCGTCTCTTCCATTGTGCACGATGATGAGGTGGTGGCCAAGGTCGGCAAGGATAAACTGTACCGTTCAGAATTGCAGCGCTTCATCCCGGCATCTTCCAGCCCGAAGGACAGTGCGGCCCTGGCTGCGAGGTACATCAATTCCTGGGCGACCGACAGGCTGTATGTCAAGGTTGCGGAGGAACAGTTGTCCAAGTCGGAGATCGATGTGTCGGCGGAACTTGAGGCGTACAGGCTGTCCCTTGTCAAATATCGTTACGAGCAGCGTTATATCAGCGACCGTCTGGACACGCTTGTCACCGATGCGCAGATTTCGGATTACTATATGTCACATCAGGATGATTTCGTACTGCAGCGGCCTGTGCTCAAGGTGCGCTTTGTGGATGTGATGAAGGATTCTCCCAACAAGGACCATGTCCTGAAGATGATATCATCGGAGGAGTATGACGAGTTCCACCGGGCGGATTCCATCACGGTGTCTTCTGCGTTGAGGTATTTTGACAATTCCGACGTCTGGATGGACGCGCGTGATCTGGCTTCCGAGTTCGGGGTTGATTATCCCGAGATGCTTTCCGCCATGAAGGACAAGATGATAAAGATAGAACCCGAGGGGCGTGGTGACCTCTTGGCTGCATACGTCTGCGACATACAGCGAAGCGGTGTCGCACCTTTGGACTTCTGCACGCAGGAGATCCGGGACATCATATTGAGTGCAAGAAAACATGCTCTGGTCAAAGGTTTGGAACGGGACTTGCTTGAGACCGCACTCGAAAACAGACAATTCGTAATTTATTGACAGATGAACAGCTTGAAATCAGCAGTCTTCGCGGCCCTGCTCAGCGTTTGCGCCGTGGCCCAGGCCCAAAAATATCAGGGAGTTGTGGACAAATCCGTGGCCGTGGTCGGCAACGAGATGATCTCTCTCTCGGATCTTGAATCCCAGGTTCAGATGATGCGCGCCCAAGGGTACGGCTCCGACAGGAATATCCGGTGCGAGCTTCTTGAGAGCATGATGGAGTCCAAGCTGTATTTGATGCAGGCGCGCATCGATTCTCTCAGTGTCGATTCTGAAATGGTCTCTGCGGAACTCAGCCAGCGTCTGGATCAGGTGCGCTCGGCTCTCGGCGGAGATGAGGAAGTGGAGGCGTATTTCAACAAACCTCTTTACAAGCTCCGTCAGGAGTGGCAGCAGCAGATAGAGCAGCAGAGCCTCACGCAGAAAGAGCAGCAGGAGATAGCTCAGGGCATCGCCGAGATCACCCCGTATGATGTCAAGCAGTATCTGGATACGGCAGATGTGTCGTCTCTCCCGCAGGTCCCGACAAAATATCAGATGAGCCAGATCTGCATCTATCCTGACCGGGAGGCGGCTGCGCTCGCCGTGAAAGAGAGATTGCTTTCCATCCGGGAGCGTATCATCAATGGAGAGAAGTTCGCCACCCTTGCCCGTCTTTACTCTGAAGATACACAGAGCGCCCGTAAAGGAGGGGAGTTGGGCATGGTCTCCAAGTCCATATTCTGGCCGGCATTTTCAGATGCGGCGATGGCGCTCAAGCCTGGCGTGATTTCCCAGATAGTGGAGACCCCGGACGGCTACCATCTTATCGAAGTCCTTGAGAAAAAAGGCGATATGTTCAACGCCCGCCATATTCTCATCCGGCCTCAGTATACTGTTGAGGATCAAGAAAAAGCGTTCACCCGGCTTGACAGTATACGTACTGCCATAGTCAAGGACAGCGTCATGACTTTCGCACTTGCGGCCCGTTTCTATTCCGAAGATCCGGCCACCCGCACCAACGGAGGACTGATGGCGGATCCCAACACAGGCTCTTCGTATTTCGACATCGATGAACTCAAGCCGCAGGACTATGAGGCCATAAAGGATCTCAAGCCGGGAGAGGTTTCCGAGCCGGTGGCGTCTTTGGATAACGAGGGGCGGAACGGTAATGTGGTCTACAAGATTATCAGGCTGGACAAGATAGTCCCGGCGCATACGGCCAATTTTGAGAATGACTATACCGAACTCCTTGCGCAGGTGAGGAACAGGCGTCAGATGGATGCCTTGAACAAGTTCATCGACGACAAGATAGCGAGCACGTACATAGTCATAGATCCTATGTTCTCGGATTGTGACTTCTCCCGCAAAGAATGGGTTCAGAAAATCAGAAAAGAAGACTGATCCTGATTGTTGCGGCGCTGTTTTCCGCAGCGGTCTCTCTGTTTGCCCAAGTGCAGGGCGAGCAGAGAGATTCTCTGTTGCGCCTCATCAGCGCAAGTTACATAGAGCAGGCGGAGCAGGGGGATGATTTTGTCCGCAAGGCGGTTGAAGCCACTTTTCTGCACAACGGCACATACCTTATGGCAGACAGCTCCGTATGGAGCCAGAACACCAATATCATCAACTGCATGGGGCATGTCCGTCTTCTTCAGGGTGACACTGAGCTTACCAGTGAAAAACTGGATTATCTTGTGGATGAAGATCTTGCCCAGTTCCGTGGGGCTCTTGTGCAACTCCGTGACAAGCAGGACAACATGCTGCGCACTAAGATTCTGGACTACAATACCAAGGACAGCGTCGCCGTATTCCGTGGAGGTGCGTCAATGCGCAGCTCCGATGGGCAGATAATCGAGAGTGACGAAGGGCATTATTTCAATGCACGCAATCTCTTCTCTTTCGAGGGCAACGTCAACATGTACACGGATTCCGTCTTCGTAAGGGCGGATTCCCTCCACTATCTCTCTGATGTCAACAAGGCCGAGTTCGTCTCACCGATAGATTTCTGGAAAGATGACAACATGCTTTCAGCTTCCGGGGGTTGGTATAGTCGTCCGGATAACATTTTCTTTTTCTCCGGGGATGTGCGCGGATTGACTCGGGATCAGGAGAGCTGGAGCGACACTCTTTACTTCTATCGCAGCACCAATGATGTGCTTATGCGTGGACACGTCCAGATACAGGACAGCACACGCAGCACCGCCGCAGTTTCTGACTACCTTTTCTATAAGGACACCCTGTCGAAAGTGACACTCCGGGACAACGCCGCCGTGGCCCTGTGGTCAGAAGATAAAGAAGGCCAGATCGATACGACATACTTCGGGGCTGATACGCTGATATATAATACGGTACGTCGCTGCGACATCCCGGAGGCTGAAGTCGCTGCTGCCGCTGAGCGCCTCAAGACAATCAACGGCGACCCTGTAGCGGAATTCCGTCGGAGAGCTGCCGAGCAGGCCGCCAAAGAAAAAGAAGAGGCCGCGAAGAAAAATGCGGCGGGCCAGTTTCCGATGAACCCCCAGTCAGGAGGACTCTCCAAAGCATCCGAGGGTCTCACCACAGCCTCAGAGACTGGATCGGGCAAGTCTGAGAGCGCCTCTCAAAAAGATTCGTCCGCCATTTCGGGCGGACTTGCCCCGCGTGATACGCTTGCCGGTGCCGACAGTCTTGCTGTTGCGGCTGACAGTCTCGCTTCCGTGCCCTCGCCGGATACCTCGCGGGTGGGCTTCCTCACAGGACTTGGCAACGTCAAGGTCTTCCGCGCGGATATTCAGGTGCGCTGCGATTCTGTGCAGTTCAGCGAACTTGATTCAATAGCCCGGTTCTATAAGGATCCGATAATATGGAACGAAGGGCGCAGGCAGTATAGCTCCGACAGTCTTTTCGTGCTGGTCAAAAGTTCGGGAGTGGACAGGGCCAGCCTGATGTCCAACGCGTTCATCGCGGTGGATGAAGACAGTCTGCACTTCGATCAGATCAGGAGCTCTGAGGTCATGGCATATTTCGACAAGGACACCCAGCTGCGGCGCTTCGATGCTCTTGGAGGTGTGACAGCCCTTTTCTACCTCAAGGAAAATGAGACACTTGCGACTGTAAACAAAGTCGAGGCCCGCATGCTTTCTGCCAACCTCAAAGACGGGGATGTGGACAGGATATATTACTACGACAGCCCGAAGAACGATGCCTATCCTCTGGCGCAGCTCTCCGAAGTGGACCGTAGCCTCAAGGGTTTCGTGTGGAAACCGGAGCTCCGGCCACGCGGAAAGTCCGACATCACGGATCTTTCGTTGAGGCGCTCTCAGCGCGCTGCCCTGCGTGCCCGTCCGCGAACCGCATTCCCACATACCGAAGTCTACTATCCCGGCTATATGGCCGAGGTCTATGCCGCGATAGACTCCATCCGCCAGCGGCGTAACTCCCCGAGTACGGACAGCCTGCAGGTGGAGGATTCCGCAGGTCTGGCCGCTCCGGCCGATTCTGTAGCCGTCATTGATTCCATATCGCTGGCGCCGAAGGACAGCGTAGCGGTGGCCGATTCCCTGTCCGTACCGGAAACTGTGGAGGAGCAGTACATGAGCAAGGCCGAACTGCGCCGGGCTCTGCGCAAGGCACGGCGCGAAGCCCGTTGGGCTGAACTTGATGCCCGCGATGCCGCTCGTAAAGCCGCCAGGGAGAAGAAGCGCGAAGAGAAGCGACTCAAGCGTGAGGCGCGCCGTGCCGCGCGCATAGCCCGTGAGGAAGCTAAGGATGCGGCTTTGCTGCAGAAATATATAGAGTATTACGAAAAACGGAAAGAAAGAGATGAAAGAAAACAAAAACCTGAGCCTGCCCGAGAACGCACATCGGGAGCTGAAACCGGGGGAAGTGTACAAACCCCTGCTGAGTCCTGACGAAAAGCCGCTTGAAGTCACCCCTTATTCGGTGACGATGGGCTTGCTGATGACTATTCTTTTTTCCGCCGCTGCGGCTTTCCTCGGCCTCAAGGTCGGACAGGTCTTCGAAGCGGCTATCCCTATCGCAATCATTGCAGTCGGAGTTACCGGGGCTCTTGGCAAGAAGGGCGGTCTAGGACAGAATGTCATCATACAGAGCATCGGGGCTTGTTCCGGTGTGGTCGTTGCCGGGGCAGTGTTCACGCTTCCGGCCATCTACATTCTGGGACTTGATGTGAATTTCTTCCAGATGTTCCTCAGTTCTATGCTCGGAGGTTTTCTGGGTATACTTTTCCTTATACCGTTCCGTAAGTATTTCGTCAAGGAGATGCACGGGAAATATCCTTTCCCGGAAGCCACGGCTACTGCGCAGGTGCTTGTCAGCGGAGAGAGCGGCGGCAACAGCGCCAAGACTCTTCTTGCGGCCGGTCTCGTGGGCGGTTTGTACGACTTTGTGGTCGCCACTTTCGGGGCTTGGGCCGAGACCCTCAGCACTACGGTCATGCATTGGGGGCAGGTGGTTGCCGACAAGGCCAAGGTGGTCCTCAAACTCAATACGGGTGCTGCCGTACTTGGTCTTGGGTACATTGTAGGGCTCAAGTATGCGTTCATAATATGTTGCGGCTCTTTTCTGGTTTGGCTGGTGATAATCCCTCTGATGAACCTTGTCTGGGGAGGACAGGTCATTGACCTCATGGGCACCGGTATCGCCTCCACAATCTCTGACATGTCTGCCGACCAGATTTTTAAGGAGTACGCCCGCCATATCGGTATAGGCGGTATCGCTACAGCCGGCATTATCGGCATCATCAAGAGCGCTGGTGTCATCAAAAGTGCTGTCGGGCTTGCCGCAGGCGAGTTCCGCCGCAAGGACGGAGCGGCTTCTGCGGCCAAGGTGGAGCGCACGCAGGAGGACATCCCGATGAAGACTGTGGTGTGGGGCATTGCGATAGCTCTTCTTGCTGTATTCTGTTTCTTCGCCCTCGGCGGAGTGGTCAATAATGTATGGCAGGCTCTTGTCGGGCTGGTGATTGTGGCGGTGATTTCATTTCTTTTCACCACAGTGGCAGCTAATGCCATCGCCATAGTCGGCACCAACCCTGTCAGCGGGATGACTATCATGACATTGATAATCACTGCCCTCGTGCTTGTCGTTGTGGGGCTTAAGGGCAATGCCGGCATGGTCGCTGCGATGATTATCGGCGGAGTGGTGTGCACTGCGCTTTCGACTGCCGGGGGACTCATCACAGACTTCAAGATCGGTTATTGGATCGGTACCACTCCTCGTAAGCAGGAAGCGTGGAAGTTTGTCGGCGTAGCTGTGGCAGCCGCCACTGTGGGCGGTGTCATGCTCATACTCAACAAGACCTACGGTTTCACGGGCGAGGGAGCGCTCGTCGCACCTCAGGCCAACGCCATGGCTGCCGTCATCCAGCCTATGATGAACGGCGGCAATGCTCCTTGGCTGCTTTATGGCATCGGTGCGCTTATCGCCATACTTCTCGCCGTGTTCAAGGTGCCTGCCCTGGCTTTCTGTCTCGGAATGTTCATCCCTATTGACCTCAATCTCCCGTTGCTTTTGGGTGGAGCCATCTCATGGTTTGTCAGCTCGCGCAGCAAGGACAAGGCCGTCAATGCGGCCCGTCAGGAGAAAGGCACGCTCATCGCCAGCGGATTCATAGCCGGCGGAGCGCTGATGGGTGTCGTGTCCGCCGTGCTGAAGTTCGCTAAAGTAGACTGGTATCTCTATGCTTGGAACACTCCTGGCGCGTCAGGGGCTTCCGGGGCCGAACTCATCGCCATCGTTCCTCTCATCGCCATCTGTGCCTACATGATTTGCGCTACGCTTCGCGGCGGTAAAAAATAGTGGTGGCGGCCAAGTGCCTCATTTGCAGTAAGAAAGCACTTTCTCCTATCCCTAATCAGGGCAAGGGAAAGTGCTTTTGCATTGTGTTTCAGGATGTTATCCGCCACCGTTATTCTGCCGCCTTTATTCTGCGTAGAGGCTGATGATGTTGAGGATGACCTTGGATGCTTTCTCCATGCTCTCCACCGGCACCCACTCGTAGCGTCCGTGGAAGTTCAGCCCTCCGGCGAAGATGTTCGGGCACGGGAGACCTCTGAATGAGAGGTTCGCCCCGTCGGTGCCGCCGCGTATCGGCTGGATGTGCGGCTTGATTCCGGCCATCTCCATGGCTTTCACCGCCTTCTCCACCACGTGGTAGTGCGGCTCCACCTGCTCGCGCATGTTGTAATACTGGTCCTTGAGGGTCACGGTCACGCAGTCTTTGCCGTATCGGAGGTTGATGAAGGCTGCGCATTCGTTGATGACTTCCTTCTTGCGCTCGAATTTGGCCCTGTCATGGTCTCTTATTATATAGGTGAGGGTGGTCTCTTCCACGCTGCCCTTGCAGGCGACGATATGGAAGAAGCCCTCGTAGTCCTGGGTGCACTCCGGCCTCTGGTCCTGTGGGAGAAGGGAGATGAACTCGTTGGCTATGATGATGGAGTTGAGCATCTTGCCTTTGGCGTATCCGGGATGGACATTGCGGCCCTGGATGTGCACGACGGCAGATGCGGCGTTGAAGTTCTCGAACTCGAGTTCTCCGACCTCGCCCCCGTCCATGGTATATCCGTAGTCCGCACCGAACTTCTTGACGTCGAACTTGACTACGCCACGTCCGATTTCCTCGTCTGGGGTGAAGCCGATCTTGATGTCACCGTGCTTGAACTCCGGGTGCTCCACGATGTACTGCACTGCGTCCATTATCTCGGCCACACCGGCCTTGTCGTCCGCTCCGAGCAGGGTCGTGCCGTCAGTGGTGATGATGGTCTCCCCCTTGTGTGCGAGGAGTTCCGGGAAGTCAGAGACTTTGAGGCTGAGCCCGTCCACTCCCTTGAGAGGGATGTCCGAACCGTCATAGTTGCTGATTATCTGAGGCTTGATGTCTGCTCCGGATGCATCAGGGGCGGTGTCCACATGGGCAATGAAGCCCACGGCCGGCACTTTCTTGCTGATATTTGAGGGGATGGAGGCTATGACATAGCCCCATTCGTCGAGCTTCGCCTTGACTCCGAGAGCATTGAGCTCGTCGCTGAGGAGTCTGAGCAGGTTGAGCTCTTTTTCGGCTGACGGCTGGCTTTCACTTTCTTCGTTGGACTGCGTGTCTATCGCGACATAGCGCAGGAATCTGTCTTTGATATTTTCCATATATTTGATGTTTGTGTCTTTCCGTTGCAAACATGTAAATTTAGCAAATTTGCCGGAAATGCCACTCTTGCGGAGGCCGGAGAGCGCCGCGTGGAGCGTGGAGTCAAGATTTTTTGAAAAAATCGAGAAAAAGTTTGCACTTTCAATTTTAATGACTACCTTTGCAATCCCTTTCGGGGGAGAACAAAAGATCATTGACAATACTGAGAGAGAAACGAGGTAAGAAAGATAGAAATTAGA
>ERZ808252.2175-NODE-2175-length-12401-cov-2.497003_pt1 | contig 12401 bp, 10 predicted proteins | sample MGYA00521242_ERZ808252 | MGnify/ENA primary metagenome ERZ808252 (study PRJEB31516, sample SAMN03275581) | gut metagenome | biome: mammalia-associated habitat; material: feces | host: Papio cynocephalus | place: Kenya | collected 2012-08-07 ...
GCACATATTTTGTAATCAAATCATCTGTCACAAACAAATATTTCTGACAATCATAATTCTTAAGACAAATATCTATCCATCTGTCACATCCTCTGTTAACAGACTCTACTCCAGGCCAATTTTCAATATTTCCATATGGCGAACATGTCAACAAACATTGGTATTTACCAGTATTCTTACAACAATCTGCAATTCCTAAATCACATGTAACATTAACTAATAAATCAGAATCAATTATAGGTTTCAAAAACTTATATATCTCCTTACTTTCCTTAACACTTGATTCACATAAATCTCTACCTATATATGATTTATTACATGCCAATGTTCCTATCATTCTTCCACTATATCCCGAGAACGGATCAAATATTGTATCAAATTCATTAAGATATTTCTTTATAAGATATTTTGCTAAATCCGGTTTGAAATATGTAACAGTCTGAAACATCCTAGATGCATTCAATCCAATTCCATATATAAAATCAGGAACATAACATAAATCAATATATTTCCTATGTTCTTCTGATTTATACCAATCAGCAAATTTCAATCTATTACATAATAACTTCCTGAATAATTCCTTATCATTTTTAATCATATTCCATCCATCAAAAGGTGAAACACTATTTTCAATATGTGCATATATAATAGACTTATGAAACATCTTAATAATCTTGGATGGTGTCTTCAAATTCCTATCCTTTGATTTTATATATTCAAATTCCTTGATACAATCTAATTCTGTAACAGGATGAACAGTAGAAGGTGGGAAATATATATTCTGAATTTTTTCAAACTCTCTATCTAAATACTTATCGACAATCTCATTAACATGTGCGGATGTAGCATTAGCGCTCTTACACATATTTTCTTCTGTCTCTTCTTCACCGTTAATCAATACAGGTTTGTATTTAGGCTTACTTAATAAATCAGATATAGGTGTATTCTTATCAACTATTTTTTCTTTTTTCTTTTCTGATTTAATATCTAAACTATTTGTCTCAGTCTTAATAGGAAATACATCATTGATACTTGATGTTTTTTTCGTTTCCTTATCCTTATTATGAATTGATTTCTTTAATTTCTCCTGCTTTTCTTTTTCTATATCAATCTTATCTTGTTTCTCAATAATCTCATTTATATTATCATCAACAGTATACTTAATCAATAGTGTCGGAATATATTTAAATCTTGGAGCCTTACTGGAACAACTTGTTGAACAATATTTAGTATACAACTTTGTATTCTTACCAACCCAAATAACAGGTTTTCCACATACGGGACATGTAGGTTTTTCTTCTACGCCTTTCCTTATTCGTTGAACAGTTTCCAATATAGATGCAGAATCTTTATATCTATTATTAAGATAATCCAATATGTACTTATTAGTAATCAATGGAACATATTTATCATATATGATATGATTCTTAATAATATAATCATTCATTTCATCTAATTCAGTAATTGAATTCTGCCAATCTACGAATTTTGAATCCCTGTGTTTAGCAATCTCAAAACTATCCTTGTATTTTTCACGAGTCATAGAAGCATGCATCGCTTTACATATATAAGATCCACATGTAGTTTTGTATCCGTTTCCTATACGTCCACTCCATTCTGCTTTCTTACTGCAATACTTACATGTTACTATCTCATGCAAATCATGAATAACATAATAAAGTCTCTCTAATATATCTTCATCATTCTTTAAAAAATCTGTAAACTCATATACTTCTTTATTAATATCTTCATGATTTCTAACTATATATATTAATTGTCTTAAACTTATTTCATTATTATTATATTGCTTTATATAATCATTTAATTGCATAACTATACTTGCTGTTTAATTTCTTACCTTATATTTATAGTTAAAAAATACCTATTTGTTTTTAAAAAATAAACATAAACTTCGAGTATTCTTTTATATATAAATAATGTGAAATATACTTAAAAATTTATGAACACTATTCAAGAAATATTTACCAATGATATAATAAAAGGATTAAAAGAAACTTATATAATAGATAATGAAATAAAATCAAAATCAATTAAGCAAAATTAAGCTAAGCCAAATAAAATCAAAATCATTAATTAAAAAATCTGTATTTAATAAATTTCCTGAATTTTATAATGTATATAAACAACATTTTTCTGAAGATGAATTCAGAGAAATACTTTATTGTATATTAAAAGATATTCCTACTATACCTAAATGTAAAAATCCTAATTGTAACAATAACACGAAATTACGGAATTTCAAAATAGGATTTCAACAATGTTGTTGTAAAGAATGTACAGCAGAATATCAACATTTGTCTAATGAGCATGCTGATAAATGTAAACAAGGTGCATTGAAACATTATGTCAATATACATAAAGTAGATTCATATACAGAAAATATGAACTGTGATTATTCAAAACCAAATTATTATATATTCAATAATTATTGTATTCATGGTAATATACCGGTTTATAAAACTACGGCAAATAAAATACATGAATATAATAACGGAACATTCTGTATTCAATGTAACAAAAACATAATAGATACATATATACCTACAGAAAAAGAAATAAATGAATTCCAAAAGATATTTCCTGAGTTTTATAAGAAATATTCACATAATATGAAATATAAATGGTGGTTAACTTATTTTCCTAAATATTATAAAATTCTAATAACTTATTTTGAAAAATATGTAGAACCAGTTAATGATAATATAGTTATGAAAGAAGTATATTATCAATTTCTTCATGATTTAAAAGGAAGACCACATTGTTGTATATGTGATACTAAAGTTTCATTTTCACCAACAGCAAATGAATATAGAAAATTCTGTGATAAACACTTATATGGATTTAATAAATCATCTCAAGAAATAGAATTAGGAAAATTTATTGATTCATTAAATTTAAATGTAATTAAAAATACACAAGATATTATTAAAGGTGAATTGGATTTTTATTTTCCTAATAATAATGTTGCTATAGAATATAATGGCTGTTGGTGGCATTCCGATAAATTTAAAACAAAAAATTACCATTATAATAAATGGAAACAATGTAAAGATAAAGGAATTCAATTAATATTCATATGGGAAGATGATCTCTTATATAAGAGATATAGTATATTCACTTATTAAATCAAAATTAGGAATATATAATATCAGAATATATGCAAGGAAAACAATAATTAAAGAAGTTCCTTATAATATAGCAAAAGAATTTATAAATAAAAATCACCTTCAAGGATATTCGATAGATAAAATACGATTAGGACTTTATTATAATGATGAATTAATTTCAATAATGACATTTGGTAAATCCAGATTCAAATCTGATAATGATGATATAGAGATAATAAGATTTTGTAATAAACTTAATTATCAAATAATTGGAGGCGCCAGTAAATTATTTTCACATTTTAAAAAACATTATGATTATAAAAATATTATCAGTTATGCAGAATGTGATATATCAAACGGTAAACTTTATGAGAATCTTGGAATGACTTATATAAGCAGAAGTGATAATTGGAAATGGATGTATAAAGGAATAAGATATAATAGATTAAATAAAATTAAAGATTCTGAACATAAACAAGATTTAGTTAAATGTTATAGTGCAGGAATTTTAAAATATAAATTATAATTATGGAATTAAATTTAGATGAATATAGAAAAGATTTCAATATAAAAAGATTTAATAATTTATTACGATACCATGAAGATTTATTAGATACATTAAAAAAGAAAACATCATTTTTAGATGAACATAATCCGGAGAAATCTGAACGTGTATATTGTTGGTATAATAATATAACAGAAATTCAAAAATGTCCTCATTGTGGTAAATCTAGAAAATTCCATAAATTTCCTGTTGGTTATTTTCCTACATGTGGTACAAAGGAATGTAGAGCAAAATCAGTTGCATATGGAAATAAATATCACCATGACTTTAAAGAAATTCAGAAAAAGATGAGAGAAACATATGCGAAAAATCATAATGGAATTACACATAATATGCAAGATCCTGAATTTAAGAAAAAATTCTTTGAAGATTTTAAGAAGAAACATAATGGTGCATCATGTGGTGTTCAAACAGAATTAGCAAATAAGAATAGAGAAAAATCAACATTAGAAAAATATGGTGTTAAATGTGCATTAGAATCAAAGGAAGTTCGTAATAAAATATATGAAAAATATGGGAATAATGCACATAAAGTAATTACTGATAAATCAGCAAAAGCTAGAAAAATAAATTCATTAAATGATATTATTAAAAAAATATCAGAAATGAATTATACATATATTTCTAATAATAATGATACATTTCAAATTAAATGTAATAAATGTGGTCATATAAATGAAATTAATAGACAAGCAATAAATTATTATTACAGAAATATAAAGCATATATATTGCAATAAATGTGAATATAAAGAATTAATGTTTAGGAGTAATTTTGAAAAAGATGTTGTAAATGAAATTGGTAAATTAATAAAAGATACAAAATATTCTATATTAACTAATAAACATATTTATAATGGTAAGGAACATTATGAAGTAGATATATTAATTCCTGAATTAAATTTAGCAATAGATTGTAATGGTTTATATTGGCATTCTGAATTACAAAAATCAGATAATTATTATCATTATAAAAAGAAAGAATTTATAGAAAAATTAGGTTATTCTTTAATTTATATATGGGAAGATGATTGGAATGATATTAATAAGAAAGAAATTATATTAAGTCGTTTATCTAGTAAATTAAAATTAAATAAACATGTATATGCAAGAAAATGTATAATTAAAGAATTAACTCCTAAATTATATAGAGATTTTTGTAATGAAAATCATTTACATGGATCTGTTAATGCATCTATAAAAGTTGGATTATATTATAATAATGAATTAGTTGAAGTAATAGGATTAGGTAAATCTCGAAACTTAATAGGACATAATAAAGACACTGTTTCATATGAGCTATTACGTTTATGTACAAAAAAATATATTAATGTTATTGGTGGTTTTTCTAAATTAATGAAATATATTATTACTAATTTTAATATATCATCTATATATAGTTATGCTGATTTATCATGGATTGATTTAAAAGGATCATCATATATTAATAGTGGATTTATTATAGATAAAATAATAGATAATGAATATTGGTGGGTAGTTAATAATATAAGAGAAAATCGTTTGAATTATACTAAAAATAAATTAGTATCATTAGGATATGATAAGAATTTAACAGAAATAGAAATTATGCATTCATTAAAACATTATAGAGTATTCGGCCCTGGTAATTTAAAATTTATATATAAAAAGAAAAGTCTCTAAGAAATTAATCTTAGAGACTTTATTATATAATTGTTTGATAAAATTATCAAAGACCTGCAACATCTACACAGAATGTAAGATATTGTGTTTCTGGATAGAAACCAGCGTCTACAAGAGCATATCTTGATTTTATCATAAGCTTAGGACTCATTGTACCTTCTGCAATAATCTGAACTGATTCAGCCATTACATATGGACAGAAGTGAACACCTGGTTCATCCTTGCCACCCTTACGACCAACAAGTACACGGTTATCAGAACCACCCATAAGAGGGTCAACATAGATTGTCAAACCGAACATACCACCGATTGGATAAAGTGAACCGCCATTCTGAGAAATAGTGTTAGCAACAGGTGAGAATGTATAGTTAGCGTTACTCTGAAGGAGTGTAGCGATTGTGATGTTAGTTACAGCGAATGTAGCTGCACCATAACGACCTCTCTGAAGAATCCAGTTAGAAGCAGCCAAGAAGTTAACAGCAAGTCTCTTAAGAAGAGTATCACGGTTTTCGAAAGCTGCGCCAGAAGGAATATACATTGGCTTGTATGGAAGAGCAACATTTACATAGCTCTTATAAGCAACACCAGTTGCATCATTCATATCTGACTGAGGAATTGCAAGAGCAGGAGTCATACGAACACCAGAAGTTGCAGTATAAGAAGGATCGAAGCTAAGATTCAAGTTAGCTGCAGGACCTTCAACCTCAACAAGTTTGTAATGGTTCTTCCAACCAAGAGCGAACAAACGAGATGTGATGTGACGGTTAATAGTTGCAGAAAGCTCGTTGATACCAGCATTCTCTACCATCTTGATAACATCGATACCCCATTGTTTCTGAAGGTCTGTTACCTGTTCCTGTGTTACAGCGCAACCCACCATAATTGTACCAACCTGTACGTTCTTTGTGAACAACTGAAGTGAAAGTTGACGAGCCATTGTTTGCTCACCAGTACCACGACTCATTGGTTCATAAAGTGTTGTACCATCCTGATATGTACCATACCAAGCGTCACGATCACGCTCACCAGCACCTGTGAAACCTTGAATTTGATCCTCAAGCATTGAGATAAGACGAGGAGCGTGAAGTGTAAGAACTACATTTACTTCCTCAGAAGAACCAACTGGAGTATAAACTGCAGTAAAATCAAGTGAACCACCATTGAAATATGCACCAAGTGACTGTGTACCAGAAACCACCTTGAACATAGGATCACCATCGATACGAGACCAACCAATGAACTCAACTACAAGTTCGTTAGAAGCACCTACATGTGGATGAGAAGAATCGAAATCTACAAAATCAGATGCAGATACAAGTGTTGTACCAGCAGGCATTGCAGAAGCACCCTTCAACATACGCTTAATCTGTGCAGGAGACAACTTAACAGCAGTAGAAGAATCTGTTGTAGAACCATCAGCAACAGTAGCCTCACCAGGAGCAATAGAAGCCTTGAATGAATGAGGAAGACCATACATCTCGAAAGGAGCGTTAGTCTGAGAGTTAGCCTGAGGATTCTGTGTACGAGCTGAATAAGCAGGAGTAGCACCATAAGGTTGCTTTGAACCTGAATATACATAATCCATATAAGGAAGAACACCGGTAGGACCATCAAGTGGAGTTGTGTTTACAAGTTCGAAACCGATAGTCTTAGCAGCGACCTTAAGAGCAAGAGGTAACAAAGTAGGATACTTGTCACCAGAACCAAGGTTCTTGTTATCAGCGTAGTCAGCGCCAGTCAAAGCAGGTTTGCCAGCAGGAACTGGATCACCAACACCGAGTGTATTATAAAGGTTGTTATATGGTTGATATGTACCACCGAACTGTGAATATGCGTTAGATGGCATTACGAATGCATCCTCATTCAACTTTGCTGTATTATGTGCAAGCTGAGACATCCAAGCAAGTTTATCAGCATCTTCAACACCTGTGATTTTCTTAATAGTAGGTGCCCATGATTCATAGATAGCTTTGTCGCTATTCTTAGCAGTTGCACGATTTACATATGATTCGTAAGCCTATGCAACAGACTTATTACTTTTTACTTTCATATTAAAATTTTGTTTATTAATTTTTTGTTAAATTTTATATTGAATTTCTTAAAATATTTATCTAAGTTATTTTTATTAATATTTACGTTTTAATTTGATAATTTAATAACTTATAATATTTATTCAATATAATAATGGATATAAAATAAAAATATCCGTATTAAAGTTTAACTCAGATTACTTTTTACAAATTATTTATATAATTAAATCACTATATTAAAATTTTGATTTATATATAATTACACTTTTTGTTTTCTAAGTATACTTTATTAAAATCTGTTCTTTAAATATAACCATTTTAATTTGGTATGGTTAATTCAGTAGAATTGATTATTATAATTAATTTATTAAGTATTCTGTTATTTAAATTATTTATCTAATTATTTATCTATATTAAATTTAGTTAAAATTAAATTTAGTATATTTTAATTAGATTATTTATTATTTTGTGTTTGCTGTTTTTCTTCTTGTTTCAACATATTATATGCTTTCATAAATTCTATAGTATCATTAGAAAGCTTTGTATTTAACTTTTGATGTATATCTTTTACTTCTACACGTATATCATCTATAGAATCACGCATAGCAGGTTTAGTTATACAAATATCCCAAATAATAGATCCCAATACAAATATAATAATTAGGATAGAACCTATACAACTAAATGAATTATAACATTTTTGAGTTGTCTAATTAGCATTTATCATTTTTCATTAAAGTTATTATTTTTAATATATTTTCTCCCACTGTAATAACTTCTTTTAATTATTTATCTTCTATTTTTAAAGTATCTTCTATTGCTTTATATTTTGTTAACTTATTGCATTTATCTAATGCTTTTTTATATTTTTCAGTAAAGAACTTATATGTATAATCATTTCGTTCTTTCATTGAATATAAATCTTGAAGAATAGGATCATTTGGGTGATTCTATGAAATAAATCTATACATTAAATCAATTTCAAGCTATGTTGTATTATAAGCATGATGTAATACTTCTTCTTCAATATTTATTACATCTAAAATATAATATATATCATCTGCATAATCATCTTTTGTTACTGCAGTATTTACTATTTCATTTAAATCTTTAACTTCTGTATGTAATTCTTGGATTTCATTATTATATATTTTTGAATAACTAAAATATATAACACCCAATAAAATAACAATACCCAATAAATTTCTTAATACTTTAGGAATTTTAAATAAGGAATCAATGAATTCTTTTATTGCTTCTTGATCCCCTACTTTCTTAAAAAAATAGGATAAAATCTAAAATATATACATTTGTATTTTTAAGTAATTAATATTATTTTAATATTTATTTCGATAGATATGTATAAAAAGAAAAGGGATATAAACGTTCAACTTCTACGTTTATATCCCTTAATATATATTAGCGCTTTTAAAATAGGTTATTTATTTATCGCAACTGAATACTCATCAATAAGAGCATCCAAAAACTTTTGTCCATTAAATCCAACCTTAAGAAACTTAAGTAACATTGGTGAATATCCAGACATATAAATATTTCCATAATTATCTGTTTCTGGTACTGTAGTATTTCTTGAATTAAAATTCCACCAAACAATATGAGTATTCATATTATTCTTTTTAAAAATATCCATCATCTCATCTTTTGTTTGATTACTACCACAATCCATTTCCATATCAGATAATACAATAATCCATTCTGGTGCATTCTCTTTATCAAGATTCTTCAATGCTTCACATACAGCAGCAAAATCTGTATTTGAACAATCACCTGTATACATAGATTGAATCTCTCTCATATATTGTGAAGTTTCCGTAATCTTCTGTGTTTTTGTAACAGAAGTTCTCCAATAATATTCTTGATATGTATTTTCAATACCAAGTTTCAATAACTGCGGATGACTTGAAAAACTCAATACAGTATCAGGTGCATAAGATGAACATTTAGCAAGATAATGACCTACTGCATAAGCCTTACCCATACTATCATTAGAATCATGCATAGATCCTGATGTATCTACTACTGGAATCCAACTTCCTGAAATCTTTTCAATTTTACTAAAGAAAAGATCTGGATCAATCTTCTCACGATTCTTGTAAATATCATATACATTAGTAGTAGAAATCTTCAATTCTGCTTTACCAGAGCGTACATCTTCCTGATATTTAGCAAATCTTTCCTTTGTATCGTCACCTGTTGCAAAACGGTTAAAATACTTAATCATCGCAAGTGAAGGCACTTGTTCAAACTTAATAGCTTCTGTATTATGTCTTGAAAGTTTCTGCTCTGTTGTATCAGATTTAATGAAATGTCCATATGTCTGTTTATTCATTCTAAACTGCTTTGCAATCTTACGAGCAAGCATAAGGTTCTTAGATGAATATCGTGGCATCCACTTCTTACAAAGTTCATTACCATTACGAATTTCCTTATACAAATATTCACACATATTTGCAAAGGCGTCATCTGGCATAGTCTCCCAACCAATAAACAAGTCATCATATCGGCCAGCTTTAACAACCATATCTGGTGTTACATCAGTCATCAACATAAGTCTGCGTCCAAGTTCACGTCTACCCAAACCAAATCTAGGATCTCGCATCATCATAGCAAACAGTTTCTCTCTATCTGATTTTCCAATCATAGGAATCTCATCAAGATGCTTACTATAATACTCAGACATAAACAAAATATCCAACATAGGATTCATTGTTGTACTATATGCCTTGTCACCATTCTCTGTAGTCTTTAATGCAAAAATCTCTTCAAGTTTCATAAAATTATTCATTTTAATTTTGTTATTCAAAAGTCATTAATTTAATTAATTATCCAAAAATTATTAAAATAAAAAGTTGCGGTATTAACTTTCATATTAATAACAAAAAATTCAAGAGTCTTGTTGTTACCTATCAATCATAAAATATAGTCTAATAAAATAGTTTGCTGTATTGACTCTCATTATTATGTATATAATGATAAATTAAAAATGTCTATTATCTATCATTATTTTTTCTTTATTAAATGTCCATGTGATATACACCACATCATTAAATCATATATGAGCGTTATAAGTTCATCTCCTTCTAGTACAGGATCTTTAAACTCATATTTCTTTAATTTTATATGTTTATATATACCTTTTGTCTCTAATGGTTTATACATTACTTTATACATATAATCAATATCATTGTTTGTATCTTTTCTTTTAATTATATGTAATTTTAATGCATGATAATTTTTTGTTGTTTCTACATTAACAGCATTATATTCATTATCACAATATATAGTAGATGGTAATAATTCTATTAGTTGGTCTAATGTAAAACTTTTATAAGACATCTTTGCACTTAACCTATAATTACCATTACTGAATCTTAATTCATTATAAGAACTTGTATTTGCATTATCTAATATTATATCAAATTCATATGGTGAATTTGTTCCACATGTATATTGGTAATAAAGGTGAACATGCTTATATTTCGGCATATACCCACCATATATTTCATTTAATTTTACTTGTTCATCTGCTAATAACCAATTTCTCATATCTTAAAAATTATTAAAATAAAAAGAGTAGATAAATGATTTATTATCAAATACCTACTCTTTATATTATTTAGAATATAATTAAAAGTCTAGTTTAAATTAAACTAAAATTCTTATTGCATGCTTTGGTAACTATGTTAATTTACCACCTACTGTACAATCAACTAATCCTGTATCATCTGTTGTATCAACATATGATTTTGGATTAACTTTTATTTTACGTAATGGTTCATCATTTTCAGAAGCAATAACAGCATTTATCCAATCTTCAACAGGAATGTCTATATTGTCTTTATGCCATGTTTCTTCATTACCATCAACATAAACTCTTACATCATCTACGCCTTCTAGAATATCTTTAAGATTTGCCTTGAATCTTTTACCATTTAATGTATTAGTTAAAACTTGTGAGTCTACAACTATATTGCATTCAACAGTTTTACCATTCAAATCATTCATCTTTTCTGCTTTAGGATTTTCTGGTGTTTTATTCAAGTTATTCTTATCGAATTCAAATTGATCTGGCGTATTGTCAATGTCTTTGAATTGAGACGGATCTGGTTTAATCTCATTTGAAGTTACATCAATAGTTTTACCATTTTTTGTAATCTTCAACTTTTGTTTATCACCAGTTTCTTCTTCAACTGCATATACAGTCCATGGTTCATTCTTATAAAGAATCTTATCATTTACCTCATATTCAATAATTGCGCCTTCCTCTAAGAAAGGATTTTTCTTTTGTTTTTCAGTTACAAGATTAACATTAGGAAGTTTTGGTTTCACTGCTTCATTTTCATCCTGTTGTGGATCTAATGCTCCAACTAAACCGTCTTTCTTTTGTTTATCTTCGATTTCCTATTTAAAATCGTTATCTTCTTGCGTACCATATTTAGCATCATTTGCAGCTTTTGAATTATCAAGATCATTATCAGCGTCAACCTTTGTTGAACGTTTAATCTTACAATTCTCATTTATATACTTATTATTAGCGTCATATGATTTCCCTGTTAATGCGCTGAATATAGAAGAAACAACAAACATACAATCATCAGTATCAGTTATATTATAAGATGTAAGTTGTTCACCCTTATCTGAATAATCAACTTTTAAAGACTCTATTGTTTGTCCAGGAACTTCATCTTTGAAATCTTCTAATATTTGATAAAATTCTTTTGCATCCCTGTAATAAATATCTGCACCAATTTGATATATTGCATATGATTCAGAATCACCATCATACTCTTCTGATATTACGAAATACTTTACAGTATCTGAATCTTCACCATAAGAATCAATATCTGTAACAATTATATTATGTTCATCATTAATTGCTTTTTCTGCAGACTTTATTGCTTTATCATGCATTTTACCTAATGTATCAAAATCTGTTTCTTCATTATAATCTTCTATTGGATCATTACCTTTAGAATCGGATGTAGAAATCTCGTTT
>ERZ808252.2179-NODE-2179-length-12394-cov-10.630926_pt1 | contig 12394 bp, 7 predicted proteins | sample MGYA00521242_ERZ808252 | MGnify/ENA primary metagenome ERZ808252 (study PRJEB31516, sample SAMN03275581) | gut metagenome | biome: mammalia-associated habitat; material: feces | host: Papio cynocephalus | place: Kenya | collected 2012-08-07 ...
CGCAGGGCAAGGTTGTCGCGTAGCCGCTTCCGTCTGTCAGAACTCGTAGCCGAGGGAGAGGCCGAGGCTGTTCCGGAGGATTTCCGAGCCGAAAATGTAGGCAGCGTCGAGGCTGACGCCGAAGAACTTCACTCCGAGACCCGCCGAGGCGTAGGACGGGATGATTGGCTTGTGCGGATTGCCGTAGTGATAGCCTCCGCGGACGAAAATCATGTCGCGGAACGAATATTCTGCTCCGACCCCTGCCATGACGGCTCCAGAGAAGAGAATGTCCGCCTCTGCCGTCACTGAGACCGAATGCTTCCCGAACACGGGGCTGTAGCCGGCCCCGAGTTTCGCCATCATTGGCTGGGCATAGCTGTTGTCTCCGAATTTTGCCCTCGTCCCGAGGTTGTTCAGCGAAATTACGGCACTGATTCCATTCATCCTGAAATATATCCCGAGATCCGCTCCGAACACATTTGCGGACACATCGTTGGCGAGAGAAGAATGAAGCATCCTTGCCGTCAGCCCGACCGCGAGATAATTTGTCACCGCGAAAGAGCTTCCGACTGCAACGTTGAACTCTTTCGGTGTGAATTGTCCATCGCGCGATGCCGTACCGCTGTCAGTCGTGATGTCATATGAAGGCTGTGCGAAGTACTTGAACATCGCACCGAAGGCAAGCTTGTCCGTCGCCTTGACGGATGCGCCTGCACCTATGACCTTGTCGTTGCCGTATGACGGCTGCCACAGCCCGAACGAGACTCCGGCATTCATCCGTCCCTCTATGAATGACATTCCCGCAGCATTGTTTTCTATGGAGTACGCTCCTGGTCTTGCCGCCACTGTCGCTGAACCTCTTGAAAATCCAGCGGCATCAGAACCTATAAGCAGAGAAGGAAACGACTGCGCTTGTGCCGTAACAGCGGTGAGTGATGCCAGAAGACCCGACAATATGATAATGCTCTTTTTCATCTTCCTTAAATCTTTACAATCCTGATTTTGTTCGTATTCCCGTCCAGCGTGACGATGACCGTATAACTTCCAGGTGCTGCTGATGACATGTTCACGGACGATGGCTCAAACGGATCGGCCGCGCCCAAATCCCTTTCAAGGAATATGGAACCGGCGGATGAGACTATTTTCACGGAAACATTCCCATACTCTCTGTTCACCCTGATGTTCAGCCTATCTTTCACAGGATTCGGGTAGCATACCACCATCTTTGACGTGTCGGCCACAAGAATCCTGAATGACAGTGAAACCGATTCCCCTCGTATGTCCCTGCCCGTCACTGTCACTTCTGACACTCCGTAGTTCATAGGGGTGATGAGGAATTTTCCCTTTGAGTAGGTCATGTTCGCTACGTTGAGGTTTGAAAAAGTGAAGGAATATGACAGTTCCTCGCCGTCTGCATCGGTGAAATAGTCCTCGGCAGCGAGCTGTACCATGCCCGAACCGGTGGAACTGAACACCATATCATCGATTGGCTTCACTATTTCCGGCTTATGATTTTCGAGCACTTCGTATTTCACTGTGGCTGAAGTTGATAGCCCGTAGTAGTCTGTTACCGTAAGTTTTGCAGAATATTTGCCTGCTGTGGCCGCAGCAGCCGAAATCCGGATTTTTGGAGATTCGCGCACGAGGGTGTCGAGAACTGCGGCCTTGGAGCCCGGCTCAAGGTCGATGCTGTAGTAATGTCCGTCCGGTTCAATTATGTCGAACTCCGCGGCCGCGCTCTCGTGAGGCTTGAGCGTGAACTCAAGGGCTGTCTTCGCGATCAGCTCCGGTGCCCTATTGCCCCCAGTGGTGACCTGTACGCGCTTTGTGAGAGCTGATTTGTTGCCGGCAAGGTCGCAGGCCTGCGCCGCCACGTAGTAGCCGGTCTCAAACTCGACTCCTGTAATTATGCCGCTGAGCTTGCCTCCGACAGGGATATCCTCGACATAGAACACGCCGAACATGGCATCCTTGGCCGACGTGAAGTCGGCTGTGGAATAATAGATGTAGATGCTCGTTGGTTTCCCGTCATCGGAATCCGAAGGGACTGCAACGCTGAAGCTGATGTTATTGGACTCCGCGTCTGCCTCAAGCCCCGTCGGCACAGACGGAGCCTTGCCTCCGCTGCCTGCAATGGCCTTGTAGGCGTTCACGAGCCCTTTCCCAAGATAGTAGGACGGGTTTTGGGATGAGATGTCGGTAAGGTTATCCTCGATGCGCTTGCGGAGCGCATCGCAGGTGTAGCCGCTGCCTCCATAACGGGCAAGAACCAGAGCTGCGACTCCAGAGACGTGCGGGCAGGCCATGGATGTTCCCTGCATCTTCCCGTACTTGTTGCCGGGAAGCGTACTCAGAACCTGATTGCCTTTCTTCGCGTCTCCTCCAGGAGCGGAAACGTCACACCACTGACCATAGTTCGTGTAGTAGGCTCGCTTGTAGTCGGCGCCGACCGCGCTGACATTGAGAATCTTCTCGTAGTCGTTGCCCGACACCATTTTGTTGTCGTTGCCTGCCGCGAAGATGACTATTCCTCCACGCATCGGACCGGTCTGATTACCATTTTTGTCAACACCTGCATTGGCTATGAAGTAGTCCACGGCTGACTTCAGGGATGCTGGAGTTGTCGTGAGCTCCGTGTATCCCCAGCTGTTCTGCGAAATCACGGCACCATGGTCAGCGCTCCACTTGATCGCCTCTGCTCCGGAACCCTGATTGTCTCCGTCAAAAATCTGGCAGGACATGAGTTTCGCTCCCTTGATTCCGCTTCCGCTGTCGCCTCCGGACACTCCGCAGACACCCTTGCCGTTGTTGTTGACGGCGGCTATGGTTCCGGCGACATGAGTGCCGTGCTCCTCCGCGTGGATGTTGAACGAGTTGTTCACGAAGTTATAGCCATAGACATTTTCTCCGGATTTTTCCGGATTATGCCACATATTGTCCTTCAGATCCTCATGGGTGTAGTCTATTCCGCCATCGACGACTCCGACGATTATGTCTCCGGTGTACTTCGCATAGGTGGAGTAATTCCTCCACACAGGATAGACATTGATGTCGCATCCGCTGACTGATGAGGACGCGGAACCGTTGTTGTAGTAGTGCCATTGCTGGGACAACATCGGGTCGTTGAAGGGCTCAGAACTTCCGATCTTTGTTGCCGCAGACGCATATTTCCCGGAAACCTGCACTTCGGGCACGGGTGTTTCAGGCACGGATGTTTCTGGCACAGATGCTTCTGACACTGACGTTTCTGGCACAGATGCTTCTGACACTGACGTTTCTGGCACAGATGCTTCTGACACTGACGATTCTGAAACATATTCCACAACTTCCGGATTCCCGATAATCTCTATTCTCGGACAGTACTCAACCTCAATGACACCCGGCAGGTCAAGCCCTTCCGCGGCGCGTGTCATCGGCCGCATCTCGTCATAGGACAGCACATACCACCTATGCAGCCCAGCCTCGCGGGTCCTTTCCTCAAACTCTCCAGCATCCGGAAACAGCCTCCTCATCCTCACCACTCCCTGCACTGCAAGCGAGGGTACCTCAGACATTTTCACAAAACCGTTCTCTCCTGTCGCCTTCTCAAGCGCCTCGGCCGTCTCGGGTTCCACATAAATGTTCATCTCGTGCAGCAGCGCGTCTTCCTCAAGCCCTTCCCCGAAGACCTCTCCGGATGGCCGTACATCTGAAGTGTTGTTGAAAATGTCGTCTTCACGGATGCTGCATGAGACAAGATTGCACATGGTGAGCACGATGCAAATAGAACGGAAACATTCTTTCATCTTTATTTCAATTCAAAAAGTCCTGATTCATAGTCTCTCATTTCCCGCTCACATAGTCAATCACTGCGAGCAGACTCTGAGGCTCTTTCCACCTGATTTTGTTCGCTTTCAGAAACGCCTTCCACCCTGCGGCCTTTCCTCCGGAAAGCATCGCGGCTACATCTTTCTTCGTCGCCCGTATATTGCTGCCTCCGAAGACAAGCCAGTATCGGGTCTCTGTCTGCAGTTCCACGCCCTGCGATTTTTCGTTGAGTATGTTCATATAATTCTGGTTCACCTGACTGTCTGTCTGCACGGAAGTGAGTTTCATTGTAGCTGATGAAGTTGATGACATCCCGTATGCCCCGCCGGACTCCAGCGAAGCCTCGAAGTCTCCGAGAATCTCCTCCGCCACGCAGCCGTTCTCATTTTTTGCCACGACTCTCAGCATCCTTCCATCGACGGGAATGAACACGTCGTTCCCGATTTCGACCGCGACGACATCCGTGAGAAACGCCGCCTTGATTACTCCGTTGTCGATGTAGTGGAGATTGTCGCGTCTGAGGTGTATGTTCATCTTCCTTTCCTCCTCCTTCCCTCCGCTCAGTATGACTTTGCCTTCAGTGAAGGTGGGGTAGAGGTAGGGGTATGTCGTCGTGGGCGACTGTGCTGCGGCAAGAGCCGAGATCATCAGGCATATTGCCGACAGAAGTAATGTTCGTTCCATATGTGTCTCTAATGTTAAAAGGAGACATCCCGGAATTGCTCCGGAATGGTCTCCTGAATCAAAAATGATGTGGACCTTGCCTATTGCTTGGCAGCGACACCGTTAAATGTTCCTATGTACCCATTCGCATCGGACGCAAATCCTGTCACGCTGCCCCCTGCAACAGTCGCAATGGCGAATATCCCCGGTATCTGAATCTTTCCCGGTTCAAATGTGCAGGTCTTGTCCCCGGCTTTGTTGAAGTAGGTGCAGTAGCCTGCTGTCTTGTCCCCGATGAAAATGTCATACTCAGAGATGAGCAGGGTTCCGGCATCTCCGTCAAATTCGCAGTAGAGCGCAGCGCCTTCGGTGAGGCCGAAGACATTTGTAATCATAACATTACCATTTTCGGCGTTGTCGGAAGCCTTGATTTCGAGCGGATAGGAAACCGTGACGTCCTCTTCGGTGAATGGAGACAGGCCTGAAACGGTGTAAGTTCCGAGTATGTCCTCCACTTTGTAGCCGTACGAGCAATAGTAGCCGTTCTCGACGGTGAACTCCTCGTTCTCGTTGCCGTAGATGTCAAGCACAGTGCCGGCAGCGATGGTGTAGGAAATGGACACTCCATATCCTGGATCTTCGTCAAGGGCTGCCACAATGGTCTTCCCGTCGTCGGCAATCTCAAGATTTTTACTAGAATATGTCACTGTGCGTCCGTCTCCATCGGTCGCCTTTATGGTGAGTTTTGCCGTCTCTCCGTAGGTGGCCAAAGGATATTCGGTCTGCGCATAACTGAGCATCTGAAGCTTTGTCCAATCTGTAAAAATGACGGGACCGTCCTCTTCCTCTCCTGTTCCTTCACCAGCTTTGCTATCCTTGTTGTCTCCGTTTTCGTTAAGCGAGAGTTTGAACGCGGACGACTTATACTGCTCTGCAATGCTTGTAATATCCTTAAGACTTGCCGGGACCTTAGCATTCGTGAACGCCGCGCACTTCGCACCGAGGGCATTGACCACGATGCCTTCCGAGTAGGTGATTGCGACAATGGCGCCTGGGGTGTACTCCTTTGCAGGGACTATGACTGTAAGTGAGTTGCCTGAGGTCGCGAGAGACTCGTGTGCAATCTTCACTGTCTTTGTCGCAACGAGGTTTTTATCCGCATCAGCCTTCGTGTAGACTCCGTAGAAATGAGCCGTCACCTCTCCAGCATCTCCGAGCACGACAGGGTCATCAAAGACGATTTCGAATGCGAAACTTCCGTCTTCCGCCTCTGTCGCGGTGTAGGACTTGACTTTAGGAGCGGTTCCGTCCGTTGTGGTGGTTGTCGCCGTAGCGATCGCGCTGACAACGCCCTGGGAATTTGTCGCAACGGCATAGACGGTGTAGGGAGTGTTGGAAGACAGCCCCCCGACTGAGAGGGAAACTGTCTGTACCTTGGTGTAGTCGAGAACCGCAGCCGCAGCCTTCCCGTCAGCTGTCTTCACTGCCGAGTCTGAATATTTGCCCTTCAGCAGAGCATCCGCGTCAATCTCCTCTGCGGCACCTTTTGCCACGATGTAGGAGTAGAAGTTGGTTCCTTCTGCCGGAGTCACGGTCACTTCAATCGCGTCATCCGCTGTCGTGGTGGCCGTCACCGCAGGAGGGACGGACTCCTTGAAGTCAATCGGGGTCTCCTCCGCGAATTTTGTGCAGGATGCGGACACGGCCGCAGCTGCAAGTATGCTTAATAATATTCTTTTCATAACTTAAATCTCCTTAATTTTTGACGGCCTTTATTCCCGGATTGACGATGTTAAGGTTACCTGCGCCTTTTATATAAGCCCAAAATCCCCACTCCGTGCCGAAATCCAATGTGACTGCATCACCATCACGTGTGATTGCAACATCCACAGAACCGCTGTCATAACCATTTTCTCCATCAAAACCAAGGAGCTGTACAGGGTTGCCGTTTGAGTATTTGTATTCGGTATTCTGCCCGAAAGGAATATTAAGGATAGTAGCGTCATCGTTGACCACACCATAATAGCGCGTCTTTGAATTCGCCCAGTTGTCTACCTGAAAAAGATTTTCAATCCAGACCTTATGCTCGTCCTTTTCATCCTTATAGAATGTCATTTTCCAAGTCACGGGGCCATCCCAATAGTTGTCGCCAGATGCTGTATATGCACCCAACATAAATCCTAGCGGATGGTCAACGTCAGTAATTTTCACTGTACACACTGATTCTGACCCGACAGCAAGAGTTTCAGTCCCAGAAAGAACAATATCAAAGGTAAGGTCGCCAGTATACTGTCCGTCAGCAAGAGTCTTGAACTCTATATACTGCGTTCTGTCTTGTGCATTGAATGAGAGGGTTCCGCTCGTTGTCACGAGTTCATAGTTGACTCCTGCCTTCGCTGCCTTTGCCTCTGGTTCAGCAATAGTAAATTTTATGGTAGCATCAAGCCCGGCAACCGATGCGAGCGTAACAGGAACCTTCACCGTAGCATCGCCGTTCTTTGCTGTGTAGTCCTCGGAGACTGTCACAGTCACATCATCAAATGCCACAAAGGCATCCTTATCGTCAAATTTTGGCGGAAGGTTCTTGTCGCAGGAAGCAAGAACTGCTGTTGCTGCAATAGCCATCCATATATATGTCAATATTCTTTTCATAATCTTACAATTCATTCTGTTTGAGGTTCGGATTCACGTCAAGTTCTCTCTTCGGAATAGGAAGAGCCCATTTCTTGCCCGGAAAATCGACATTAAGGTTCATTGCACAGAGAGGATAGTCTGCCGCGGAGCGTGTCACGCTATTCCCCCAGCGAGCGAGGTCATAGACATAGTGTCCCTCCCATGCAAATTCCTTGCGTCTTTCCGACTCGATATCAGTCTGTCCTACAGAGCCATACGGTGCTGCACCTCTAAGTGTCGCAATCTCGTTAATATCGCTGAGGGCAGTCACGCCATCGATAGTTGCCCCATGCATGATGGCTTCAGCCCTGTTGAGATACATCTCGGACAGGCGGAGAATCACGACATTGCTGCAATCCTGCGTAGCATTGTCGCCCTTGCCTATATATTTAGAGGTCCAGTGAACCCCTGTTTTCTTATCCTTGTCTGTTCTGAAAAGCTGTTTCCGGACATCTCCTTCCTCATAGAGTTTGACAAGCGGCTCAGCTGCCTGGGCATCTCCGTATCCCTCAGGTGAGGTGACATATGAAATATCCTCATAACCGGCATATACGTCATTTGTGCGTTTTCCGTAAACTTCAAAAATGACCTCCCCGCTTCCGAGATCTGCAGTCCATACTGTCGGATAATCAGCCGCGCTCCACAGAGTGTACTTCCCGCTTGTAATGACCTTGGTCGCATAGTCTGCAGACTTCTGCCACTCGCCCATATAGAGATAAACCCTTGAGAGGAGTGCCTGAATTGTGCTGATGTTCACGGTTGCCGCAGGATCGGCCGCGCCCTCATGGACATATTTCGGATCAATTATGCTCTCGGCCTCAAGCAGGTCCGCAACAATGTTCGCATAATTTGAAACGACCGTTTCACGTGCCGGCTTTCCGTTGGGATCCGTATGGTAGACATATGGTACACCTAGACTTTCCGGATCATTTTTCACACACCACGTATATGGCTGTCCGTAGGTGATGACATTGCAGAAATGAGAGAAAGCTCTGAGGAAGAGGCACTCGGCTTTGAGATTATTCAAATCCTGTGCGGAAACTTCCTCCGACTCCTTGCCGGCGAGATTATCAATGACATTGTTCGCCATTGCCACTGTTTCATAACAATAGGCCCACATTGAAGAAGTGTTGTCCTCGGTGTAGTTCCAAGTGTATGACTGAATGAAACGTCCTGAATCCTTAGCCGAAGAGCGCTTGCCGTTGCCGGATCGCATTTCAGAGTTGATGATCCAACTGGAACCATACCATCCTGACGATGCGATGTAGTAGTAGGCGCCGAAAGTTGCACTCTGAAGTCCAGAGTAGGTTGACAGGGTTATGTCCGTGCTCTGCTGTAGCTTAGGTTCCTTTGTGAGGAAGTCCTGGCAGCCCGTTGCGCCCAGGAGCGAGAACGCTGCCAATGCGTATAATAATATTCTGTTTTTCATAATCGACATCATTTTTAGAATGACACTTCAACACCGCCGACGAATGACTTCACCATAGAGTGAGCCGCGCTCAATGTGTAGCCGACCGAACCGATCTCCGGATCGAAAACACCAGGGATGTGGTGGAAGGTGTATGGGTTGAGGGCACTGACATAGAGCCTTATTCCCTTCATCTTGATCGGTCGGAGAATTTTCTCCGGAAGGGTGTATGAGAGGGTTATGTCCTTAATCCTCATGTAGCTTCCGTCATAGAGGTTACGTGTGGAGAACTTATATGACTGACTCGGGGCGCCGGCAACAGGCTTCGGCTGCACGCCAGTGTCGCCCGGATTCTTCCAGTAGTTGAGCGAATTCGTGGAAACGTTAATCGTCATGTCAAGGCCATCAAGATCGTTATTGTTTCCGATCATTACTTTATTCCCAGCAACGAAATCAAAGTACGCGGAAAGCGTGAGTCCCTTCCATGAAAGGCTCGTGTTGAATCCACCGGTTGCTTTCGCCTCAGGCGAGCCGCAGTAGATATACTGTGCCTTCGACACGTCAGAGGTGAGCTTGCCGTCCTTGTCTCTCCAAAGAGGCGCACCGTTTGACGGGTTCACTCCGTAGTAGTCCCTCGTGTAGAACGTGTAAAGGCTCTTGCCCTTCACGATTCTTACGGTTGTACTGCTGTTTGAACTTGAGCTTGGGATACGGTCGTCAAGGACGGAAAGATACTCTGAGTCAGCGAGATCGAGAACCTTTGAGCGGTTGAATGCAACATTGAATCCCACAGTCCAATACCAGTCGCTCGTGCGCATGAGCACCCCTTCAAGCTGAAGTTCCACACCATTGTTGCGGATTGCTCCGACATTCATGAAGTTCGAACCAAAACCGGTGGTGTAGGGAACTTGTTTTGAAAGTAGCATGTCTGTGGTCTTTCTTGAGTAGACATCAAGGCTTCCCGTGAGCCTTTCATCGAAGAATCCGAAATCAAGACCAGCGTTCCATGTCTTGTTCTTTTCCCATGAGAGTTTAGGGTTCTCCGGTCTTGCCGGTGCCATACCGATGAGGTTGGCGTAACTAACTGAAGCATATGTGCCGTATGCCCTATACGGAGAGATGTTGTTGTTTCCGTTCACCCCATATGACGCACGAAGCTTGAGGCTGCTGAGCCAAGGCTGCGCCGGCTTCATCCAATTTTCATTGGTTATATTCCATGACCCACCGAGAGACCAGAACACGCCCCATTTGTTCTGAGAGCCGAAGAGCGAGCTTCCGTCCGCACGTACTGATGCCTGAAGGAAATATTTGCTTGCATAGTTATAATCGGCAACTCCGAAGAATGAAAGAAGGGTTTCCTCGGAAAGAGTGTAGAGAACCTGATCTTTTGCGGCTGTTGATGTCGTCGGATAAGGAATGAGCGGATCAACTGACGGGGAGTCGCCTCCGAGGTACTCATATTTTTCCGACATCGCCTCCTGTCCGACAAGAAGGCGGAGAGAATGGTCACCGAAACTGTCATCGTAGGTGATGGTGTTGGAGGTCGTTAGACGAATGTCCTTTGACCAGACCTTCATGAGATCAGCTGTGCCCTCGTTAGTTTCAGGAGAACTATAGTTGACGGAATCGTCAAAAAGGAACTCTACTGAATTGTTCGTCTTGAAGGTGAGCTGCTTTATCGGTTTCCACTCGAGATATAGAGTACCTTGAAGTCGGTAATCCTTGTCGTTGTATATATCATACGCAGCAGTCGCGAGCGGATTTTGGTTGCTATTTTCGGGAATATCAACATTGTAGGAGCCATCCTCGTTACGCGCAGGAGTCCAAGGGAGAATGTTGAACATCGCAATCTGCGGGTTCGTGTAGTAGAGATTACCCATTGGAAGCGAATTGGAGTTCGCGTAGCTGAGGTTCACCTTGGCACCGCTCTTGAGAGTGTTCGTGAGCTTGAGATCGGCATTAACACGAGCTGTTAGACGCTGATAATCTGAACCATAGTAAACACCTTCGTTCTTGTGGTAAGCGACTGAAGAATAGTAGGAAGCCCTATCCGTTCCGCCAGTGGCATTGATTTCATATTCTTGAAGAGTGCCAACCTTCGTGAGCTCCTTATACCAATCCGTTGTTCCGTTCTGGAGGAGTGACTGAGGGTAGTAATAGTCCGAAGTCGGATCGTCCGGATTGTATCCGGCATTAACTGCGCACACGCGGCGATAGTCAAGAAGTTCTTGTGCCGTGAGTGGACGATAATTATTGTCGTTGATGAGCTGCTGCGCACCGAACTTGGCTCTTGCCGTAAACTTCGCCTGTCCGTTCTTTCCGCTCTTGGTGGTCACGAGAATGACGCCGTTTGCCGCACGTGAACCATAGACGGAAGCGGCTGCCGCATCCTTAAGGACGGTAATTGACTCTATATCGTTAGGATTGAGGAACGTTGATGATGACCCCCCACCGACACCATAGCTTGAGAATTGGCGAGTATCGCTTGACACCACAGGAATGCCATCAACAACCCAAAGCGGCTCATTTCCGGCATTGACAGAAGACGTTCCGCGCACGCGAATGGTTGACGTAGAACCCGGCTGACCAGAACCTGAAGTTATTGACACTCCGGCCATCTTACCAGAAAGCATCTTGTCAACGGATGTTGCTGGAACCTGAGCCAACTGCTCACTCTTCACGGAAGTCACCGATCCTGTGTTGGCCTCCCTGCGGACAGTTCCGTAGGCGACAACGATTACATCATCAAGAAGTTCGCTGTCAGGAGACAACTTGATTGTGAGCGAAGTCCTTCCGTTAACGGGGACTTCCTTTGCCACAAAGCCGAGACAGCTTACCGAAAGTGTGGCATCTGCCGGAACGTTAATGGAGAACTCTCCGACAGCGTCTGTCATTGTGTAGACGCTTGTGCTGCCCTTAAGCTGGACAGCCGCGTTAACCACTGGCTCACCGCTGTTGTCGAGAACAGTTCCGGAAACCTTAGTGGTCTGAGCGAATGCCATGCCTATAGAAACCAGAAGGCACAGCGCTAATGAGAATAATTTTTTACTCATAAAAAAGCTCATTAGAATTGTTAAACATTATAATACCTTTGATGCGATGTCAACACTACTTTTTTTCATCATGCGATTCCCACATTCACTACACTCTCCCGCACCTTGTCTCAACACTCCGGAATCCCCGCACTAAAAAACGGGCGTTTATTTGTGCATGCGAATTGCAAAGTTTGTAAATTAATTTCAGAAATGCAAATCTTTTGGAACTGTCTTATAGGGGTTTACAAAACATTGTAGATACTTCGGTATAAGAAATGGTTTCAATTTATCACAAAACGCCATTACATTCTTTTGATCTAAAAGCATCTTATGGCAAAAATCACGAAATGAAAATTTTGCAAAAACATGATTTTTTCTGTCAGGAATGCGAGATATTTCCCATAGAACCATTCAAAACCTCTAAAAGAAGCTCATTTATTCCGACTTTATTCCGACATTCTCCAAGTGCGGACTAATCGACCGATTCTATAGGAACGACCATTTTGTCATCGGGCGGAAGGGTGTAGTTCATCTTGCGGAGACGGGTGAGGGTGTTGCGGTGGATCTTGTAACGTTTTGCTACAGAAGCGACTGTAGCTCCGGATGCAAGGAGACGTTCGATGGCAGGGCTCTCGTTGCAGACTTTCCTGACCTTGTTGGAGTAGCCCTTGGGGCGACCGAGCTGCATTCCGGATGTCTTTTTGGCGGCGAGGGCCTCACGGGTCCGCTGCGATATGAGATTCCTTTCGATTTCTGCGGCGAGGGCGAACGCGAAGGCGATGATTTTGGAGTTGATGTTGTCTGACAGGTCGAAGTTGTCCTTTAT
>ERZ808252.2180-NODE-2180-length-12391-cov-5.662289_pt1 | contig 12391 bp, 13 predicted proteins | sample MGYA00521242_ERZ808252 | MGnify/ENA primary metagenome ERZ808252 (study PRJEB31516, sample SAMN03275581) | gut metagenome | biome: mammalia-associated habitat; material: feces | host: Papio cynocephalus | place: Kenya | collected 2012-08-07 ...
ACGTCTGCGATCCTATCAGGAATCAGCACGCCGATCTCGCCGTGCTGGACTGCGCATACGGATTGGACGAAACATCTTATGAGGTGTCCTGTGACCAGCTCGTTCAAAAAACGGAAGAACTGCTGTCTGTGCACAGACTTTTACTTTTTCCTGTGCCGAAATACGGGCGAGGACTGGAAATCCTGAGTCTCTTTTCCGACCGCCTGACCGACGCTTCTTATTACGCGGACGAACTTTTTTCGCAAAACCTCGCAGAGCAGAACGTAGGTGGCTTCTGGTACCGTCCAGTAAAAATCAACGCTCCGGTCTGCCCGTATAATGGACAGACCCAGGGTATCATATTCGTCAGCGACCCGCAGCTGCGCAGCAAGGCGGCGCAAAGCGCGGCGGAGCAGGTGCTGTCGCTGGGCGGCATGACCGTCATGACCGGTACGTTGGAAAAAGGCTCTTACAGCGAGGAAATGTTTCGGCAGGGCAAAATGGCACTGCTGCGCTATCCGGTGCATCTGAACCACGCGCAGTTTGAACGGCTGAAAGGACAAAATGAATTTCAGCAGACGATTCCCTATCATTCCAAGGAATTCTCCGCAAAGCGGGAGATCCTATTCTAACAAGCAGAAATAAGGTAATTACAGCGATTGAAGGACTGATAAAAGGATCGATCCGTGCATGATAGTATGGGACTTTTCCTTACTTGCGTTTCCGCTTGCCTTTTCCGTGCTGCAACTGCGGTCTTGCCTTTCCACGCTGGTTGATGGGGCTTTTCAGGTGCTTGGATATTTTAAGTATTTCAACTAGCGTGACAAACTGCTCTTTCGAGAGCTTGTCATAATCAATGTCAATAGTTGGGATAGAGCAAAACGAAAAAACAGCACGAAGGCGTGGGCGGAGTGCCGCACACGCCTTCACTATACAATTAAACAATCGCCTAAGATTTTGCATTTTTGCAATAAAAATTTGAAAAGCTATGTAAGTGCTTTGCGTTTACGCCGAACGATCTGTTGAGAATCCCGCCGCTGTCGGATTGCAGAATCCCTATGGCTTTTATCTGCAGACATGGGATCTGCCCTATATGTATTACTGCAAACTGACTCTCGACCGGGAACACCGGTACTTCTGCAATCGCTGCAGGCAGGCGCTCGATTGGAAGGACTTCTTCAACGCGATCATTATCTTTCCAAGCTGGTCATGAAGCGCAGTGAAGTATCCTGTTCTCAAACCTGAGGAAATACTTGATCAGGTCGCTCTTTTTGCGGTTGGGAAGTATGTCCGCTATCTTCAAGTTCTTTGCGTCGGTCAGGATAGTCTGGTACTTCTCTCCGCCCGCATTGCCCTTGAATTCGTCTATGGACAGCACCTCCGGAAGCACCTTGCAGGAGTAATTCACGAGCTTAAAATATCTCAGCGCAGTCTGAGCCGAGACATTGTTCTTGCTGCCGATCTCCTTTGCCGAGCGCAGGTCTTTGAAGTCGCAGATCACCTTTGCGACAAGGCGATTCGTCACTCTGTGGAACCGGGGAAGAAAGCTGCTTTTCTCATAGAACCGCTTTCCGCAGGCACCGCAGACATACCTCCGCTTTCTCAGGTACAAGTATGTATGCACTCCGCGCATATCTATATCCTTGACACGTTGGATCCGGTAGTCATGGGTACGCTCTGTTTCGCTCTGGCAGCGCGGACAGATGTGTTTCCTCCGGGGCAGTTCGAGCTCTATGCAGCAGCCGGATTCATTTTCATAAACAATTTTTACGAAAATTGCGGAGGCGATTTACAATAACTAATTCCGAAACTCGATTGAGAGCTTTTCAAGCTGAAAATAACATTTTTATGAAAGGCATTTGTACTGAATTCCGAAGAAGATATCGACCAGTTTCTTGACGCATTCGGCATCAGTCCTACAGAAACAAATCAGTTGATTGATGCTGGGCGGGTACAGGAAGAAACGCAGGAACGGATTGCCATTCAGGAGTTTATTGCAGGGCTGACAGTAGATTTTCCGCTATCAGAAGAAATGTCCGCAGCCGCTCGTGACATTCAGAACCGTATATATGACCATCTTGAATTTATCCGCACAAACCCTGACCGCAAGATCATCGACTGGATAAATACGGAGTATGCATTTTTCCGCGCGATTGAACACGCACGATATGGGGATGCGCATATACACCAAAGAGCCGCGTGAAATTCTGGCAAAAGAAGTTTGATGATAACGTCCCGCGGGATGTTGTGGTGAAAGCTGAATTGTTGGAGCGTGGCATTAAGTGTTTAATCGTATTGGAATGTACTATTAAACGAATGGTGAAAAGCAGGTATCGCGAAGTAAATGTAATTGAAAAATGCAACGAGTTTCTTGTTTCTCCAACTCTATTTAAAGAACTTTAAAAGCATCTAGATATAGCTAATGCTGGAGGTGCGCCGTTTGAATAATTTGTCAACATACATGATATAATGCAAATGCCATGCACAACAAACTTCCACTATTGATAGCATCCACTGATAGCTTTTTGATAGCAGAAAGTCGGATACCTATATTGAATGGACCTTGAACTGTTTGGCTCAAGGTCCATCTCTTTTTCTTTGCCGAGTATGCAAAAGAGCGCCCCTTGGGGGAACGCTCTTTCAATGAAAACATTTACTCAACGTAAGAAGGCATCTTCCCGCATCACGCGCCAAAGCAGACGAACATTATCGCCAGATAAACAATGTACAGCCCGCCGATGAAAAAGCCGATCCAGCGTTTGAACTTTCCTCCCACGAGCGCGGGGATGAGCGCACCGGCGCACACAACAAGGCAGGCGGGGATGTCCAGCACCATGCCCTGCGCCTCGACGGTGAGGGGCTTGCCCAGCAGCAGCGCGCACAGCGGCATGATGAGCGTCAGATCCAGAATGTTTGCGCCGATAATGTTGCCAACGGAAAGGGAAGAATGCTTCTTGCGGATGGCGGTAATGGTCGTGACAAGCTCGGGCAGGGAAGTGCCTATGGCGATCATTGTCGCGGCAATGACGGAATCAGGAACGCCGATGAGCCGCGCGAGCGCGGAGCCGTTGTCGATGAGCAGCTGCGCGCCGAGCACGATGGCGGCAGCGCCGAGGATGAACTTGCATATATTGCGCACAACGGTCCGCCCGTCTGTCGCTGGACGCTCATCTGCGGCGGCGCTCTCCGTGCCGAACTCGCGCTTTGCGGCGAGCAGGCTGTCAACCATGAACGCGACAAAGACAAGAAGAATAATGACGCTCTCAACGATGGAAAGCTGACCGTCGCGCGTGAACGCGAACAGTATCGCAATTGCGATGAGCAGCAGACAGGCTTTCACACCGAACTGTCTGCGTGTCATCTGACACTCCAAACATACAAGCGACAGGCACATGATAAGACCCGTGTTTGCCGTCACAGATCCCACAGCGTTGCCGACGGCGATGTCTGCGTTGCCTTCGAATGCGGAAAAGACTGATACCAGCATCTCCGGCATTGTCGTGGCAAAGCTCACCACCGTTGCGCCGATTATAAATTTCGGGATGCCAGACGCCTCGGCGATCCACGCTGCGGCGTCAACGAAGAGATCGCCGCCCTTGATAATGCACGCCAGCCCCGCCGCAAACAGCAGCAGGACGAAAAACATTGTACTTCCGGTAAAATCAATACCCATATCCATAGCTCCTTTTTCTGCTGAGCGTGCAAAAAATGAGACCTTCCGCACAATCAGCCAGTGATGTGCTAAAAGTCTCATTACCTATCTTAACAGAATAAATCCCAATAGGCGCATGACCACCGGCGAGAACCGGGATATGTTGATCATGCGTTGCAACTACTCCCTTTTAACAGGGAGCAATATTAACACGACCGAATCGACTTGTCAACGACATTTTGTGTTTTGTTATTGACATTTCACGCGCTGTGCGTTATAAGAAAAACTGTAAATATAAAAAGAAGAAAGGCGGCGTGCTTGGAATATGAAGAAGACAGCGCTTGTTACAGGAGGCAGCGGAGGGATAGGACGGTGCACGGCGGCGGAGCTTGTGAAAGCTGGGTGCACGGTGTATGAGTTCTCACGCCGGGAGATACCGGCGGAGGGCGTTGTGCACATGAACGTGGACGTGACGGATGAACGTCAGGTGCGCGCGGCGGTGGATGAGATCGTAAAGCGCGAGGGGTGCATTGACATACTTGTCAACAATGCAGGCTTCGGTATATCCGGCGCGGCAGAGCTGACCGATACGCGCGACTCGCACGCCCAGCTTGAGCTGAATGTGTTCGGCATGGATAACGTCACGCGCGCAGTGCTGCCCGTGATGCGCGCGCAGGGCGGCGGGCGCATCGTATGCATGAGTTCTATTGCAGGGCTCATACCAATTCCGTTCCAGTTGTGGTATTCCGTCAGCAAGGCGGCGGTGATCGCTTACGTCCTTGCACTGCAAAATGAGGTCAGACCGTTCAATATACACGTCTGCGCCATTATGCCGGGTGACATTTCCTCCGGCTTCACCGCTGCGAGAAAGAAATCCGACGTGGGCGACGACGTCTATGCCGGACGCATCGAGCGCTCGGTCGCCGTGATGGAGCACGACGAAAAAACGGGCATGACGGCAGAGTACGCCGGACGCTTCGTTGCTAAATATGCGCTCAAAACGTCTTCGCGTCCGCTGGTTGCGATGGGACTGGCGTACAAGGGCGCGGCGGCGCTGGGCAAGCTGCTCCCACGGCGTATGTCCAATTGGATTGTCGGCAAAATATACGCAAAATAAAGGATGGCATTTAGTTACATGTCAAAATAGACAAAATACTAGGATTGCAGGAATAATACATATAATATTGCACTTTTACGGCGGAACAGAGATGAAAATCACGCTCTTGGGCAGCGTGCGAAATGCATTCTGTTCCGCCGCTTTGGTGAAGATTTAATTTTTTGAATAAAAATTTGTACGGTTAGCACAGCAAAACTCCATTGTTATTTTATTGACAACTTGGGGGGAATAATGTATAATGCGCCATGATATTCGGATGCGTAAAACCACATCTGAATATCATAATATTTGTGAATAGGAGAACATTATGAAAAAGATCACGGCACTTTTACTGGCACTTTGCATGGTTTTCACTCTGGCAGCCTGCGGCAGCACCGCAGCGCCCGCCGCGACCGAAGCCCCCGCTGCTGAGGCGGATGCCCCTGCGGCTGAGGAAACCGCCGCTGCCGCCGGCGACTACACCCTCGGCATGGGCATTTCCCTGAGCACCGACTCCTCCAAGACCGGCAACGCCCAGGTTGACGCGACAGTTGCCGCCGTCGTCACCGACGCTGACGGCAAGATCGTTGTCTGCCGGCTTGACGTTGCGCAGAGCAAGATGGACATTTCCGCCGGCACTGTCGACACCGCGAAGACCTTCCTCACCAAGATGGAGCTTGGCGATGATTACGGCATGGTTGCTTACGGCAATGCCAAGGCCGAGTGGTACGACCAGGCAAAGGCTTTTGAAAGCTATGTCGTCGGCAAGACCGGAGATGAGGTTGCAAACCTTGAGACCGTTCTCAACGACAGCGGTCACAATGTTTCCACCGATGAGACCCTGCTTGCCGGCTGCACCATGGACATTGCTGCGTTCAAGGATGCAGTCTCCAAGGCCTGCGGTGATGTGAACACCATGGCGTTCACGTCTGACGGCGCGTTCACTCTCGGCGTTGCGGCAAAGACCACCGCTGCCGAATCCACCGACCCGACCGACGATGCTGACGGCGTCGTGAAGATGTACACCGACTTCGGCGCTGCCGTTGTTGACGCAAACGGCGTTATCCTTGCCGCAGTCAACGACGCGACCCAGCCCCAGATCAGCTTCAACGCTGACGGCGAGATCACCGATACCGTTTTCAAGGGCACCAAGATGGAGCTTGGCGACGACTACGGCATGGTCGCCTACGGCGCTGCCATCGCCGAGTGGGACGCTCAGTCTGCGGCCTTCTCCGCTTACACTGTCGGCAAGACCGCCGATGAGGTTCGCGCAATCGAGACCAAGGAGAACGACCACGGCTACTCCGTGGCTGTTGACGATACCCTCTATGCCTCCTGCACCATGCAGATCACCGGCATGATGGACGTTATCGCTCAGGCTGCTGACAACGCCCGCTGATTTTCGTCAAGGCGTATCAGATAGAAACCGAAAACCAAAAACGCACGGGAGATGTGTCAATGAAGAGAATAGGAATCAGGCTCTTGCTCGCCGCGATGGCGATGGCGCTTCTTGCCGGATGCACCGCTCCCAAAACTTCGGGGCAGACGCAGACGGAGAACAGGGGTAAGTCCTATTTTGCATACTTTGACACAGTCTCCTATGTGTACAGCTATGCAGGAGACTCGGCAGAGCAGTTCGACGAACGCTCTGCCGAGGTTTCTGATATTCTGGGCGAATATCATCGGCTCTTCGACATATATCACGAGTACTCCGGTGTGAACAATCTCTGCACGCTCAACCTGAACGCCGGGGGAGAGGCGCTGGAGGTCGATCCCGGACTAATTGATTTTCTCCTCTATGCGCGTGAGCTTTATGAAGCGACAGACGGAGAGATAAACGTGATGATGGGCGCGGTGCTGCGCGTATGGCACGACCTGCGCGACGCCGCAGCGGACGACCCGCAGGCTGCGCGTCTTCCCACAGATGAGGAGCTTGCCGCCGCTGCACGGCATACGGATTTCTCACTGCTGGAAATTGATGAGGAAAACCACACCGTCCGCATTACTGACCCCGCAGCGTCCATTGATGTCGGAGCGCTCGGCAAGGGCTACGCCACGGAAATGGCGGCGCGCGCACTTGAGGCGGAGGGTGTTTCTTCGTATGTGCTCAATGTCGGCGGCAATATACGCATCATCGGCACAAAGCCTGACGGCAAGGGCTGGGTAACGGGCATAAAAGACCCGCAGAACACAAGCGAGTTTGCCGTGAAGCTGCGTCTGGCGGATACCTCGTGCGTCACCTCCGGCGATTACGAGCGCTGCTATACGGTAGACGGCGTGCGCTATCATCACATCATAGATAAGGATACGCTCTACCCCGCGCGGTATTTCAGATCCATCACGGTCGTCACTAAAAACAGCGCGCTTGCCGATGCGCTTTCCACGGCGCTTTTCTGCATGACCTATGAAGACGGCGCAGCGCTCGCGGACAGGCTTGGTGTGGACGTGCTGTGGATATTCCCCGATGGGGAGATAAAATATACCCCAGGCATTGAAAAGCTGATAGAGAATTGAGAAAGTTATAAATATATGTTTTTATAAATATATATTTATTTTAAAAGAGTATATAAGAACAGGAGGCATGAGGCTACCATGAACCTCAAAAAGAACATTTCAACGCTGAAATTGCCCCACTACAAAAAGACCGCGTCAATGCCGTCGGTTCGCATCTCACCCCCTCCGGAGGTGCTGCTGCCGATGAATATGCACTCCGGCGGCGCGGCAGTACCCATCGTTGAGGTCGGGCAGCACGTCCTTGTCGGGCAGCTTATCGCCAATGAGGACGGCAAGAATTCATCTCCCGTCCACGCCACGGTTTCCGGCACTGTCAAGGCGATCGAGCCTTATGGGAAGACCGTTGCCGTGCGCATCGAGAGCGACGGCAAAATGGAAAAAAGCCCGGACGTGAAGCCGCCTGAGGTTAATGACCTTGACAGTTTTCTTCAGGCTCTGCGCGAGAGCGGCATCGTCGGTCTCGGCGGCGCGGCGTTTCCGGTGTGGGCAAAGCTTGATGCTGTGCGCCGCAGCCCGATCAAAACCGTGCTCATCAACGGCGCGGAATGCGAGCCGTTCATCACAAGCGACCACCGCACCATGCTTGAGCACAGCGATTATATCAAAAAAGGCGTTGAGCTTTTGAAGAAATACCTCGAGAGCGAGGAATTCATTATCGGCATCGAGAAGAACAAGCCCGATGCGATTGCAAAGCTTGAGGAGGTTTTCGCCGACGACTCTGCCGTCACCGTCAAGCCGCTTGACAGCGTATACCCTCAGGGCGCAAAGCAGGTTCTGCTCTATAACGCCACGGGAAAGGTCGTCGGTCCCGGGCAGCGTCTTGCCTCGCTCGGCGTTATCATTATCAACGTCACCTCGCTCACTAAGGTTGCCCAGTATATCGAGGACGGCATGCCCCTCGTTGAAAAGACTGTCACCGTTGACGGCTCTGCCGTTAAAGAGCCGAAGAACCTCGTCGTTCCCATCGGCACATCTGTTGGCTGCGTGATCGACCAGTGCGGCGGCTTCTCGTCAGAGCCCGGAAAGGTCATCCTCGGCGGACCGATGATGGGCAAATGCGTGGCAGACCTCTCTGCCCCCATTATAAAGGCGACGAACGCCGTTCTCGCTTTTGACCGCAAGGATTCCGCCTCGCTTGAGCCTACCCCGTGCATCCACTGCGGGCGCTGCGTTGCAAACTGCCCGCTCGCCCTCAACCCCACCGCCTTTGCAAAGGCGCTTGAGATAGAGGACGAGGCAAAGCGCTATGCAGTGCTCACAAAAGAGCAGGTATCGCTGTGCATGGCGTGCGGCTGCTGCTCCTATGTGTGCCCCGCGCACAGACCTCTTGTGGACAATAACAATGCGGCAAAGAGCTTTGTGAGAAAATACAAGGCTGCTCTTGACCAAGCCGAGAAAGGAGGCAATTGAACATGGAAAAGCTCATCGTGTCCAATGCGCCCCATATCCATACCTCAGATTCCAGCCGGCGCATAATGCTTGACGTCGTCATCGCGCTGCTGCCCGCCGCCGTCGCCGCTGTCATTATCTTCGGCCTGAAGGCGCTCGGCGTGCTTGCTGCCTGCGTTATCGGCGCAGTCGTGTCGGAATTTCTCTTTGATCTTATCACCGGCAGACCCCAGACCGCAGGCGACATGAGCGCCGTTGTCACAGGGCTTCTGCTTGGACTGAACCTCAGCTCCGCCGTGCCGCTGTGGCAGTGCGTCGTGGGCGCGGCGTTTGCCATCATTATCGTGAAATGCCTGTTCGGCGGTCTCGGTCACAACTTTGCAAACCCTGCCATTTCAGCGCGCGTTTTCATGCTGCTTGCCTTCTCTGAGGTCGCCGGCGGCGCAATGCCCGCCGTGGTGGAGCTTGAAGCTTCCGCCACCCCGCTGGAGCTTATCGGCAGCAGTGCCGACCAGCTTCCAAGCCTCATGGATATGTTCCTTGGTCTTCGCGGCGGCGCTGTGGGCGAGGGCTGCATCCTTGCGCTGCTTGTCGGCTATGCCTATCTCTGTGCGCGCAAGGTGATAAAATGGTACGTTCCCGCCGCATTTGTCGGCACGGTGTTCGTGCTCTTTGTCGCCGCGTCCGGCAGCTTTACCACCGCGCTTTATGAGATCATGGCGGGCGGCGTGTTCATCGGCGCGATCTTCATGGCGACAGACTATGTCACAACGCCGATAAATAACACCGGGCGTGTTGTGTTTGCAGTCGGCTGCGGCGTGATAACCTTCATTATCCGTGAATTCTGCGCATATCCTGAGGGCGTTTCGTTCTCTATCCTTGCCATGAATATACTCACTCCATATATCGAAAAGTGGACGGCGAAGAAGCCGCTTGGAGGTGTCTGAAATGAAAAAAGATACTGTCAAGGGCGTTATAGTGCCCGTTCTTATAGTTGTCGTGTTCATCGCCGCGCTCACCGGCGTGGGCGCTTACACCGCGCCTATCATCGAGGCTAACGGCTCTGCCGCCGAGCTTGAGCCGCTTTATGAGGTCATGCCCGACGCGGCCGGGTTTGAAGCCGTAACGCTTGACACCGTCCCCGACACGGTGCAGGGCGTTTATAAGGAAACCTCCGGCCTGGGCTACGTCGTGCTGCTTTCCACCACAAAGGGATATACCGGTGATCCAATTGACCTCACTATGGCAGTCGATGCCGAAGGCAAGATCTCCGGCATAAAGCTCACTCAGTTTTCAGACAGCAAGCATTTCGGCGAGGATTACCCGGATACTTATCTCGGTCAGGACTCCGCACTTGGCGGTGTGTCTCTTGTTGCGGGCGTGACGTATTCGTCAAAGGCGTTCAAGGAGGCCGTTGAGGACGGCTTTGCCGTGCTGACGGAGAACGGTCTTGTCTCCGCCGGCGTCAAGAGCGGCGACCAGATCCTTTTAGAGCTCCTGCCGCAGCTTTTCCCCGGCATGGCAAACACTGAGGGTGTCGCCCAGTATACCGAGCGTGAGCTTTCCGGCGGAAAGCTCGTCAAGGCGCTTGACTCTGTCAACGGTATCGGAATTGCCTACATCGCGCTCGACGGCGAGAATAACTATCTCGTGCTCGTCAACGATTCTCTCACAGCCCGCGCATATGACACAAACGGCGCTGATGTGACGGAGTCTGTCAATGCATCCATTCTCGACGAGGCAAAGACCGATGCCGCGGCGAATATCAAAACCGATGCCGAAAAGGAAGTGAAGAAATTCGCAAAGCTTACCTCCGACGATGCGGAGATCACGCCGCTTGAGCTTGGCGGGGTGTACGGCACCGTTTCCGGCGTTTACAGCATTATATCCGGCGGCGCGAATTATTACGGCGTTGCCGCACGCCCGATCGGCTACGGCAATCTGCCCATGGCGCTCTACTATGTGCTGGATGAGAGCGGGGCGATAGTCTCCATGACGGCGGACGAGTTTATCCTTATGGGCGATTACTTCAATGCCTATGAGCTTGATGAAAGCAGCTACAAGGCGGGCTTTGTCGGCGTGACCGGCGACAGCTTCACCGGCGATGAGGCGCTCATTTCCGGCGCAACCATCTCCACCAACGCCGTCAAGACCGGTACGGCGGATGCGTTTGCCGCCTTTTCTGAAATCCAGCAGAACGGAGGGGAAGGCTGATGAAAGACAATAAGCTTTGCGCTGCCATCGCGCAAAACCCTGTGATGGTCCTGTTTTTGGGCGCATGCCCCGCACTTGGCGCGACAAGCGCTGTCCTCCCTGCGCTGACGCTGGGCGCTGCGGCGCTCGCGGTCATGGTGCTCGCATCCCTTGCGGCGTCTCTTCTCAGAAATGCCGTTTCCACCAGAGTAAAACCGCTGACGAATTTCATCCTCGTTGCCGGCTTTGCCGCCATCGTGCAGCTTCTCATGCATGCATGGTTTCCTGCACAGTTCAACGCCCTTGGAGTGTACACAACGCTCCTTGCGGTCGATCTGCTCGTCTACGCAGAGACCGAACGCGCATCTGACCGCCCAGTTGGTGCGGCGCTGGCTGACAGCCTTCTGACGGGGCTTGGGTTTGCGCTTGCGCTCGTTGTCACGGCTCTCATCCGTGAGCTTTTCGGCACCGGAACCGTCGCGGGCGCTGCCGTGCCCTTCTTTAAGGCGCATGCCGTCTCCCTGCTGACCTCTGCCGCCGGCGGCTTCTTCGTGTTCGCCATTGTTATGGCGCTCGTTCAGGCTATCTTCAAAAACCGCACCGAGGATCTCTCCGGCGTTGCTGCTGACGCTGCTGCGACCTGCGCGGAAAAGGAGGCGTGAGTTATGGATTTTAAGACCTTTCTTCTTATCATCATTGGCGGCGCGCTCGCCAATAACTGTGTTCTGACACAGTTTTACGGCATCACCCCGGTGCTCGGCGCGTCGGGTCAGGCGAAGGCGCTGGCAAAGCACGGTCTTGCCGTTGCCGCAGTCACGCTCGTTGCCGCGCTCGCCAGCGACCTTCTCAGCTTTGGCGCGTATACAACGTTTCTCTGCGCGCTCTGGGTGCTGATCGCTGCCGCCGTTATCGGTCATTTCTTCACCGACAAGTGGCTTCTCATCGCGCTCAACGGCGTTGTGCTCGGCACATCCGCCGGCGCGCTCGGCGCTGGCTTTGTCCAGACGGCTGCCGCTGCGCTCGGCGCTGGGCTTGGCTTCACCGTGGCGCTGCTGCTCTTTGCCGGTGTTGAAACGAAGATCGACGACAAGTATGTTCCCGCCGCGTTCCGCGGCTTCCCTGTGCGCCTGCTCGCGGCAGGCATCATCTGCATGGCGGTCGTCGCATTTAAATGAGCAGGTCTCGCAAACGTCTTCCAGTAGAGCTTGTCGTGCTCGCTGTGCTGCTTGTCGCTGCCGGCGCTCTTCTTTTGTGGCTTCGCCTTGGGCAAACGCCCGGTGCGTGGGCGGTCGTCCGTGTTGACGGACGCGAGGTCGCGCGCTATTCGCTTTCACAGGATGGCGTATACACCCTCAACGGCGGCACAAATGTCCTGACGATCAGGAACGGCTCTGCCGCCGTGACGGAGGCGGACTGCCCGGACAAAGTATGCGTTGACCAGGGGCGCGTGCATTACACCGGGCAGTGCATCACCTGCCTGCCAAATAAGCTCACCGTGACGATCGAGGGTGAGGGAGAGCCTGAGGTCGATCTTGTCAGCTGACAGAAAAGCGTATATTCAAGACGGA
>ERZ808252.2183-NODE-2183-length-12372-cov-3.259479_pt1 | contig 12372 bp, 9 predicted proteins | sample MGYA00521242_ERZ808252 | MGnify/ENA primary metagenome ERZ808252 (study PRJEB31516, sample SAMN03275581) | gut metagenome | biome: mammalia-associated habitat; material: feces | host: Papio cynocephalus | place: Kenya | collected 2012-08-07 ...
TAGCAAGGGCGAAGAGCGCTTGGTCAATGAAGTGGTAGATGAGGAAGAAATCGCGAAAATCGTTGCAAAAGTCACTGGAATTCCTGTGTCACGCATCGAAAAAGGCGATCGCGAGAAGGTGCTTGATTTGAAGGACACCCTGGAAAAGAGGGTTATCGGACAAGACGATGCCATTCGTTTGGTTTCTAACGCCATCCTTCGTCAACGCGCTGGCATTCAAAACCCCAATAGGCCTATTGGAAGCTTCTTGTTCTTAGGACCTACTGGCGTTGGCAAGACGGAAGTCGCCAAAGCATTGGCAGAAGCCCTCTTCGATAACGAAAGCAACATCATTCGTATCGATATGTCCGAATATATGGAGAAGTACAGCGTCTCGCGTCTCATCGGCGCAGCGCCAGGATATGTTGGCTACGAAGAAGGTGGGCAACTTACTGAAAAAGTGCGTCGCAATCCTTATTCCATCGTTCTTTTCGATGAAATCGAGAAAGCCGATCCCGAAGTGTTTAACCTCTTGCTCCAAATCCTCGATGATGGTCGTTTGACTGATTCTCAAGGGCATCTTGTGGATTTTAAGAACACCATTATCATCATGACAAGCAACCTCGGCTCCGAGTACATTCTCGAAGGGCATAAGGAAATGGTGGAGCCTTTGCTTCATAAGACATTCAAACCGGAATTCCTCAATAGAATCGACGAAATTGTCTACTTCAATCCTCTTTCGAAAGAAGTGCAATCGAAGATCGTCGAGAAGATGCTCCGTGAACTTTCGACGCGTCTAGAGATGAACTTCTACCATGTTGTTTGGGATAAGGGTCTTACCGACTACATTATCGATAGAGCCTATTCGCCCACTTATGGTGCGCGTCCGATTAAGCGTTTTATACAAGATAAGATTGAGACGGCTTTGGCCAACGCCATCGTCAAAGGCGAAATGAATACCAAAGATACCTATGTCGTTGGCATTAAGAAGGATGAAGTCGTTATTACGCCAGCTGCTCCTATCGAAAAGTAGCTTCTTCTAAAGCACATAAGAGTCTCCCAGTCGAAAGATTGGGAGATTTTTTATGTGGATTTTGCAGAGGATATTTCAATTTTTGCTACTTTCCGAAAAGTAAAAGGAAGTCGTTTTCTTAGAAGACCCTTCATGCTTACAAGACAACGGGAGATGCCGCGCGAGTGCTGCTCCACTTGGCTTCCGAAGAGAAAAGCGAAGATGCGTCGACGCTCATTTTGGCATTGACTTAAATGCGCAAAATCCCATGAGCGACAATACAAACGAATTTGGATGGTTCTAAGTTTGTGAGCGTTGCCGCTTTCCTTATCGCCACTATGCATCTTTGAGGACGAGGGAAATGCCACTGGCCTCGCAGGGCTTCTTCTTGGGTTTGGGAATGATAGGGGAAATATCGTCAAACAGGTCTTCAGAATCGCCTTCCAAACCCCATTGGTTTGTAGCACAAACCTACAATCCTTTATTTCTCCCATTGCTTTCATATTTCTAATGATTAAGGCTACATTTATTCAAATTGGATTTGACAAGAAAAAATCGATAAAAACTGAATTTTTGGCGATTATTCGGTTTCTATTTAACGAGTTTCTGCCAAAGATCAATTTTCTTTCCGATTCGGTCTATTGTAAAAAAATAGTATCAATAATGGTAAAACACCACTTGCAAAACTTGTTGCTATGTAAGCGCTTAAATATAATGGCTTTATAGGAGGAGGCGTTCGCATTGCCTACCATTCTTGGCATCGATCGCCGCCATCGCATGGTCAAAAAGACATTTCTTTTTGTAGACAATGCGAAAAAACCAAGGAGGCTCATATGAGAAAAAAGGTTGTTCTGCTTTTAAGCGCTACTATTGGCTCGATAGGTGTTTTTAGCTTTTCTCTTTTCGGCCGCTTATCGACTATCGATCCGCTTTACGTCAAGGCGGCCTCGGACAAAGGAAAGACGATGGATTTGGTTTCGAATCTCCAAAGCAAAGTCTTACAAGAAGGAAAGGTAGAATTCGTGAGCGATGGGTATACCTTTTCCTTCGAAGGCGAAGGAGTAGCCTTCGATATAAACGGAATCCATATTTCCAAAGGCGGCTATCTAAGGAATTTCACCTGCTTCAATAACTTAAAAGGGATTCGCTATAAAACGAATGGCGACTTCGTGTTTATGAGCGGAACGACCTCAAAAAACGTTATCTCCAAATACCAGTCGGCTGTGGCCACGAAAGATAGCGTGGCCTTAGAAGCCACGGGTGGAGAACATTTCATGTTATTCGCCAAGGAAAAGGATGTAACGCTTACAGAGTTAACTTTGGAATTTGATTGCACTTATGAAGGGATAGTGGCCTCCGAAAGCGATAAATGGGATGCGACTTGGTCCTGGGGCTTAGAAGGCTCCGGTGTTAAGCAAGAACCGTTTCTAATCAGCTCGTTGAATGATTGGAACGAATTTGCCGAGGCGACTAAAACCTACATGTTTAAGGACCGCTACTTTAAGCTGACCGCAAATATTGGAGATGAGACGAACAAAGTAACCACCTCCGCGGATGCGTCGCATGAAACGCCGTTTTCGGGGCATTTCGACGGGGATGGCCACGAAGTGTATATCGATATCTCTGATGATGCAAACCGAGCCGGCTTATTCGCGCATGCTGGCAATAACGCGTCCTTTGAAAACGTGACGATTAGAGGAAGCGTCCTTGGGAAAGGATCTGTCGCAGGAAGCCTCGTTTCGGCGCTAGTGAGCGACGCGACAATTAGAAACGTGAAAAATTACGCCAGCGTCAATGCGAAAGACACAGTCGGTGGAATCGTCGGCTTTATTTATGGCGACGCCACCTCTAAAACCATTCTCGACAACCTGGAAAATCATGGGGCGATAAACGTTACTGACAGCGTTTTGGGCGGCATCGTTGGAAGAGCCGATGGCAAACAAACGATTTCCAATTCCAGAAACTATGCGGACATAACCTATACGGGTAGTATTTCCGCTACTAAGGACTCGCAAGCCTATATAGGCGGAATTGTTGGTAGAAATGCAACCGGGAGCATTGATGGTTGCTCGAATTATGGTTCGATAACGAGCGAAAGCAATTTGCAAAAAATAGGTGGAATTGTCGGGAGAACGGGGAAGAGCAAGATTTCCAATTGCGTGTATGGCTATACGAAAGAAGAAGCGAGCCAAGGTAAGACCCAGCCATCTTTCAACGTTACCAGCAATTTCTGCGGAGGCATCGTCGGTTCCGTCGATGAGGTTGCGACTATCTCTAATTGCATGAATTATGTCAATCTTTCTCAAACTTCCAATAGCTGCTTAGGAGGCATTGCCGGATTGTCTAACAAAGCCGGGGTCAAGTTCGACTCGTGTTCCAATTATGGCAACATCACCGGCATTATGAGCGTTGGCGGCATCGCTGGTAGAGCGGTTAATACTGTTACTTTTACCGGTTGCGCGAATAACGGCATCGTTAAGATCGGCGAGACGGAAGCAAGCCAAGATGTTGGACAAGAGAACGCGACAACGGATGCCAAGAAAAAGATACCTGGCAAGATTATTGGCAATATCGCGACAGGAACATTGACGATAAATTAGAGAACGCTCTAAAACGGTTTTAGTCGGAAAAATGGAATAGAAGGGGCCGTTCAAATACGACTGGCCCATGAAAAAACGCCGGAATCGCTGAATTGCCGGCGCTTTTTGGTCGAATCCACTTGCTTAGGGAGGACTCTACCATGCCCATTTTACTACCGAAAGGGCTTTTTTCTCCCTCCTTCGACCCAATGGAGAGGGAAGGGGAGCGAATACGCCGTTTTCTTCGCCTGGGCGAGGAAAGTCGCGGCCTCCTCAAAGGGTGCTCGGAAGAGCGGATGGTTTCGTCGAAGGCGATGGTGGGTTGGGCGGTGGCGACCTTCTCTTTTTTGCCAAGGATTTGGAACTCATAGAATAATCGCCTTGTCTTTTGTTATGGCCATTCTTGGCTGTTCGAAAGAGGTGTCGCTTTGATTCGAGGGCCAAGATGGAAATATGGCGTTTTTTCCGATAGAGAAATGACAATGATAAATACAAGGATGTTTCTATTTATTCCAACGCTCTTTTGAGAAGGAAATATGGTTTTTAGGAAATAGATGAGGGGCAGCTTTTTAGGCGCGGCTTTGAATCGCCGAATCTCTTTTTTGTCGGATGTCATCGCCACTAGAGACAAGCGTTAGAGAAGGAGAAGGATCCTAGGCGGATTAGGCGATAAGGCGAACTGTCCCAGTCTTTTTTTGGACAAGACTATGAAAATTGTGAGATAGAGGGATATTTTGCCATTCTTATGTGCCATTTGGTTGGTGGTTGGAAAGGTATCAATAATGATAAACCACCGTGCCCTAAACTTGTTCCCATGAAAGCATTTCAATATAAATGGGTTACGGAAACATGTTTGTATTGCCTTTTGGTGTTGAAAAACATCCTGAAGTCAAAAAGAGATTTGCTTTCTCTTAAAGCGGCCGCTTAGGAATATGTCTTTTTAGAAGGGGTTTTCAAGTGGCTATTTGTTATTGTTTTCCTTAGAAAAGAGAAAATAAAATACCGTGCCAATCGTCCGAAAAAGCTCGAAATGGTCTTAATATTTATCCGTTATTGCTATCTATATCAAGAAAAAAGCTTTTGCCTTTTTCCTCTTCTTCTTTTGTGAGCTATCATAAACTTATGCCTGAAATAAGCATCGAACATTTAAGCGTCACTTATCTTGGAAAGAAAAAAGAGGAATACCCTGCTTTAAAGGATTTGAGCCTTGTTTTTCCCGATGGTGAAGTGAGTGCCGTTATGGGTGAATCCGGTTCGGGGAAGACCACTCTTTTAAGAGCGCTATCGCGGCAACTTTCTTACGATGGCGCGATTTATAGCAATGGCATGGATATCGCTACCCTTTCCAATAAGGAACGAAGGCTTTCCTACGTCATGCAAGAATTCGCTCTCTATCCCCATTTGACGGTATTCGATAACCTCGCTTTTCCTTTGAAACTCGAAAGGGAATCTTATGATTCTATAACCTCTCGGGTTTTGGATATGGCGAAAGAACTTCGCATCGAACCTCTTCTTTCGAGAAAACCACGTCAATTGTCGACGGGTCAGATACAAAAGGTTTGTTTGGGAAGAGCTCTCATTAAAAATCCGGATCTCATCATGCTCGATGAGCCTCTTTCCAATGTCGATCTAAGAGAGAAAGAAGATGTTCTTCGCACGATAAAGAGGATGTTAGAGAAATACCAAACGACGGCAATTTATATAACTCACAATCTCAAAGAGGCGATTTACGTCTCTTCGAATGTCTTCTTTTTGGAAGACGGCAAGCTTCTTAAAGAGGTTCCTTCGCATGAACTTGGCTTTGTCGATGCTGCTTATGTGTTTGAGAAAGAGGGTCTCAAATGAAATTTAGGCCAGCTAAAAAGGCGTTCCAAATCGAGAATCTTCCAAAGACGAGAGGACAGGAATTTTGGGATTTTTTTAAAACAAGATTCATTTTGTTTTTGGAGATTGGCGGCATCTTGCTTCTTTTTGGCATTCCTTTTCTCTTTTCTTTCTTGCTTAAATACTACGCTCTCCTTTACCCGGCTTCGAAAAGCATGGCGGAAGCGGAGTATCTTTTCTTCTATAAAACGACGACCCTTCTTTTTAGCGGCATCTATTCCTTATGCTTCTTCTTTTTGTTTCTCGCTTTGGGTGGGATAGGAAGGATCGTTCGGCAATGGATATGGGGGAATGGCATCTATTTTTGGCACGACTTTGGGAAAGGCGTTAAACAAAACTTTAAGAACTACTTTCTCTTTTGGCTTTGCTTTTCCTTCTTCTTCGTGTTGGATGAGCTTCTTTCCTTAACGGTTGAAAATTCCTTGGTAGCCAATCTTATAAGCGGCGTCTTTTTATTGTTCTTGCCGGTTCTAATGATGGCGATGGTGGAGACGCTCGTCTATAGCGATCCTTTCTTTAGGCTTTTAAGGAATGCGTTTTCTTATTTATTAAAGAGACCTCTTATCGCCTTATTGTTTTTCCTTTTCCCATGCGCTGTGGTTTGTTTAACGCTTGTCGATCAAATCATGATTCAATTTTTGCTTTTTGCTATTTTGTTCGCTCTAATTTTGCCTTTCTATCTTGTGGGATGGAGTCTTTATTGCTTTTCTTTGTTTGACGAATTCACGAACAAGGAAAGCTATCCCTCTCTTTATAAAAAAGGATTGCGTCATGAATTCGAGAAGGAAGACAAAAGATGATTGATATTTATAACGACAACAAAAAAAGGAAGAAGCAAGAAAAGAGCTGTCTTCTTTTTGCTTTTTTCCTTTCTGCTACTCTCCTTCTTGCCATTCTCCTTCTTTTCTTTTTGCATCCTCGGAACGAGACTTGGTCGTATTTTGCTCTCTCTTTGCTCCTTCTCTTCTTATTAGTCATCGGGGATTACTATCTTGTCTTCTATAAGTATTCGCACCTTAAATGTATCGATTCTTTTTTGAAAATGGGTGGGAAACGCAAGGATAATGCGGTTTTTACCTTCAAATATGAGAAAGGCATCCGTTATGTCAATAAGCTTTCTTTCAAAGAAGCCGTCTTTGTGAATGAAGAAGGCCAAGAGAGACTCTTCCTTTATTTAGAGGAAGCCCCCATTTCTTTTAAGAAGGACAAAAAGTACCTCCTTTCTTTCGAAAAAGATCATCTCTTTGGCTATGAGGAAGAAAACGATGAAGAGTAAGAAGATGCTTTTTCTTTCTTTTCTCCATTACGACTGGTGGAAAATCCTCGGCGTCTTTGGCGTTCTAAGCGCGATATTGGCCTTCTCTTTCAATTACAAAGATAAGCTTAAGGAAAACGAGATTTTGGAAATTTTCGTCTCTTTCGAAACGAAAGACCTTTCCTTTCAAAAGGATCTTTATTCGATGGTGGGCCAAAACGAGGTAAAAGCCATTCATTGCACTTCTTCTTTGGAAGGAAATGATGGATATAACCAAGTGGCCTCCTCCTATATATCAAGCGTGGCGGATATCTATCTTCTCCCCGAAAGCGTTCTTGCCTCCCACCCTTCTTACGCATCTTACGCCAAGGACATCGAAGACGAGAACTCTTCTCGGTTCCAAGAAATTTCTTCTTCCATCTCCTTCTATCAAGGCGAATTTCAAAAGCCCAGGGGAATCAAGATTTATGACCTTCAAGACGTTTCTTATAACGAAGGGAAGAAATTCTCTTCCTGGTTTGAGCTTAAGGAAACGACTTACCTTTTCGTTTCCGATGTTTCAACGAATCGTTTAAGCGTGGATAAAAAAGGGCGCAATCTTTTGTGGGAATTCGCTTATGCATTTTTGGAGCTTGGCGTTTCTTCGTCATAAAAAGCGGCAAAAGGATATTCAATAATAAGAGGAATAAATATGAAAAAAGACCTTCGAATTCGTTTTAAAGAAGAAGCGCCCAATTCCATAGAAGGATGGGAAAAATACTCGTTGCCAATTGGAAATGGAAGATTTGGCGCCTCTCTTTTTGGCGGGACCAGTCTCGAAAGAATACAAATCACCACCAATGAATTCGCCAATACTTATCGTCAAGGTGGCGTCTCGAACTTCATGGAGATTCATCTTTCTTTCAAGCCGCAAGAGATCTCTGACTATGAGAGGGGTCTTCGCCTCCAGGATGGGGTTTGCTATAGTCAATTCGCTTCCTCCGAAAGCGGTTCTATTGTTCGCGAGTGCTTTTACTCATACCCCGACAAGGCTTTGATTTATCGTATTCGCTCTTCTAAACCCATTTCTTTTAAAGCGGAACTCGTTATTCCCTATTTGGGAGAAAGAAGCATCGAAGAAGGAGGAAGAACTGGCGAAATCACCTTTGACGAAAATGGCCTTTTGGCAAGAGGGAGCTTACCGAGCCGTTCTCTTATTTATGAGGCGCGGCTAAGTGGGAAAAGCGATGGTCTAGTGGAAGCAAAAGAAGGCCATCTCGAGTTTCGAAATTCCAAAGAAGCGACTTTGATGTTTGTCGCGGGCACTTCCTATACGCTTTGTAGCAAAACCTTTTTCACCCACTTGGCGGAAGGGGAAGATCCTCATCAGGAAGTTCTCTCAACCCTTTTGGACGTCCAAGCAAAAAGCTATGAAGAACTCTATGAAAATCATAAAAAAGACTACAAATCCCTTATGGATCGAGTGGAGTTCTCGCTTTCAAATGAGGGTGATTCCCGTGATACCCCTTCTCTTTTGAATGCTTATCGAAAAGGAGAAAGCGTTCCTTATTTGGAAGAGCTTTATTTCTTTTTCGGAAGGCATCTTCTTATTTCCTCTTCCCGCAAAGGAGGACTTCCCGCCTCTTTGCAAGGCGTTTGGAGCGCTCACGACAAATCGCCATGGGGAAGTGGCTTTTGGCATAACATCAATGTCCAGATGAATTATTGGCCGGCTTTCATAACCAACCTTGCCGAAACTTTTGAGCCTTATAAGGATTTCTTCAAAGCCTATCTTCCAAAGGCGATGGAAAATGCGAAAGAATGGGTCACTAAGGTGCTCGGAAAGGAAGCTTCCGATTGCGGTTGGACGATTGGAACGGGGGCCTTTGCCTATGAAATAGAAGGCTTAAATCCCAATACGCACTCTGGACCTGGGACGGGGGGCATGACAACTCAACTTTTCGTGGATGCCTATGATTACACCCAAGATGAAGCGCTTCTTAAGGACTACGCTTTTCCATCAAGCCATGGAACGGCAAAATTTTTCCTTCAATGCGTCAAGAAATACGATGATGCGTATTTATGCTCTTTTAGTGCTTCGCCCGAACAAATTCTTTCTGGGCATTGGGAGAATGGCCAAGCGAAGCAACAGTATTATCATACGGTTGGGTGCGCTTTCGATGAGCAATGGTTTGAGGAAAACGCCATAAACGATTTGAGATTTGCGAAGATTTTAGGAATTTCCGACGAAATTACAAAAGAAGAGGAAAGGGAAGTTTCTCATTATTATCCCATCCAAATCGGTTACTCTGGACAAATCAAAGAGTATGGGGAAGAGCATTTCTATGGCGAGATCGGCGAATATGGCCATCGTCATCTTTCCGAGCTTGTGGGCCTTATGCCAGGAGATCTTATAAGTCACAAAACTCCCGCATGGCTCGATGCGGCAAAACTCACCCTTAAGTATCGCGGCGATTTTTCTACTGGCTGGGCTTTGGCGCATCGTCTTTGCTCTTACGCGAGAGTGGGGGAAGGCGAGCACGCTTATTTGCTTTTAAAGAATTTGCTTCGCTTCAAAACACATCCCAATCTTTGGGATGTTCACCCTCCTTTTCAAATTGATGGCAACTTCGGCGCTTTAGCGGGCATGGCGGAGATGCTTCTAGAAAGCCATGAAGGTTATCTTTCTATCCTTCCTGCCATTCCTTCTTCATGGAAGAATATCGAAGTCCAAGGCTTAAGGGCGAGAGGGAATTTCGAAGTTTCGCTTACCTACAATAAAGAACGATTGACGGATTTGCACATTCGCTCAGGGTCAGGGAAAGAGCTCACGCTTTATTATCCTGGCGTTAATAAGACGACACAAGTTCATGATGAGAAAGGCCTTGTCCCTTTCAAAAGAGATGGGCATTTTTTAACCTTAAAAACGGAAGCAGGGAAGACGTATTCCTTTTCTTCCTTTGAAAAGGTGAAAAAAGGAAACATCCCTTCTGGCTTCCAAGCCACTTATCAAAAAGAAGGCGTCTTGCTTTCTTGGAAAGAGAAAGAGCCTGTTTTGCTTTTAAGGGCCGATGAGAGCGAGCCACACTATAAGGAGGTCGCTCGTCTTGATAAAGAAAACGAATACGTCGATAGAACCTACTCCCTTTCGCATAGAGGAAGGGCGACTTATAAACTTGTTTTCGCTTCGGAAGACGCTAACGAGAAGGAGAAAGGGGCTTTAGCGCTCATTCATCCTGCATCGGAACTTGAAGTCGATCGCTACCGATTGAAGCTCAAGGTCAATAATCTCGTTTCGGAAAAAATCGGCTGGGATTTTTAGTTTTTGCACTCTATCTCTTTCTTTGAGAAAAAATTAGAATAAAAGAAAGAGGATTTGCACATGATTGATATCGACGAAATGACCAGGGCTCTTCTCGAGCGGCCCTCTTTAGAACTTCATTACTCCAAATCGCAAGGAAAATTCATAGGAAAGATCACTCGCGAAGAGGAAGATGACCCAGATATCTGCTTTTTTATGGGGTGTGAAGCTTGCTTTTTTGAGGCAAAGAAGATTTTTAGAGCAAAACATCTTGCTCTATTCCCCAAAGCGCCTTCTTCCTATTCTTTGAAGAAGTGGAATGAAATCGTCAAGGAAAACGGCCTCGAGGAGGAATGGTTCCAGGAGTTCCGCCTTTCTCTTGCGGAGGATACGAATTGTTTCGCCCTTCGCTATGGTCTTCGCCAAGTGGAGGCAGAAGCTTCTTTATATCAAGAGATCAGAAAAGAATTGCTTACTTTCGAAGCCAAACATTACGAGAAAAAGTACTCGGACCAAGTTCTTTTTATTCTTCCTACCAATTATGAAGATATCCCGATGACAATCTTAGGAAATGCGGGGAACGTTTTTGGCGTAAGTTTCTATCCGTCTGATCCTAATGGACTAAACTACGAGCTTATCGAAAACCACGATGCGCTTGGAATCGACGACGAGACGGCTAATTCCCTAATAAAGATGGTGAGCTTTTATTTCGAGAACGACAAAAACGATGTTTGCGAAATCACCGATAATCCCCTCGGCAAAGACAACCACTTGACTTCTTGCTGTTTGATGAATGGGACGATTATGAGCTCTTATTTGCCAAAATCTATAGCCATCCTCGCTTTGCATTTCTTAAAGTGCGCGAATAAGTATATGGAGATATTCGAGAATTCTCCTTCTTCCAAGGATATTCTGGATGATCATTTCCACTACGTTATGTTCCATAAGGGAGTTCCTGCTGTTTCCAAAGCAAAGTCTCATGTCCCTTTCCATGGCGTCCTTCCTTACGACTTTAGAGAGATCTCTTTTAGGGAGACTCCTTTATCTTTCTCTCCGAATAAGAGCGAGGCGTGGGATGCGACCATTCGCCTTTTGCCAGGCGGTTTCTTTAGCGATGATTTTGGAGAGGGGCGTTGCGCCCATTTCGGCTTTACGGCTATTTTTTGCGACCATAAGAGCGGGTATATCTATGCCCATGCGATGGGGGAAGCGAAGGATTTCATGCCCTTTGACGAGCTTTGTAACCGTCTTATGGATTCCCTTGCTGATATAAAGGTTCCGAAAACGATTTACGTGAACAATTTCTTGGACTTCGCTTTTTTCGACAATTTCTTCGCTCCCTATATCGATAATAAGAAGATGAAACTTGTTCCTATGGAGAAAAAACTCCAAACGGATAACGCTTACGAGTCGCTCTCTTACTTCCTTAATCAAAAAATGGAAGAGGATAATCGGAAGAGGATGAAGAACAACCGTTCGTGAAGGCGTATCCTTTTTTCCTTTGATTTTCGTCTAAGGCTGTTGGCGCTTTGTTTTTTCCTATAAGGACCCAATCTCTCGTAAGTCTCCTTGAGAAAGATGATAGAAGGGGTATTTGAGAGCAGAAATCCTTCTTTTTTGTCTTTTTAGATATGCGAACGAAAGCGAATGGCTTTGATTTTCACCAATAAAACGCAATGTAAGCGGTATCATTTCTTTTTTTATGGTGCTTCTTTTTTACTACTTGCCCCCGTTTCCTTGTGAGGAAGGGAATCCATTCCTAGAATGGGGTCACAAAATGGCATAGCGGTGCTTTTGTCTATCCGACTCGTTTTGAGCGGAATGCCTCTATTCATCGCTATGCAAAGGAGAAAAAAGATGAACAAGAAGAAAACAATCGTTCTCGCTTTAGCGGGCCTCTTGTCGGCTGGCGCTTTCGGCGGGGTATTGATGAATGAAACAGGGGGCATAGCCAACGTTTTCGCTAACGACAACGCGGATGCTGTCCTTTGGAAGCATTATGCAGCCGTTGCCCCAACCTTTACCTCTCATGGATCAAAGGAATTCTGGGCGAATTGCTCTTCCTTAGGCGTCCATCAACTCGAAGCGCCAACAAAAGGCACTATCGAAGAAGGCGGAGACTTCTCAGCTACGACCTACTTTAAAGAACTGACAGCGGAAGATGACCGCTATGTCGCTAAGCTCACGCCGAAAGTCACTTTCGATTCCAATGGCGGGACTGCTATTGAAAGCCAAGATGTGGAATATAACGCTTTGGCGACGGAACCGACCGCACCGACCAGAGAAGCGGACGAATATTACGACTCCTACGCCTTCGATGGGTGGTATGCGAATGGAAAGAAGTTCGACTTCACGAAGCCCGTAGCAGGAAATGTCGATCTCG
>ERZ808252.2185-NODE-2185-length-12362-cov-3.777850_pt1 | contig 12362 bp, 8 predicted proteins | sample MGYA00521242_ERZ808252 | MGnify/ENA primary metagenome ERZ808252 (study PRJEB31516, sample SAMN03275581) | gut metagenome | biome: mammalia-associated habitat; material: feces | host: Papio cynocephalus | place: Kenya | collected 2012-08-07 ...
CACTGCGTTGGCGGATGCAGCGCACTGCGTTGGCGGATGCAGCGCACTGCGTTGGCGGATGCAGCGCACTGCGTTGGAGCAGCCAGAGAAGAGTAAGGCAGAGGATAACAGACAAAGGAATGAAGATAAACGTATCAGAGGAGGTGAGGACAGCTTGCCCCGCATTTGTGGGCGCTGCAGTGAGCCTCACATTGACCAACACTGACTATAGTCCCCAGCTGTGGGCGGAAATCAACCGCGAACTGGATGAGTACCGCCTGCGCTACACCACCGAGAGCATCAAGGACATGCCCTCCATACAGGCCACGCGCCGTGCCTACAAGGCATTGGGCAAGGATCCCAGCCGCTACCGCCCCAGCGGGGAGGCGTTGGTCAGGCGCACGCTGCAGGGAAAGAACCTCTACAGGATAAATACAGCGGTTGACCTTGTCAACCTGGCCAGCATCGCCTATGGCTACAGCATAGGCGGCTTTGATGCCGACAGGATAGTGGGGGACACGCTCACCCTGGGTGTCGGGCGCGAGGGAGAGCCTTACGAGGGCATCGGCCGCGGGCTGGTGAACATCTGCGGCTTGCCTGTCTATCGCGACGCGGCGGGCGGGATAGGCACTCCCACCACCGACAATGAGCGCACCAAACTCTCCCTTGCCACCACCCATCTGCTGGCCATCGTCAATGGCTATGACGGCAACCGCCCGCAGGTGGAGCAGTGTGCCCGGTATGTGCAGCAGTTGGCCGGGCGTTTTGCCGAGGGCAGGGACGCGCGCCTCCTGTGGTTCTGAGCCCTAGTGCAGCCCGCACGCCCCTGCCTGCCTACAGGCGGCGGGGGCGTGATGCGTGCTGCCTGCTGGCAGGCAGCGCAGTTGCGGTGTCTGGAGTTGCCTGTCGCAGCCCTTATCCAAACAGGTCTTTCAGGAGAAACTTCACCCCGTTTCTCACAATCTTCCAGTCCCGCGCGAGCGGTTTCATGTCCATGGCATGGCGGAGCTTGTTCCTCAGCACGGCCTCGCGTCCCAGGTTCTTGTTCTCCCTTGCCGCCATTCTTTGCTCGGCCTGGCTGCCCTGGCTGGCCGCCGTGTGGCCAAACACCAGTGCAGCCACCTGGGCACGTTCCCTGGCCGCCAGCCCTTTCTGTGTGGACGAGATGCCGTCCATGAAGTAGATGGACACGATGGATGGCAGGCTTCTGTAGGAGGCGTGGTGCAGGTGCCAGCAAGTGGCAAACTGCTCCCAGTCGCTCATGATGCGGTGTGACTCATTGAACGGGTGCTGCCTCATGAGGCTGGTGCGCGTGAAGAGGGACTGGTGGCAGAGCGAGTTGACCAGGATGAAGCCCACGCTCATGCTGGCAGGCGGCATCCAGGTTCTGGCCTCCTGCCCCTTCATGAACACGGCTCCCCCTGCGCAGAAGTCGGCCTCGCCGAGCAGAGGCACGCACTGCTCGAGCACCATGGGCGAGAAGAACATGTCGCCCGAGTTCATGAAGAGGCAGTACTCGCTGCTGGCCCTGGCCACTGCCTTGTTCATGGCATTGTAGATGCCATGGTCGTGCTCGCTCACCCAGTAGTCGATGCGCGGCTCGTGCTCGATGTATTCGCGGCTTCCGTCGGTGGAGCCGCCGTCGATGACGATGTACTCAAAGTCCTGGAACGTCTGTGCCACAACGGTGGGGACGGTGCGTCGCAGCCCCTCCAGGTTGTTGTAGTTGATGGTGATCACAGTCAGTGTCATGCTCTATCTGATACGTTTGTGCTCAGGGCAGGCAACCATCGTGTCCCGCAGGATGCGGGGCATGGGGAGGGTCTTGCCGTGAGCGTGTGCTTGAATATGGCGATGCCCTATAGGGGGCACCCGATGTCCTCGCGCGGGACTTTGCTCCAGGCAAACAGGGGGATGAGGCTCCTGGCCTCGCGTGGGCTGTCGTCGGGGGCGAGTCCGGCCAGGTGGGCCAGTTGGCCGATCAGTTGCTGAGGCGAGAAGCGCGCACGCAGCACGCCCATGTCGAGCGACTTGTCCCGCTTGGACAGCCTCTGCCCGCTGGCGTTGACGAGCAGCGGGATGTGCGCGAAGGCAGGAGGCTCGTGGCCCAGCAGCCTGGCCACATACATCTGCTGGGGAGCCGATAGCAGGAGGTCGCGGCCGCGCACCACCTCGGTCACGCCCATCAGCGCGTCATCCACCACCACTGCCAGCTGGTAGGCCCAGGCCTGGTCGCGCCTGCGCACGATGAAGTCCCCGCACTGCGAGGCCAGATTGACGCTCACCTGGCCATAGTGCCTGTCCAGGCAGCGCACCATGGCCAGTGGCTCGGGGGGCACCATCAGGCGCAGTGCGGCCTGGCCCGCCTGCCCTGCGGGGCTGCCCTGCGGGGCGTGGGGGAATACTTGGGCGGCTGTGCCGTGCGGGTGGTCATCCACTCCCTCCTCCAGAATTCGCTTCCAGGGGAGCACGACCGATGGCCGGCAAGTGCCCTTGTACACCACCCGCCCGTCACTCTCGTGCGGAGCCTGGGTGGCCATGATGTCGGCACGGGTGCAGGTGCAGGGGTACACCAGTCCCGCCCCTTGCAGCCGCGCGAGTGCCTCCTCGTAGAGCCCTCCGCGCCCACTCTGCCAGTAGGGGCCGTTGCTGCCGCCCACCCTGGGGCCTTCGTCCCATTCCAGCCCCAGCCACAGCAGGTCGTCCATCAGAGTCTCGGCAGATTCCCTGTGCGAGCGTTGCGGGTCGAGGTCCTCGATGCGCAGCAGCCACTCCCCGCCCTGGCTCTTGGCCGAGAGCCACGACATGAGGGCGGCAAACACGTTGCCCAGGTGCATGCGTCCTGTGGGCGAGGGGGCAAAGCGGCCCTTCACAGGCCGGTGGTGGGGGAGGGGTGTGTTCATCCGGTAGTGTTTTCCAGTCGGGTCTTGTGGGTGAGCAGTCTCATCAGGCAGTCGGGCCAGGGATGTGGCAGGCGCAGCATGAGGCTGTACAGCCAGTAGCCGGGGGTGTAGGTGCGCACGGGCAGGGGCAGCAGGTGCTCGCCGGCCAGCGTGGCCATGCGGTGGCTGCGCCTGGCAGGGTCGCACTCCAGCCGGTACACATTATATATATAGTCGCCTGTCAGTTGTTCCACCCGCCGCGTGAGTGCGGCCTTCTCCAGGGGCGGCAGGGTGCTGGCCGCGTTGCGCAGGCGGCGCGTGATGTCCATCAGGTCATCGAGCCGGCGCGACCTCTGCTGGCTGGTGTGGGTGTGGGTGATGCTGTGCGTGCGCTGGCGGTAGTAGTAGGCGGCGGCTGGGATGTCGCGCGTGCTGTGCATCCTGAGCAGCAGCAGCGGTGTGAAGAGTTCGTCCTCGTGGGTCAGTCCGGTGGCAAAGCGGAGTTTGCCCAGCCGGCTTCGGCGGAACAGGTAGCAGCAGGCCGAGGCGCGCATGTTGTGGCGCAGCAGGTACTCTGTACCGCTCTCCATGGGTTTCGGGACGGCGGTGGCGGCCTTTCCGGGGCATCGGGTGTCCTTCTCCCCGCTGGCGGCTGGCGGTGTCTGCGGCACCCGGGTGGTGAAGCGGAACAGGATGATGTCGGCGTCCAGCGCGCTCCTGGGGCAAAGGCTGCAATAGGCGCGGGGCAGCAAGGCGTCATCGGCATCCACAAACTGCACATATTCGCCCCTGGCCAGGGCCAGTCCTGCGTTGCGCGCGGCGGAGAGCCCCTGGTTTTCCTGCCGTATGTAGCGTATGCCGCGGTCCATCTGCCTGAGCGCGTCCTCTGGCGAGACCATGCTCCCGTCGTCCACCACGATAATCTCGAATGCCCCCTCGCTCATGCCCCGCCCCGTCATCATAGCGCGCACGCGCAGCACACTCCGCACACACTCGGCCAGGAGCGGGAGCGGCTCGTCGTAATAAGTGATGATGAAGGATATCAGTGGCATGACTGGTGCAGGCGGCACAGGAGTTTGACAAGGGGCCATCCGAGCAGCGTCCTGCCCGTGAGGCGGTACACGTCCAGCTGGCGGCAGAGCATGCTGTGGTACAGCCTCCACCCGTGTGGCGGGAGCATGTGCGTGTGCGTCAGGCGCACTGCCCGCATCTGTGCTTCGAGCAGCTGTGCCAGTGCCTCGCCGCTGGCGGTGGCCGTGATGCCGCTGTGGTTCCAGTGGTAGATGTACATGCCACGGCCGGTGGTCTGTACCCTTGCGGGCAAGGCCAGCAGGTGCGGTATGGTCCACATGTCCTCGAACACACGGCCCATGGGGAACTGCACCTGGCTGAAGAGTGCCCTGCGGTAAACCTTGTTGCAGGCGTATGTGTGCTCCCATGCCTCGGTCTCCAGCCAGTAGGAGCGGGACGAGGGCCATCGCCTGTCGGGCAGCGTGAGGTCATGCTGCGTGCTGTGCCCGGCATGCACGCGCACGGGGAACTCCAGGATGTCGGTGTCGACGTTCCCGGCCAGCAAGTCCAGCAGCATGGGGTAGGTGCCATCGGCCACCTCGTCATCGGCGTCCACAAAGGTCACATAGCGTCCCCGGGCCATGTGCAGGCCGGCATTGCGCGCGTCACTCAGCCCCCCGTTGTGCTTGTGGCACACGCTCACCATGGGGTAGCGTGCCGCCCAGCGGTCGGCCATGAGCCCGCTCCCGTCGGTGCTTCCGTCGTCGATGAGCAGCACCTCCATGCCGTCTGTCTGCTGCCTCAGGACGCTCTCCAGGCAGCGCGCGAGTGTGTCGCGTGAGTTGTATATGGGTATGATGACGGACAGTTCCATGCTCTTTGCCGGGAATTTTCCCCCATGGGCAAAGTTATGAAAAAAGGCTGTCCCCACCAATATTCCCCACCGAAAAGGCGTGGAGAAGTGGATTTCTCATTACCTTTGCCCTCGACAAAAAGACCGAGAATGATAGTATGCATAGCCGAGAAACCCTCCGTGGCACGTGACATTGCGCACATCCTGGGGGCCGACAGGCAGAGGGACGGGTACATGGAGGGCAATGGCTACCAGGTGACCTGGACGTTCGGGCACCTGTGTGAGCTCAAGGAACCGGCCGACTACACGCCCATGTGGAAGGCATGGAGCCTGGGTCGCCTGCCCATGATACCGCCCCGGTTCGGCATCAAGCTCAAGGCCGACCAGGGAGTCGAGAAGCAGTTCCACACCATCGCGACGCTCATGAGCCAGGCCACGGAGATAGTGAACTGCGGTGATGCCGGCCAGGAGGGCGAACTCATCCAGCGCTGGGTGATGCTCAAGGCAAAGGTGTCATGCCCGGTGAAGAGGCTGTGGATCAACAGCCTGACTGAGGATGCCATACGCCAGGGATTCCAGTCGCTCAAGGACCAGGGCGAGTACCAGGGGCTCTACGAGGCGGGACTGATGCGCGCTATCAGCGACTGGCTCCTGGGCATGAACGCCACCAGGCTCTACACCGGACGCTATGCATCGGGCAGGCAGGTGCTGAGCGTGGGGCGCGTGCAGACACCCACGCTGGCTCTCATCGTCAACCGCCAGCGCGAGATAGCGCACTTCGAGCCCGTGCCCTACTGGGTGCTCACGACCGTCTATCGCGGCGTGACCTTCACGGCGGTGATGGAGGAGGGCGAGCGGGGCTTCCGCACACGCGGGGAGGGCGAGGCGGCCCTGGCCTCGATGGGCGAACTGCCGTTCACCGTGACCGACATACAGAAGAAGAAGGGCACCGAGGCACCCCCGCGCCTCTTCGACCTCACGAGCCTGCAGATGGAGTGCAACCACAAGTACGGCTTCAGCGCCGACCTCACGCTCCAGCTCATACAGTCGCTCTATGAGAAGAAGCTCACCACTTACCCGCGCGTGGACACCACCTTCCTGCCCGATGACGTGTACCCCAAGTGCCCGCAGATACTCAACGGGCTCAGGGCGTACTTCCCCCTGATGGAGCGCATCAAGGGCAAGCCACTGAAAAAGAGCAAGAAGGTCTTCGACAACAGCAAAGTGACCGACCACCATGCCATCATCCCCACGGGCGTGCCCGCCAGCGGGATGAGCGAGATGGAGGGGAAGGTGTACGACCTGATAGCGCGCCGCTTCATCGCGGCCTTCCATCCCGACTGCCTGTTCAATGCCACCACCGTGCTGGGGCAGGTGGCCGATGTGAGGTTCAAGGCTACGGGCAAGGTGACCACCGACCCGGGCTGGAAGGTGGTGATGGGGCAGCAGGACAGCGAACAGCCACAGGACAAGGACCGCCAGCTGCCCGACTTCCGCAAGGGGGAAAGCGGGCCGCACACGCCCGACCTGGCCGAGAAGAAGACCACCCCGCCAAAGCCCTATACCGAGGCAACCCTGCTGAGAGCCATGGAGACAGCGGGCAAGATGGTGGATGACGAGGAACTGCGCGACGCGCTCAAGGAGAATGGCATCGGGCGTCCCAGCACGCGCGCGGCCATCATCGAGACACTCTTCAGACGGCATTATATAAGGAAGGAGAAGAAGAACCTGTGGGCGACACCCACGGGCGAAGAACTCATTGACCTCATCCACGAGGACTTGCTCAAGAGTGCGGAGCTCACCGGGCGATGGGAGCGGAAGCTCAGGCAGATAGAGCGGCACGAGTATGAGGCGGCTGCCTTCCTGGCAGAACTGAAGCAGATGGTGACCGACCTGGTGCAGACCGTGATGTCAGACCCCACTCCCCGACGCGTGACCGTGACGGTGGACGAGCCGGAGGGCAGGAAAGGCAATAAAAAGAAGAAGTAAAGCGTTATATAGGATATAAGGTTGTGAGGTTTTTAGATTAACAGGTCACAGGATGGTGTGGGGCTGTGGTGCGGGCCACGGAGTGCCGGCGTGAGGCTGGGCAATCCCGCGACCTTGTGGCCTGAAGCCCACGCGACCCAAGCCCCAATGACTTGGACAGATGAAACAGGCGAACTTGCTATACGTCTTGACATGGACACGGAGACAATGGAAATTTTCCCCCATGGCCATCGGAGCGGCACTCATGGTGCTGCTCACCGCGTGTGGCGCGGAGACGAATGTGAAGAAGGGCGACCAGTTCTTTGCCATCGGGGAGTACTTCGACGCGGCAGCGGAATACAAGAAGGCATACTCACGCACGGCCATCAAGGACAAGCCCAAGCGTGCCGAACGCGCCTGGAAGATGGCCGAGTGCTACAGGCGCATCAACTACACAGCCAAGGCGAAGGGCGCGTACCAGAACGCCTTGCGCTATCATTACCCCGACACGCTCAATCTCTTGTACCTGGCACAGATGCAGCACAGGATGGGAGACTACAAGAACGCGCGGAAGAGTTACGACGCTTACCTGGAACTGAGGCCAAACGACACGCTCGCCATCAACGGGCGCATGGGCTGCATGCTGGCTCCCGTGTGGAAGAAGCGTCCCACGCTCTATACCGTGAAGAAGGAGCCCGTGCTCAACGGACGGCGGTCGGACTACTCGCCCGCGCTCTTTGGCGATGAGTGGGACCAGTTGTACTTCACCACCACACGGCCGCAGATAGCGTCGGGCGAGATAAGCGGCATCACAGGTGTCAAGAGTGCGGACATCTGGATGAGCAAGAAGGACGACAAGGGGAAATGGGAACAGCCCGTTGCCGTCGAGGGCGGGCTCAACAGCGAGTACGAGGAGGGCGCGTGCAGTTTCTCGCCCGACGGGCACACGATGTACCTCACGCGCTGCACCTTTGACCCCGACTACCCCCGATATGCCGAGATATTCACCAGCACGCGTTCCGACGCTTCCTGGAGTGCTCCCCAGCGCCTGCAGATAAGCAAGGACACGCTCTCTAGTTACGCGCACCCCGCTGTGAGCCCCGATGGGAAGTGGCTCTATTTCGTGAGTGACATGCCTGGCGGTGCGGGAGGCCTGGATATATGGCGGGTGGCCCTTACCGAGCACGGCATGGGCGGCGCCGAGAACCTTGGGCAGCCCATCAATACGCCCGGAAATGAGATGTTCCCCACGTTCCGCCCCAATGGCGAATTGTATTTCTCCAGCGACGGACACCCGGGAATGGGTGGCCTTGACCTCTTCCGGGCCGAGTGTGACAGTGCCGGGCACTGGAAGGTGGAGAACCTCCAGAGTCCGATGAACAGCAATGGGGATGATTTCGGAATGACTTTCGAGGGGCTGCACAACCGGGGCTTCTTCAGCACCAGCCGTGGTGACGCGCGCGGGTGGGACCACATCATGTCCTTTGAGTGCCCCGAAGTCCTGCAGACGGTCAAGGGATGGGTGTATGAGAAAGACGGATACGAACTGCCCGAGGGGCTGGTGTACATGGTGGGCGATGACGGCACCAACCTCAAGCTGAGCGTACGCGGTGACGGCTCCTTCACCCAGGAGGTGAAGCCGCGTGTGCGTTATGTGTTCCTGGGCACTTGCAAGGGCTACCTCAACCACAAGGAGGAACTGACCGTGGACACCAGCAGCGTGAGCCGTGAGTATGTGCTGCAGTTCCCCCTGGCAAGCATCAACGTGCCTGTGCTCGTACGCAACGTGTTCTATGCCTTTGACAGTGCTGAGCTCACAGAGAACAGCACCATGGCACTGGACAGCTTGGTGGACCTCCTCAACGAGAACCCCAATGTGACCATTGAACTGGCCGCTCACTGTGACTATCGGGGCAAGGACGAGTACAACCTGCGGCTGAGCCAGCGGCGTGCCGAGAGTGTGGTCAACTATCTCCTTGCGCATGGGATAGCCCAGGACCGCCTTACGCCCGTAGGGTATGGCGAGAGCCGTCCCAAGGTGGTGACGCGCAAGATAGCCGAGCAGAACACTTTCCTGCACGAGGGTGACACGCTCACCGAGGCTTTCATCAAGGCTCTGCCCGACACGGCGCAGCAGGAGCGGTGCAATTCGCTCAACCGCCGCACGGAGTTCAAGGTGCTGCGCACCACCTACGGACTCTTTGACATGCCTTCTCCTGCATCCAAAGAGCCCGCGCCCAGTGCCCCTGGAAACACATCGGGCAGTGCCGCGTCCACACTCAAGGAGGCTCTTCCCTTGGATGGGAAGAGGTAGTACGCTCCTCCATCCGCATATGTTTTCCCCATGGGACTGTTGTCTTTTGCCTGCATGACGGCTCAAGGGCTCCTGCCGGAACCGTATGTAGCCCGGTAAGGAACGGGCATGGTTCCCCTTGAGAGGATGTTCCCGGCCAGGCTGTGGCGGTGCGTATGTCCCCCCTCTCCCCGGATGTGCGGGCACGCGCGGAGGGGTGCGGGGAGAAGCACAGGACGCTCATGCCCTTTACGGTACACGCCATGTGGCGTGTGCCGTGCGTGTTTCTGCCCGCGCCCATTGGCGTGGCATGTGTTTGTCCAGTCTGTACATTACGGCTGTGCAACACCCCCTTCGGTGTCCTGCATGGGGAAATGGGCGGAGAAAGAAAAAGACGGACTCCGCTGTCAAGCGGAATCCGTCTCTGTGAATGCCCGTAAGGGCTGGGCGCGGATTACTCCTTGCCCAGGAGCAGCTCCATCATCTTGCAGGCCGAGTAGGGCACAGGAGTGCCCGGGCCGAAGATGGCGGCCACGCCTTTCTTGTACAGGAAGTCGTAGTCCTGAGTGGGGATGACGCCGCCGGCCACCACCATGATGTCCTCGCGGCCAAGTTTCTTCAGTTCCTCGATGAGCTGGGGCACCAGGGTCTTGTGGCCCGCTGCCAGCGAGCTTGCGCCCACGATGTTCACATCGTTCTCCACGGCCTCGCGCGCCGCCTCGGCCGGTGTCTGGAACAGCGGACCCATGTCCACGTCAAACCCACAGTCGGCATAACCGGTGGCTACCACCTTCGCGCCACGGTCATGGCCGTCCTGGCCCATCTTCGCCACCATGATGCGGGGGCGCCGGCCTTCTTTCTTGGCGAACTCCTCGGTCAGCGCGCATGCCCTCTCGAAGTCCGCGTCGTTCTTGCTCTCGCTTCTGTACACTCCTGAAATTGTTCTGATTACTGCTTTGTACCGGCCCACAATCTCCTCGCAGGCATCGCTTATCTCACCCAGTGTGGCCTTATGCCCGGCTGCGATGACAGCCAGGTTGAGCAGGTTGTCCTTGCTCTTCTTGCCCTCTTTGAACTCGCGCACGCACTCTGTGATGGCGGCCAGGTCTTTCTTCACCTGCTCGTTGTCGCGGCTGGCGCGGAGTTTCTTGAGCAGTTCCTCCTGCTCCAGGCGCACGGCTGTGTTGTCGATTTCCAGGATGTCGATGGGGTCTTCGTGGTCAAGGCGGTACTTGTTCACGCCCACGATGGTCTGCACGCCCGAGTCGATGCGTGCCTGTGTGCGTGCTGCGGCCTCCTCGATGCGCATCTTGGGCAGACCCGTCTCGATGGCCTTGGCCATGCCGCCCAGTTTCTCGATCTCCTGGATGTGCTCCCATGCCTTGTGGTATAACTCCTGTGTCAGTTTCTCCACATAGTACGAACCTGCCCAGGGATCGATGTGCCTGCACACCTGCGTCTCGTTCTGTATATAAATCTGGGTGTTGCGTGCGATGCGCGCGCTGAAGTCGGTGGGCAGTGCTATGGCCTCGTCCAGGGCGTTGGTGTGCAGGCTCTGGGTGTGTCCCAGCACGGCCGCCATGGCCTCGATGCAGGTGCGTCCCACATTGTTGAAGGGGTCCTGCTCGGTGAGTGACCAGCCCGATGTCTGCGAGTGCGTGCGCAGAGCCATTGACTTGGGGTTCTTCGCGCCAAAGCTCTTCGTGATCTTCGCCCACAGCAGGCGGCCCGCGCGCATCTTGGCTATTTCCATGAAGTGGTTCACTCCGATGGCCCAGAAGAAGGACAGGCGGGGCGCGAATGCGTCCACGTCGATGCCCGCGTTGATGCCTGTGCGCAGGTAGTCGATGCCGTCGGCCAGGGTGTAGGCCAACTCAATGTCGGCGGTGGCGCCTGCCTCCTGCATGTGGTAGCCCGAGATGGAGATGCTGTTGAACTTGGGCATCTTCTGGCTCGTGAACTCGAAGATGTCGGCGATGATCTTCATCGAGAAGGCGGGTGGGTAGATATAGGTGTTGCGCACCATGAACTCCTTCAGGATGTCGTTCTGGATTGTGCCTGCCATCTCTTCCAGTTTCGCGCCTTGCTCCAGACCCGCGTTGATGTAGAAGGCCAGGACTGGGAGCACGGCCCCGTTCATGGTCATGGACACCGACATCTTGTTGAGGGGGATGCCGGCAAACAGTACCTTCATGTTCTCAAGGGAGCAGATGCTCACGCCGGCCTTGCCCACATCGCCCACCACACGTGGGTTGTCGGGGTCGTAGCCACGGTGCGTGGGCAGGTCAAAGGCCACCGAGAGGCCCTTCTGCCCGCTGGCCAGGTTGCGGCGGTAGAACGCGTTGCTCTCCTCGGCCGTCGAGAAACCCGCATACTGGCGGATGGTCCACGGGCGGAACGGGTACATCATGCTGTAGGGGCCGCGCAGGTAGGGCGGGATGCCGGCCACGAAGTCCAGGTGCTCCATGCCCTCCAGGTCTTCCTTGGTATATACGGGCTGGATGTCAATCTGCTCGGGAGTTTTCCAGTTGGCGGTGATGCCGTTCTCCTTCTGCCATTGCTGGCCGTTCCTTGCCTCGATGCCGGCAAAGATGTCTATGTCCTTAAATGATTTGCGTGCCATTGTCAAATGCCCAGTTTAGCGTTATACTCCTTCAGTGTCTTCAGTTGGTCCACGCGCACATGGATGAAGTTCTCGATGCCTGCCGCCTTGAGGTCGTCGGCGCATGAGGGCGCGCCTGCCACCACAAACATGGCCCGGCCGTCCAGGTACTTGTATGCGGGTATGGCATACTCGGCATACTCGTCGTCGCTGGAGCACAGCACCACGATGTCGGCACCCGCCTCCAGGGCCTTGTCAATGCCTTCCTCGACGGTGGGGAAGCCCAGGTTGTCGATGACCCTGTAGCCCGCAGCGGCCAGGAAGTTGCATGAGAACTGCGCGCGGGCCTGCCTCATGGCCAGGTTCCCGATAGTGAGCATGAATGCCACGGGCACCTTGGCGGTCTTCTCGGTGGCGAGGCGCAGGGCCTCGAAGTCGCTGGCCAGGCGTGTCTCGCCTATGGCGGGGATGTCGCCCGCACATCCGCACTTGCCGCACTTGCTCTCCATCGGGGTCTTGCCCTCGCTCTTCTCGGTGAAGTTCGGGAACTGGTTGGTTCCCAGGATGAACTCCTTGCGCTTTCCGGCGTTGGCGTGACGGGCGGCCGAGGTCTCGTTGATGGCAGTCTGCACCTTGCCCTCCAGGGCGGCCTTCAGGAAACCTCCCTCCTCCTCGGTGGCGAGGAACAGTTTCCACGCCTGCCCGGCCAGGGCTGTTGTCAGTTCCTCCACGAAGTAGGAGCCGCCTGCCACATCCACGATTCGGTTGAAGTGG
>ERZ808252.2186-NODE-2186-length-12360-cov-11.609833_pt1 | contig 12360 bp, 11 predicted proteins | sample MGYA00521242_ERZ808252 | MGnify/ENA primary metagenome ERZ808252 (study PRJEB31516, sample SAMN03275581) | gut metagenome | biome: mammalia-associated habitat; material: feces | host: Papio cynocephalus | place: Kenya | collected 2012-08-07 ...
AGATTGATCTCGACAGGCCTATGCCGGAGATTCTTGCCGATCTCACGAAATATCCGGTGTCGACCCGTCTCAGCCTCAACGGAACCATCATCGTCGCCCGAGACATCGCCCATGCGAAAATCAAGGCACGGCTTGACGCGGGCGAGCCTATGCCGCAGTATCTCAAGGATCACCCGGTTTTCTACGCCGGTCCTGCCAAGACTCCGGCCGGAATGCCATGCGGCTCCCTCGGCCCTACGACCGCAGGCCGCATGGATCCGTATGTCGATGAGTTCCAGGAGAAAGGAGGCTCTCTCATCATGCTTGCGAAAGGCAACAGGAGCCAGGTTGTTACGGATGCCTGCAAGAAGCACGGAGGATTCTACCTCGGCTCAATCGGAGGCCCGGCCGCAATTCTTGCCCAGAACAACATCAAGAGCATCGAGTGCGTCGAGTTTCCTGAACTCGGAATGGAGGCCGTCTGGAAAATCCGCGTGGAGAACTTTCCTGCATTCATCCTTGTGGATGACAAGGGCAACAATTTCTTCAGCCCATTTGGCCTGTAAGCTTTTGACGTCGACAGGCGATTTGACTCCTTGATTCTCGGGGAATGTCATAAACAAAAACCATATATGGAGGGTGAGTTATTGTAGTTGAAGCGGTTCAATACCGGGGTTATGGAATATATTTCAAAGGAGCGTCACGACGAAATTGTTGCGGAACTCAACAATCTTATAAATGTCGAATATCCGCGGATTAAGGATGATCTGTCCGAGGCCCGCGCACAGGGTGACTTGAGCGAAAATGCCGGATATCGTGCGGCGCGAAGGGAACAGGGCAAGGCCATTGGCAGGATACGTTTCCTTCAGAGACTGCTGCAGTATTCGCGGATCATCGACACCAATGCCCTGCCGAAGGACAGGATTTCGCTTCTGAGCAAAGTCGAGTTCACGAACCTTGCCTCCGGCGCGAGGATGACATACACCATTGTCAGCCCTCATGAGATGGATCTCCCCAATGGCAAGATTTCCTGCAAGTCACCGATAGGCGCGGCTCTGATGGGCAATAAGTCGGGTGATGTTGTGGAAGTTCACGCACCGTCAGGAATATTCAGTCTCAGGATTGAGAGCGTTACCCCGGCAGAATGACGGGTGCCGGCTCGCAGTCGGCACTTCTTCGAGAACCGGATTTTGACAAGACCGAAAATACGTCTATTTTCGCATCATGAAAATGACAATTACATACGCCGCGCAGCGGTTCGCGCACTTCAACGCGCTTTGCTTCAGCGGCGCACTGCCCGATGTTCCGATTGCGCTCACGAGGGCGACCACCTTTCTCGGGAAGGTGCGCTACAGGCGGGAGCGGCGGATTTTCGGGCATCTGCGGAACGTCGATTTTCAGATCAGGCTGAGTTCCGAGTTTGACTTGCCGGAGAACGAGTGGGACGATGTCATCATCCACGAAATGATACATTATCACATCGCACTGAACAACCTCCGGGACACATCGACGCACGGAGTTGTCTTTCGCGGCATAATGGATGAAATCAACCGGAAATATGACCGCCACATCACCGTTTCCCACAAGACTTCGCCTGAGGCCACGCCGCCGAGAATGGCGCGTGAACGGTGGCACTGCATCTGCGTCTCGAAATTTCCGGACGGAACAGAAGGAATAACGGTGTGTTCCGAGGCCATGGCTCCGCGCATCGAAAGGGGGCTTCCGCAGAACTATCATATTGTCTCCCGAAAATGGTATGTCAGCAACGATTTGTATTTCAACCGTTTCCCGCACTCGCGACTTCCGAGAATATACCGAGTTACAGCCTCGGACTTACAGGCACATATCGCCACTGCCGTGCCGACAAGTCTTACGTTGCTCGGAAGCGGATAGTTCTGCCTGAAATACGGCTGACTTCAAATATCCTTACTCCTCGCTGACGAGGCAGAAGTCGAGGTCTTTGGTGATCTGCTCCTTGTCGAGGTGCTGACCGATGAAGACGAGTTTCTGCATACGGTCGCCGTACTTCGGGTCCCAGTCCTTCATGAAGTCGGGATCTTGGGCGGCTATTTCCTTGAGGTCTTCTTCTGGAGCGGTGGCGTACCACTTGCCGGCGGCCTTGAGCTGGAATTGACGGCCTGCCTGCTCGAAGAGGTAGGACATGTCGGTGTCGTTGCTGAAGTAGCAGAGTCCCTTGGCTCGGATGATGTTGCGAGGCCATTTCTTCGCCACGAAATTGTCGAACTTGTTCATGTCGAAGGCCGGGCGGCGGCAATAGACAAAGGTGCCGATGCCGTATTCCTCGACCTCACCGCCTTCATGGTCGTGATGATGGTGATGATGATGTCCTCCGACTTCCTCGTGGTGATGGTCGTGCTCTTCATCGTCATCATGGTCTTCGTCATCGTCGTGATGGTGATGCTCGTGTTCGTCATCATCGTGGTGATGGTCGTGCTCTTTATCCTCATCGTCATGCTCCGACTTGTGGGCATCCTCCTCTGAGACTTCTATGCCCTTGACCCAGCCGGCCGAAGAGGACACCTCGTTATAGTCGAAAAGATGGGTGTTCAATAACTTTTCAAGCGGCACGTCAGCGTAGTTGCATTCGATGATTTCCGCCTTCGGCTGAAGCTCGCGGATGATGGCCTTTATGCGTTCAAGTTCTTTCGGCGAAACTTCCGACGCCTTGTTGAGAAGGACCGTGTTGCAGAATTCAATCTGCTGGATTACAAGGTTTTCAATGTCGTCCTCATCGATATTCTTCATCACGAGGGTGTCGCCGCAGTCGAACTCGCTCTGCATTCTCATCGCATCCACGACTGTGACGATGTTGTCGAGCCGGCAGATGCCGTATTTCGTGTAGAGACCTCCGAAGGTCGGGATGCTGCATATTGTCCTCGCGATGGGCTCCGGCTCGCAGATTCCGCTGGCCTCGATGACGATGTAGTCGAACTTCTGCATCCTCATGATTTCATAAATCTGCTCTATTAGGTCGGACTTGAGCGTGCAGCATATACAGCCGTTCTGGAGAGCCACGAGACTTTCGTCCTTCTTGCCGACAACTCCGCCTTTCTGGATGAGTGCAGCGTCAATGTTGACTTCTCCTATGTCATTGACAATCACGGCGAAGCGTATACCTTTCTTATTTGCGAGAATTCTGTTAAGGAGCGTCGTCTTGCCGCTTCCGAGATAGCCGGTGAGCAGGAGCACCGGAATTTCTTTCTTTTCCATATATTATCTTGTTGTATTTACTATTGTCTCGTTCCGAAATTCGTCAGACCGTAAAAAACCCGATACCACGAAAACAGCGAGGAAATTTTTGTAGCGCAGATCCCACTGACAAACTGTCATAAGGAAATGCGGCTCATACCCGCGTCAAAGTCTGTGCCTTTGCCGGAAAAAACGCTATCTTTGTCCCGCCGTTGCCGATGCCCCTGCCAAAGTTGGCAGACGACTGTCCCGGTGACACCACAGTGATATGCCGAAAAAGGAAGCCGTTGAGAAGATGTTCGACAGCATCGCTCCGGAATATGATGCTCTGAACCATATACTTTCGCTGAATATCGACAAGATATGGCGTCGTCGCGCCGTGCGGAAACTTCTGCCGAAAGATGCTGATTTTCATATACTTGATGTCGCCTGCGGGACGGGGGACTTTTCGATTGCCGTGGCGAGACGCTCGAAGAACGCGCGGATTACGGGCATCGACCTCTCGGACGGAATGCTTGCCGGGGGGCGCGAGAAGGTGGCGAGGCTCGGCCTCGACGGCCGGATTGAGCTGCTGAAAGGAGACTGTGAGGCGCTGGAGTTCGCCGATGACAGCTTCGACGGCGTGTGCGTGGGGTTCGGAGTGAGGAACTTTGAGCATTTGGAACAGGGGCTGCGTGAGATTCTCCGCGTGCTCAAGCCGGGTGGCCGTCTGGTGATTCTTGAGCTTTCCGTGCCTCAGAACAGGCTGCTTCTTGCGCTGTACAAGCTGTATTTTCTGAAGATTCTGCCATGGATCGGCGGCAGGGTCAGCGGCGACAAGGCGGCCTACCGCTATCTTCCGGCCTCTGTCCTGAATTTCCCCCTTCCCAAGCGCTTCAAGGCCATCCTGTCGTCCTGCGGCTTCAGTTCCGTCAGGCATACACCTCTCACGTTTGGCATCTGCCGTATGTATGTCGCCGAGAAGTAATCCCTCAGCAACCGCCAAGCGAATCATCGCGAAATCCGCTCTGTCCTCTCGAACCCCATTCTGTCCTCTCGAAATCCATTCTGTCATCTCGAACGAAGTGAGAGAGATCTTTGCGCCTTGAAGCTACCACAAATACATCGTGAACCCGACCGCAAGAAGCACAGATAGGGCAAAAGTTCCCATCACGAGCATCGGGAGGTACTTGTCAAGGGCATGGTCCCAGTGCTTCCAGACTCCGATGATGTGGATGACATAGAGCGGAAGCGTCGCAAGGAAGAGACAGTGCCGCCAGTCGAACATCCGGCATCCGAAGACATAGCCAAGAAGCAGCGCCCACCCTCCGGCAATCAGCAGCGTCTGGTATATTCTCGCATTTCTTTCACCGAGCCTTATAGCGATGGTCACTCTTGTCTCCGCGTCCGTCTTCATGTCCCGAATATTGTTGATGTTCAGCACCCCCACGCTGAACAGCCCTATTGCCGATGCCGGGAGCAGGAGGTAGAACGACGGAATTTCGTGCGCCACGACAAAGTATGCCCCGAGCACAGAAACAATTCCGAAGAAGGTGAACACGGCGATGTCTCCGTGTCCGCTGTAGCCGTAGGGATGACGCCCGAGAGTGTAGCGCATCGCCGCCATTATGGCTGAGGCCCCGAGCAGCAGCAGCATAATTGGTTCCAGCTCGAAAAATGTCCCGTATGAAGAGTAAATCATTCCGGCTCCGGTGATGCAGCTCATCACTGCCCAGAACGCGATCATGCCACGATAGTCCCTGTCGCTCAGATGTCCCTTGGAGTAGTTCGGTCCCTGCCTGTCATCTCCGTCTGTGCCGCTGAGATAGTCTCCGTATTCGTTCGAGACGTTTGACAGAATTTGAAGGCTTACGGCAGTCAGCGCGACTAGCGCGGCAGTTTCCCAGCCAATCCGGTAGTCTGCCGCTGCGAGTCCGATTCCCGTTATTATTCCCGCAAGCGACAGCGGCAATGTGCGGAGCCTCGCTGACTTCACGTAATATTTGAATTTTCCCATGTCTATGCCATCATTATATATGTCTGTATATCCCCGAAATCCCGTTTTTTCTGTAATCATATCTCCGGATTCGGTGAATGCGTCGCGAAGTTAATGAATATTTGAAAAAGTAAAAAATATGCGTACCTTCGCGCCGCTTTTGAAATATTATCCCGGGGCTGTCAGGGGTTTACCACCATGATGGCTACTGGGCGGGAATATACCCGGAGTAGTTGAAACCTCTAAAAACAAGATTTATGCGTTCACAAAAAAACGTGAGTGTGCTGTTCCTGCTTTTCAGCATCCTCTTCTGTGTCTGTCTCATCACGGCAAACCTTCTCGAAACAAAGCAAATCGCAGTCGGACCGATTTCTTTGACCGGCGGTCTTTTAGTTTTCCCTGTCAGCTACATCATCAACGATTGTGTGTGTGAGGTGTGGGGCTACGGCAAGGCTCGTCTGCTAATCTGGACCGGCTTCGCGATGAACTTTTTCGTTGTCGCGATGGGTGCCTTGTGCGACATCATTCCTCCTGCTCCCTATTGGGACAACCAGGCCGGATTCCACTCCATCTTCGGGCTTGCCCCACGAATAGCCGGAGCGTCATTTGTCGCGTTCATAGTCGGTTCGTTCGCCAATGCATTCGTAATGAGCAAGATGAAGCTCCGAGACGGCGCGAAGCGTTTTTCCTTGCGTGCAATTCTCAGCACTGTGGCAGGCGAGGGCTTCGACAGCCTCATTTTCTTCCCGATTGCCTTCCTCGGCGTCATTCCGGCCACCGAACTTCCAAAGATGATGCTCTGGCAGGTCTTCCTAAAGACGGTTTATGAGATAGTCGCCCTTCCCGTAACTATCCGTGTGGTGCGCGCTCTCAAGAGGCACGAAGGCAACAGCGCGGACGACGAAGGTATCTCCTATAATATCTTCAAGATAAGAGAACTTTAAATTTCTTCGCTTCATCTCTCCAATCTCATCGGTCATGTACCTCGTTGACATTCGTGCGTCCTGCCCGTGAATCTGAGCGGAGGCCTTCGTGGCCGATGAACGCTGTTGCGGGAAACGGGGCAATTTCGTATATTTGCAGCCCCAAAATGTAATGGCATTCATGGGCTAATACTAATACAAAACATCATTGATGAAGAAAGTACTCTCTTTTTCTGTCTTTCTCCTTGTCGGGCTTGCCGTTTCGCAGGCGCTTCCGTTCTTTGCAGGAGATGCCGTACATTCCGTTAAGATAGTAACCGACATTTTCCTTTACATCTGCCTCGCATTCATAATGATAAACGTCGGCCGCGAGTTTGAAATTGACAAGGCCCGATGGAAATCATATGCGCTCGACTATTTCGTCGCCATGGTCGCCGCCGCGATGCCATGGATTCTTATCGCGCTCTACTATATTTTTGTCTTGTTCCCGTCGGGTGAATGGGGGAGCGGCGACCTGTGGAAAGAGACTCTCCTGATAAGCCGATTTGCCGCACCGACTTCCGCGGGCATACTTTTCACGATGCTTGCCGCCCTCAGGCTGAAGTCGAGCTGGATGTACAGGAAAATACAGGTACTTGCAATTTTCGACGATCTCGACACCATACTCCTAATGATTCCTCTTCAAATATTCATGATAGGAATGAAATGGCAGATGGCGGTTATTCTCGCAATCGTCATGTTCCTCCTCGTTTTTGGATGGAAGAAGATGGGGCAGTACGGGATGCGGCAGGACTGGAAGGCAATTCTCGGCTATTCCGTCATCGTCATCGCGTTCACCCAGGGAATATATCACGTCTCCGAATACTATCTCGGCATGCACGAGGGCATACACATCGAGGTCCTGCTTCCGGCGTTCATCCTCGGAATGGTCATGAAGCCGCAGCATATAGAGTCGAAGACGGAGACGAACGTCGCGACGGCGATTTCATATCTCTTCATGTTCCTTGTCGGCGTGAGTATGCCGCAGTTCATCGGAATTGACATGAACTCGCAGGCGGCAAACCCGGATTCTGTGACGGCATCGCTTCCGATGATGTCCTGGGGAATGATTGCCGTCCATGTGCTCGTCGTCTCCCTGCTCTCGAACATCGGAAAGCTTATGCCGCTCGCATTTTACCGCGACCGCAAGTTCAGCGAGAGACTTGCCCTTTCAATCGGAATGTTCACCCGTGGCGAGGTCGGTGCCGGAGTGATTTTCATCGCCATCAGCTATGGTCTCGGAGGCCCGCTGCTGCTGATTTCCGTGCTGACGATTGTGCTCAACCTGATTCTTACGGGCGGGTTCGTGATGATCGTGAAGAAGTTGGCGCTGCGGACCTACACCCAGGACGCTGAATGACTTTTGCCGCCGTCACAAGATTTGGTGACGGCGGCTTTTCAATATACCTAAATGTTGTAATTGCGGCCTGCCGGACATAGACCTACCTTTGCAGAATAAATCAGAGTAGTGTCTATGTCATTTTCCGGCGTCAAATATGGGGCGGTGTCAGTCTTGTTCGTGCTTGTCCTTTTCGCTTTGCCGCTTTCGGCTCAGGAAACAAAGGATGCCTGGCCGGCGGCCAAGCCAGACACGGCCGATGTCGCCGCGATGCACTTCAACCTGCACGAGGCCGTTGTCACCGCCACCGAGTCCCACAGCGTCGTGAACTCGTCGAAGATAGGGGAGGAGGCCATAGAGCACATCCAGCCATCCAGCTTCGCCGACCTGCTTGAGCTGCTTCCCGGAGGACGCGCCGAAGACCCGATTCTCGGAGCTCCGCAGACAATAAACCTGCGTGCCGCCGCATCGCTTTCCGACGACAACTACTCGACCTCATCGCTCGGCACGAAGTTCCTCATCGACGGCATCCCGCTGAACAACGACGCCAATCTTCAGACGACTCCGGTCTGGAGCAGCTACGGCAGTTCCTTCGTCAATGCCGGAGCGGACATGAGGACCATCCCGACCGACGACATCGAGTCAGTCGAGATTGTCCGCGGCATCCCCTCCGTCGAGTACGGAGACCTCACCAGCGGAATGGTCAAAATCAAGCGCCGTCATGGCGGGCGCGACCTCAGGGCACGCTTCAAGGCCGACATGAAGAGCATGCTGTTCTATACCGGCAAGGGCTTCGAGTGGGGAAAGCGCGACAAACTCACTATGAACCTCGATTTCAATGTCCTCGACTCGAAGAACGAGCCGCGCAACCCGCGCCAGAACTACCGCCGCTTCACCTTCAGCTACCGCGTCGGCAAGAACCTCTCACTTGACCGTTTCCAAATCACGATTAACGGCAACCTTGACTACACCGGCTCCTTCGACACGCGCAAGGCGGACAAGGACCTCGACTTCGGCGACTGCGGCCCGATAGAGACATACGACTCGAAATACAACCGTTTCGTAGCCGGCGGGGAACTCAATCTCCGGAACAAGGATAACGGATTCTTCCGCAAATTCTCGCTCACGGTCTCCGCAACGGGGGAATATGACCTCATCGACCGTTGGAAATATGTTGTTCTTGCCTCCCCGGTGCCCCTTTCAACCTCGCTGGACGAGGGCGAGCACGACGCCGTGACCGTGCCTTACAAATACGGGGCGACCCTGAAGGTCGACGGGCGTCCTTTCTATGCCTACCTCAAGACCGCGACACAATGCTATGCCGCCACGGAGCACACGAGCCACGATTTCCGCTTCGGGGTAGAGTGGAACCTTGACAAGAACTTCGGCAAGGGCGTGATTTTCGACCCTCTCAAGCCGTTTTCTCCGGACATGAACGTGCGTCCGCGAAACTTCAGCCTCATTCCTGCCAACCATCAGCTCTCAGCCTACGCGGAGGACAGCTTCACCTGGAACGCGGGACGTTTCCGCATCGAGGCGATGGCCGGACTGCGTGCAGGGATGATGCTCGGGCTCGGAGGCCGCTACGAAATCAACGGCCGGCTTCATCTCGACCCGAGGCTGAACCTCCGCCTGAATTTCCCGGAGTTCACGCTCGGCGGCGAGCCTTTCAAGTGGGCGGTTTCCGCCGGAGTCGGACAGCACACCAAGCTCCCGACCATGGCTCAGCTCTTCCCGAATCCGATTTACAACGACATAACACAGTTCAACTATTGGCCGACAGATGAGAGCAAGCGTCGTATAAACCTGTTCGTCAAGAAGATAGACCCCACGAACTACGGCCTTTCTGCGGCACGCAATTTCAAGTGGGAGGTCCGCACGGACGCGCAGTGGAACGGCTGGTCGTTCTCCCTGACATATTTTCAGGAAGACATGACCTCCGGATTCCGCAACAACAGCTCCGACTACACCCGCGTGATTTATAAGGACTACGACGAGAGCGCGGTCGATAAGGACGCGCTGGCCGGACCTCCGAGCCTCGAAAACCTGCCGTATCAGCTTGACACTCTGCTCGTTTCATACACGTTCGTCACAAACGGCAGCCGCACGAAAAAGGAGGGAGTCGAATTTACCCTCGCGACGAAGCGGCTCGATGTTCTCAGGACTAAGCTCACTGTGAACGGCGCATGGTTCCGCACGAGGTACATGAACTCGCTTCCGCAATATTACCGTCCTTCGGCGGTCGTCTCCGGCAAGACATATCCATATGTCGGAATTTACGAGGACAGCGACAACTATCTGAGGGACAGCTTCAACACGAATTTCACCTTCGACACCCAGATTCCCCGTTTCGGACTCATATTCTCGACTTCCTTCCAATGTCAGTGGTTCACGGGAAATCAGAATGGGTGGCGCAACCCGTATCCTCTCGCGTACATCGACAAAAACCTTGAGACACACGAATTTACGGATGAATCGTTGAAGAACGGAGTGCTTTCCCTCATGATAAAGCCCGAGCGCGACGAGTCCATTTTCCTCTATAACCGAGTGCCCTTCAGCATGAACGTGAATCTGAAGGTGACGAAAAAACTCTGGCGCGACCGCCTTTCGATTGCCGTGTTCGTCAACAAGATTCTGGACTATACGCCGTCGTACATAACGAGGATGGGAGTGGAAATACGTCGCGAGGTGATGCCTTACTTCGGAATGGAACTGAACTTCAGAATATGACGGGATAATCTGGTGTATGGGTATGATTATGATATGATGGGACGGATGATTGAAAATATGGGGACAGGACATTTGCGGCGTATTCTCGCGGCTGCCTTGTGCGCTGTGATGTTTTCGGGATGTACGGAATATGACGACGCGGGGCTCTTCACCTCGCTGACGCTCGAAACGGAGCTTCCGGACGGAGCCAAGGCTGTGCTCGTGACGGCTGACAACAGTCTCAAGGGAACGTTCATCCGGAATGTGAACACTCTGCAAAGCTTTGATTATCCGGCATTTGTCGGCGGGCGCTGCACCTTGAGGATTCCCCGTGGAGTGTATATGCTCTCGTTCGACGGAACGGCAACTCTCGACGACGGCTCGAAGATTAAGGTCCGCTACGCCGGAAACAACACCTACGAGTCGGCGGTCGCTTTGTTGGAGGAGAATGAGAAGATGGTTCTCAAACTGACTGTTCTGAAATGAGATTTTTGAGTGTCATATCAATGGTTGTGGCGGCAGTTGCGACACTGTCCCTGCCGGTCTATGCTTCTTCTGTCCATGGCTACTCGCCGACAGCCAGTTCTCAGGCAGCCCGTCAGCTGTCTCGTGCCGCGTCCGACTCGCTCTCTGTGACTCTGCGCTCGTTTGAGACGGATGCCCCTGTTGAGACCGTGGGGCGTGAAATTTCGGAGCACAACACCGCCTCACGGCTTTTCGCCCGCCGCCATTCCATGACGGAGGTCGAGGCGCGGTTCAACTGGCGGCAGGAAAGCTCGGCGGTCCTTGAGCCTCTCGGCGACGCCGCCATGACGGGGGAGTTCAACGTCCGCTCTCATGTCGTCCTGAACGACCGCTCCGTGGCTGTAGCCGGAGCCGACTATTACAACGGGGTGAAGCGCAATGTCCGCTGGAACTCCGTCTCTGACTACGAGCTGCTCGCGCCATACGTGATGGCCGATTCTCTCGGAGGCGACCTGCGCACTTCGCAGTACTCGTTCTACGGCGGCTATGCGATGCGCCACCATCGCTTCAACTGGGGAGTCGGCGCTGGCTACCGTGCCCTTCACGAGTACCGGCAGGTCGATCCGCGTCCTCGCAGCGTCGTCTCTGACTTTCATCTTGACCTCTCTGCCGGCTGCCTCTTTGACAGCTACCGCCTCAATGCCGACGCCTCCCTGCGCCTCTACCGCCAGTTTCAGGAGGTCAGCTTCATGAACGAGCGCGGAGCCAACACCTCCGAACTGCATTTCACGGGGCTGGGAACCCATTTCGAGCGCTTCGCCGGATCGGGCGACTACTGCGCGACGCGCTACCGGGGGACCGGCTGCGACGTCGCCCTCTCGCTGATGCCGCTGCATTTCGGCGGATTCTATGCGCTTGCGGGATATGCCCTGTTTGACGTGAACCGCACACTTGCCAACCAGAACAAGGTGCCGATTACGAGGATGCTGCGGCATCGGGGATATGCCTTCCTTGCGTATAGGGGCGGTTCTGACTCCTTCGAATGGGGCGTTTTCGCCGACGGCGGCGCGGAGCTGTCCGACGGGCGCGAGAATGTGATAGACAACGGGTTGGGAAACATTTATAATGTTCTCTACGCGATGCCGATGTACCGCTCGCTCAAGGCCGACGCCGATGCCGGAGCTGTGCTGACATGGCGGCGTTCCGGAGGTCGGGACTGGTCTCTGCTGGGGCGCGTAGAGTGGCTTCACTGGAACTCCTCCTACCGCTACCCTTCAGGCTTCCTCTCCTTTGACCGGCTCGGGGGCACTCTGGGGGCTGTCGGAAGGTGGCTCATTCATGGAAAATGGGTGGTTGCAGTGGAGTTCGGGACCGGAGGCCACGGCAGCGTCCGAGGCGGTCTGGCTCTTCCGGAGGGACGCTGTGAGGCAAAGGTCGCGGCGCATTACGGGAGCATGTACGGGAGGCTGAACGACGCTCTTGTCCTCGCCGACGCGGGCTTCCGCGTGCAGCGTTCCATAGGTTCTCGAACTGCGGCATATCTCCGCACAACCTGCCGGCACTCGTTTTTCCTTTCGGGCGAAAACCGGGACGCCGGACTTGTTGCGATTGGATTATGTTTTTGATTGTCATAATATAATAGTTTTAATTTTTAGTATTTTTATGAAAACAATAGTTCGTTAAATTTATAAAAGTTCAAGCGGCGTCCCTGACGCCCAGGA
>ERZ808252.2189-NODE-2189-length-12352-cov-8.176547_pt1 | contig 12352 bp, 7 predicted proteins | sample MGYA00521242_ERZ808252 | MGnify/ENA primary metagenome ERZ808252 (study PRJEB31516, sample SAMN03275581) | gut metagenome | biome: mammalia-associated habitat; material: feces | host: Papio cynocephalus | place: Kenya | collected 2012-08-07 ...
AGTATCTGACCAACCGTCTTGCCAAGGCCAGCCTCTCCAAGATTGTCATCGAAAGGACCCTCAAGTTCATCACCGTGACCATTCACGCCGCAAGGCCTGGATTCATCATCGGTAAGGGTGGAGCCGAGGTTGACAAACTCAAGGAAGAACTTAAGAAGGTCACCAAGAAGGATGTTCAGATCAACATCTTCGAGGTGAAGAGGCCTGAGGTAGACGCACACATCGTTGCTGACAGCATCGCTCGTCAGATCGAAGGTCGTGTTTCCTACAGAAGGGCCATCAAGATGGCTATCGCTTCAACCATGAGGGTTGGCGCCGAAGGCATCAAGATCCAGATCAGCGGTCGTGTAGGCGGTGCTGAAATGGCCAGAAGCGAAATGTTCAAGGAAGGCCGTACACCTCTGCACACATTCCGTGCTGACATCGACTACGCTCTTGCTGTCGCAAGCACAAAGGTAGGCGCGCTCGGAATCAAGGTGTGGATCTGCAACGGTGAGCGTTACGGAAAGCAGGATCTCACTCCTAACACTGCTGCCGCAGCCAACGCGCAGGGCGGTTCACGTCCTTCACGCGGAGACCGTGGCGAGCGCAGGGGCGGAGACCGCGGAGACCGTCGCGGCAACCGTGGTGGCCGTGGCCGTCGTGGCAATGACCGTCAGGCTGAGTAGGAATATTCAGAAATCAGAATAGATTGGGTGGCAGGGAAGAGCAATCCCCGCCACTCTTTTTGTTACAATTTGGTTCAATTTGGAGGCGTGCCTTGGCTCTGAATGCATAAATTCGCTATATTTGCTCCATCATAGAATCATAATGACGGAAACAGAGCTGGTGCAGCGGATACGCAAAGGCGACAGGAAAGCGTTTGACTTTCTTTGTCGGGAGTACTATGCGGCATTCATCTCATACGCAAAAATGGTACTTCCGTATGACGGGGCTGAGGATGTGGTTCAGGATGTCCTGCTGAATGTTTGGGGCAACCGGGCACGGCTTTCAGAAGAACGTTCACTTCAGGGCTATATCCTGAGATCCATTTACAATCGCGCCTTGAACAAACTATCCAAGGACAAATCTGCGTCTGACTACCAGCAGTGGTACAGAATGTCCATTGTCTCGTTGACCAGTTTCTATTGTGATCCGGATAACAACGACTCGATACGCCATCTGTACACGGTGGATCTGAGGGATAAAATCAACGACGCTGTGATGTCTCTGCCTCCTAAATGCCGTGAGGTCTTCAGATTGAGCTACATCGAGCATAAGTCCACAAAGGAGATCGCCGCCGAGTTAGGTGTCTCGACCAGCACAGTATCCAATCATATTCATAATGCGTTGGTTGTTTTAAGGGAAGCGCTGGGTACTGGTCTGCTTTTTCTGCTTTTGCATTATTTCAGATAAAAATCGTGAATCCTTTTAGATAGTTTCGGAAAGTCATCTGTAATATATATGTACAGATAATTTATCCTGACAATGAAAGAGGTACCATACGAACTTTTCAAAAAATACATCAATGGTGAGATTGACACCCCAGAGAGCCGCAGGTTGATAGAGTGGTTGCTGGAGGATAAGGAGAACGAAAAAGTCTTCATCGACACTTTGTCTGTCATCAGTGCCGCTGATATTGTCCGTGATGAGCGTTTTGAGGCAAAGCGGGAGGCTTTCCTTGAACGCTTGTCACGAAATATTGACAAACAGGATGCGGCCGCTTCCAGAAAGAGGCTCAGGAGCATAAGCTTTGCGTTAGTTGGAGGTCTGGCTGCAGTTGTGGCCGCTGTGGCTGTGTTCCTTTTCACACCAGGAAAGGGGTACTTATACCGTACTCCGATGACATACACGTCGTACTCCAACACAAGCAATGATTCTGACATAATTTGTCTGCCGGACGGATCCACGGTCTGGATTATGGGAGGATCTTCTCTGCGCTATGGCTCCAATGTCTCGAAAAATGGTGGCAAAAGGGAAATATGTCTTGACGGGGAAGCGTTTTTTGATGTCGCCAAGGACACTATTCATCCTTTTGTGGTAAAGACTCCAAACCTGTCAGTTGTCGCTGTCGGAACTCGTTTCAATGTGCGAGTGAAAGAATGTGGGGACACGGAGGTGATGTTGGAGGAAGGGAGTGTGAGACTGTGTAATCCTCAAGGAGTGAGCCTTATGCGGCTTCTCCCTGATCAGACAGCCGTTTTGGATGGAAAGAAGGGAGACATATTCATTGAACAGCATTATGTACAGTCGGAGATTCGCCTGAAGTACAATGTCATAGCCCTTACGGATGCGACATTGGAAGAGATTAAGGAGAACATAGAAAAGTCTTATGGAGTCAGGATAAAGATAAAAGGTACACCAGCGGAAGACAGACGTTACAATTTCAGTTGTCTTAAGAGCAGAGGGGTAGAAGAGGCTGTGGCCATTTTGTCTCACTTGACCGGGACTGAATGTGAGATCTGCGGCAAATAGAATATTCGCATATATTAAAGACCAAGTTTAACCAATCAAAGAATCACTTATGGGATTAAAGTTTTTCAGAAGGGCGTTCTTGTGCATCATGCTTTTGTCGGGGCTGTTTTCTCAGCTCTACACATCAGCGGCACCGAGCGCTCAGAAAACGTATGATGTCAGCATTTCCGAACGGAATGCGACGGTAAAGAGGGTCGCGGATGCTCTGACAAGGCAGACGGGCATCCTGTTCTCTTATGATGCGGACATGACTGGGATGTCTCTTGGAGATGTTTCCGTAAACCGTGAGAACGCGAGCTTGAACGCTATACTGGACGAAATATTCGTCAATAATGGAGTAGCGTATTCTGTTGTTGGTGAGACGGTTGTGCTTAGCCGTTCGAAATCGGCGCAGAGTGGGAAGCGTACACTTTCCGGGCAGGTCAACGATGCTTCCGGTCTACCGGTTCCCGGGGCGGCCGTGACGATAGCGGGACAATCCGGAGGCACAGTCACGGATGGTTCGGGGAAATTCTCCATGTCAGCTCCGGCAGGAGATCTTACTGTGAATGTGCAATGTCTTGGCTATGTTGACAAGAGTCAGTCTGTTCCCGCTGAGTCTGGTACTATTGAAATAACGTTGGATGAGAACACCTTGTCAATCGAAGAGACTGTTGTCGTGGGCTACGGCGTTCAGAAAAAAGTGAACCTGACAGGAGCCATCTCAACCGTCTCTTCAGACAATCTGGAGAACAGAACGTCTCCGACACTGACACACATGCTTCAAGGTTCTGTGCCAGGACTTAATGTGACGACGAGTTCCGGTCGTCCGGGCAACTCGGCCAGCATTAATATTCGTGGCATCAACTCCATCAACGGCGGCAATCCTTTGGTCCTGATCGATGGGGCTGAAGGTGATTTGTCAAGGGTCAATCCAGCTGATGTCGAGTCTGTCTCTGTGATCAAGGACGCTTCTGCAGCGGCGATCTATGGTGCCAGAGCTTCGTTCGGTGTGATTCTCGTGACAACGAAGAACGGAGCTGTGGCTGACGGAACGGCTACGGTGAGGGTGAACAGCAGAATCGGTTGGGAGGAACCCACCACGTCCACAAATTATGAGACAAGGGGATATTACTCTGTCTATCTGAATGACTTGTTTTATCGCGCCCACAATGGAACGAACTATTCATTCTACACTCAGACGGATATGCAGGAACTTTGGGCACGTGTGAATGACAAGACTGAGAATCCCGCTCGCCCATGGGTTGTGATTGACCAGCGTGACGGGAAGGACACCTATGTTTATTACGCCAACACTGACTGGTACCATGAACTCTTCCGTGACCGCCGTCCTAACCAGCAGCACAGTGTGTCGCTCAGTGGCGGCAACAGTCATGTGAAATACTTCCTGTCGGGCTCTTATAACAGGGAGGAAGGTATTTTCCGCCGTAACACAGACAAACTTGACAAGTACAGTTTCCGTTCAAAGATTTCATTTGACATCAACAAATGGCTCAATCTCAGCAACAACACCAGCTATTACAAGTCACGTTACCGTTATCCTGGTCCTAGTGATGTCAACACTGCTTTCTCATTGATGACTGTGCACGCACTTGCAAGTTATCCTGCGCACAATCCTGACGGAACCAGCATCGGCTTTACTTCCTTTGCCAACAACAACTATGTGATGGATGGATTGTTGACAATACTTGACAATCCAAACTATAAGAATGAAGACAACAATGACAATCTCTCCACAATCACGGAATTGACCATAAAGCCTTCTAAGTCTCTGGAGATCAGGGCTAACTTTACGTATGCCTTTAATCAGTACAGGTACATGAACCGTGCGACGAACACTGAGTACTCACGCTATCCTGGTGAGACTGTTCTGGTCACGAACTCCCGCTCGATCGATAACCTGAAAGAGAAATCCGAGACTCAGCACTATTATGCGACCAACATCTACGCCACCTGGACAAAGAGTTTTGCCGAGGCGCATAATTTCAAGGTGATGGCTGGTTTCAACTGGGAGACAAAACATTACAAGGATGTTTCCGCAAAAGGATACTACCTTATGAGCGAGGCTCTCAATGACCTTAATCTGGTCGGGTCCGATGCTGACGGCAACACGAGGATGGAAACAGCCGGAGGTCAGAATGAATATGCCCTCGAAGGCTTCTTCGGACGTTTGAACTATGATTACAAAGGACGTTACCTTTTCGAGGCAAGCGGACGATATGACGGAACCTCCCGTTTTGCGTCAAGCCATCGTTGGGGATTCTTCCCTTCAATGTCATTAGGTTGGAGAATATCCGAGGAAAAGTTCTTCACGCCAGTGAAGAGAATAATGAACAATCTCAAATTGAGATATTCTTACGGAAGTCTTGGCAACCAGTTGGTAGGGTATTACGATTATATTCGTAAGATCTCTGTCGGTACCGGTTCATACACCTTTGGAACCGGTACCAAGCCGACTGTGGCTACGATCGGAGCTCCGGTCGCTTCCGACTTGACTTGGGAAAAGACCCTTCAGCACGACCTTGGACTTGACGCTTCATTCCTTGAGGATCGCCTTGCCTTCACGGCGGACGCTTATATTCGTGACACGAAGGACATGCTGACGGCCGGAATCGCCTTGCCGGCTGTTTACGGAGCCTCGTCTCCTAAGATGAACGCTGCTGACCTTCGGACAAAAGGTTACGAACTTCAGCTTATTTGGAGAGACAGTTTCAATCTGTTCGGCAAGCCGTTCCATTATTCAGCCACAGCCAGCTTCAGTGATTACTTCACGGAAATCACCAAGTTCGACAATCGCGAGCGCTCTTTCGCCAAATCCTACTATGTTGGTATGCGTATTGGTGAGATCTGGGGTTACCATACTGATGGACTGTTCGCGTCTGACGCGGAAGCCGCTGCCTATGAGGTTGACCAGACATTTGTCAATCAGGCTATTATCTCGGCTGCTGGCGATGAACGTGGACTTCACGGAGGAGATGTCAAATTTCTTGACCTTAACGGTGACGGCATCGTGAATCAAGGCAAGAACACGGTTGATGATCCGGGTGACCGCACGATCATCGGGAACAGCCAGCCTCGCTATAACTATGGCTTGAACCTGAGTTTCCAGTATCTTGGATTTGATTTTGGAATATTCTTCCAAGGCATCGGCAAGATGGATTGGGCTCCGGCCGCCAACAACGTCTTGTTTTATGGCCCTTACGCCCGTCCTTACGCCACGCTCATCCCTCGTGATTTCCATAAGATGATATGGAGCGAGGACAACCCTGACGCCTATCTGCCTCGTCCGAGAGGTTATGTCGGTCTGGGTTCCAACCGTGAGCTGACTGTACCTAGCGACCGTTATCTTCAGGACATCAGCTACTGCCGTCTGAAGAACGTGACTTTCGGCTATACTATTCCGAAGCCTCTCACGGACAAGATAGGCGTGGGCCCTGTGCGCTTCTACTTCTCAGGGGAAAACCTCCATTACTGGTCCCCGTTCAAAAAACATTCGAAATACATCGATCCGGAAATGGCGAAGACCAATTCCACGAATCGCATCTACCCTTGGCAGAGGTCATTCATGTTTGGTATCGATCTGACTTTCTAATCTTTGGAGGAATATGAAATGAAAAAAAGTATATTGTTGATGGCGATTGCCTCTCTTTTCGCGGTGTCCTGCGACTTGGACAAACTGCCTTTGGCCAACCTGTCACCGGACAGTTTCTTCTCCACGAGGAACGAGCTTGACGCGTTCGCCAATAATTTCTACACAAACTTCCCTGGCTCATCGGTTTTTGAGGAGGAGTCAGACTTGATCATAAAGAAAAGCCGTTCCGACTGGATGCGCGACGGACGCTCCGTTCCAGGCTCCGGCGGCGGTTGGACCTGGACGGCGTTGAGAGATTTCAACACCTTGATTGAGATGTCCGCCAACTGCAAGGATGAGAATGTCCGCAATGAATATATCGGAGTGGCCCGTTTCTTCAGGGCTTGGTTTTATTTCGAGAAGGTCAAGCGTTTTGGTGACGTTCCGTGGTATGACCGTCAGTTAGGTTCGTCAGACAAAGATCTTTACAAGCCACGTGACTCACGTGAATTGGTGATGTCCCATGTTGTCGAGGATCTGGATTTCGCCATAGCACATCTTCCGGTGAAGCGTTCTGTGTACAAGGTTACGAAATGGACGGCTCTTGCCCTGAAGAGCAGGGCTTGCCTGTTCGAGGGAACCTTCAGGAAATATCACGGACTAAAACTGGATGGCCACACCGCAGACTGGTATCTGGAACAGGCCGCTGCGGCGGGAGAGGAGTTCATTTCCACCAGCGGTTACTCTGTCTATACAGGCGGAGGTGTCGATAATAGTTATCGTGATCTGTTCGCAAGTGAAGACGCTATCGGGACAGAAATAATCCTGGCCCGTGACTATGACAGGAATCTTTCTATAAAACATAATGGAACATATTACACCTTGGGTAATTACGGTAATCCTGGAATGACCCGCAAGATGTTCTGCTCGTACTTGATGAAGGATTGTTCGAGATTCACGGACAAAGAAGGTTGGAAGACAATGTCTTTCGTGGACGAGACCAAAAACCGTGACCCAAGGCTCTCTCAGTCCATCAGGACTCCTGGTTACAAGAGAATCGGCTCGGACAAAGTCGAGGCTCCTGATTTCGGCCACACTGAGACTGGATATATGATCACCAAGTATATGCAAGGAGCCGATCTAGGTGTGGATCTGTATGGCGCTTCCTACAACGATCTTCCTCTTTTCAGAAGCGCGGAGGTGTACCTGAACTTCGCTGAGGCGAAAGCTGAGCTTGGCACTTTGACGCAATCGGATCTGGACAAGTCCATCAAGCTTCTTCGCGACCGTGTCGGAATGCAGAACATTGATCTTGCTGCCGCCAACGCTTCGCCTGATCCATACCTTATGGCGGAAGAGACCGGTTATCCGAATGTCAGCGGAGAGAATCTGGGTGTGATTTTGGAAATCCGTCGTGAGAGAACGATAGAACTTTTCGATGAGAATTTCCGTTTCTATGATCTGATCCGTTGGAAAAACGGTCAGGCTATCACCCACAAGTTCCTAGGAATGTATTTCCCGGCTCCCGGAGCCTATGATCTCGATGGAAACGGGACGCTTGATGTTTGCTTCTACACTGATGCTGTCCCGTCTGGACTTCCTGCCAGTGCCGTAAAGTGCAAGATTGGCGAGAGAGTGTACTTCACGGAAGGAGACCACGGGTACGTGGATGTCACTCCTAACCTTCCTGGACTCTGGAACGAGAACCGTGACTATTTCTACCCGATTCCGACGGATGAGCTCACACTAAATCCGAATCTTGAACAAAATCCTGGTTGGGCCAAATAATTCCGCATAACATGAAAAAGTGCATAAATGTGATCTTTATTGTCTTGACTCTTGTTGTCTCATCTTGTGGTGGAGGCAACGGGGCGCCTGACGATCCGTCAGGAGAACCATGGGGGTGGAACAAAGGAGACGATGAAAAGAATGATGAAGAGCCTGACGGTGAGACATACTATCCGAAAGCTTCCGGAAGTTTTAGAATAATGTCTTATAACATAGGTAGTTTTGGAAAGTACATCTCGTCCGTGACCGACAATGTCAAGATGGTGGCGGCAATGATCAAGGAAGTAGGAGCGGATGCCGTGACGCTTAACGAGCTGGATAGTGTCAACACAAGGCATAACGTCAACGAGGCGGCCCTCCTGGCGGAAAACCTTGGAGGATGGCAATGGCATTTCGGCAGAGCGATAGAGTACAGGAACGGAGCCTACGGGAACGGATGTGTTGTCCCGAAGGATGTGAAGGTTGTGGATCGGTACATAGTAGCGCTTCCGAAAGACAGCGGCGCCGAGCAGAGAAGCATAGCTGTCATCGAGACAGATGAATATGTCCTCGGAGCGGCTCATCTGGACCATACCTCCTCTGCCGCGCAGCTGGCTCAAGTGGCCGCGGTGAACGCTTGGGCTCAAAAGCGCTACTCCCGGTCATCCAAACCGGTTTTCTTCTGCGGAGACATGAACGCCACTCCGGAATCTGAGACAATCAAGACACTTGGTGAAACTTGGAATATGCTGTCTTCCACAGAAAACACATTCCCTTCCAGGGTGTCCACATCATGTATAGACTACATATTCCATTACAAGAATTCCGCTTCCGTCAAGTTGGTAGGCGCGCACACGATGACCAGATTCCACAATGGCGATGTGACAATGGCTTCAGACCATTTGCCGATTTATGTTGATGTGCAGTTTTAAAAGATAATATTCAATGAAAACAAAGAAAATAATATTTGTGACTCTGCTTGCCTCTCTGTTCGCAGTCTCTTGCAGCGAGGAATATGACTACGAGAAAAAGGAGCGGATCTCCACTCCTGCGGAACTTTCGCTCAATGTCCTGAATCTTGAAGACACTGTGGCGTTGATGTCGCCGAAGACTAAATCATACACCATTAATGTGACCGCGTCCGCCATAGCCGACGAGATGCTGTCCCTCACAGTGGCGGCTGATCCTTCCCGTGTCGCCGCCTTCAACAAGGCTCACGGAACTTCCCTTGACGCTGTTCCGGGTGATGCTTTCGAACTTTCCTCGAGCACGCTTATGCTCCCTCGCTACAACAAGGTCTCTACCACTATGCAGCTGACCTTGAAGAGTTCGGCAATGCCAGAAGACGGAACTTTGAGGGTGTTGGCTCTCTCCATCACCAAGATAGAGGGGAAGGACAACATAAATATGTCGGCGTCTGACAGTACTGTGTTCATTCTTTTCCGTCGCAAGGCTCTTCCGGCTTCAGGATTCGAACTGGGTGCCGGAACGGAGTCCGATCCGTACATCATCCGCAACCAGCTGGAGTTGATAAGCATGGTCAAGGGAATGAAGAGCGGAAAAACATATTTCAAGATGGACGCTGACGTGGATATGTCTGACTATGAGGACTGGATTCCTCTGAACGCCGTGGAGCCTTATGACATGGCTGTGGACTTCGATGGATGCGGGCACACGATAACTGGATTCAATTGCTCCGCTTCATCATATCCAAGTATGTTCGGAGTGCTGACGGGCTCATTCCGCAATGTGACGTTTGACAGACCTGTCATCACTGTCGGAAGTTCAAGCGCTGGTCTTCTTGGAGCGCAGTGCGGCACATCAGAAACGCCAACAGAGGTCAAGAACGTTACGGTCAATAATCTGACCATCAACATGAATGGGACCACGGAAGGTGTCGGTGGCCTTACCGGACGGGCGGTGGCAACGTCATTCACAGACATTACCCTCTCTGCTGACATCGTGGATGCGGACAGTGATGGGAAAGTGCCTAATTCTGTGGGTGGCATAGTCGGTATGGCTTCAGATGTCCCGTCTTCATTCACGAATGTCCATACATCTGGTTCCATCACCGGTGCCAGACGCACCGCCGGGCTTGTCGCCTACATTGTCAAAGGAAATGACAACGTTACAATAAATAACTCATCTTCGGCGATGAATATCAATGCTTTCGGCCAGGATGCAGGAGGGCTGATAGGTCTTGCGGATGGTGAGTATGTCATTGTCAGCGGCAGCCACTCTTCAGGAGAAGTCGTCAACAGCGGACATTATGCCGGTGGCTTGATAGGAGGCTTGGCTGGCCATTCCACAATCAGCCGGTGCTATGTCACAGGTAATGTTCTCGCAAAAGGGGGAAATCATATCGGTGGTTTGATCGGAAACGCCACGAGAACAGACGGCGGCACAACGATAGAGGACTGCTATGTCACCGGAAATGTAACGCTGACCGCTTCCAACGGAAGAATCGCTGGTGGTTTGGTCGGGGGTATAGAAAACAAACCTGACGTGACCATCCGCAGGTGCTATGCCTCGGGAGATGTATCATCAAACGCTTCCGTGGTCGGAGGACTGGTCGGTTTTGCAAAGTCTTCAAAACTGACGGATGACAATAATTTCAAGATGGAGCATTGCATCGCGTGGAACAAGACTCTGACAAACAAAGTCGGCAAGACATGGAGTTCCGGAGCAATCATAGCAGTGTCCAACATAGTGAACACGCTGACTGGTAATTACCGTCGTCCGGATATGGTGCTGAACGACACAGACGGAAAGACACTTTTCGACTGCGCCGACGCTTCGCCGAGCGCTCCTCTCCCTTATGTGGATTCCAAGGCGTATTATTACCCGTATCACGGCATCGCCGCTCCGGCAGGATCCACAATTACCTCTGTGGCCAAATCAATCGGCTGGCCGGAGGATGTCTGGGATTTGTCTGGCACTGAACCGAAGTTGAAGTAATATATTCATAAAGGCTATGAAACGATTGTTGATGACTTTTCTGATGACTGTTTTTGTCATCGCTCCTTCGTGCGGAGGAGGCGGGGATTCCAATGAGGAACCGGACAATCCGTATGAATGGGGTAAAGGTGACGGCAAGGATGAGCCGGGAGAGGAGGGAAAGACGTTCTATCCCAAGACGGAAGGATCTTTCAGAATAATGACCTACAATGTGGGCGCGTTCTGCAAGTACATCTCCGCCATGAACCAGAACATCGACCTTGTCGCAAAGATCATCAAGGAGGTTGACGCTGATGCTGTCGGGCTGAATGAGCTCGACAGCATGAACACCCGTCATAATGTCAATCAGGTCGCCATCCTTGCACAGACGCTTGGAGACTGGCAATGGCATTTCGGGAAAGGAATCGACTATCGTGGAGGATCTTATGGCAATGGTGTCGTCGTGCCTAAAGGAGTGGCCATCGTGGACAAGTACACGGTGCCACTCCCTAACACGACAGATTACGAGTCCAGAAGCATCGCTGTCGTGGAGACAGACAAGTATGTGGTAGCGGCCTCGCATCTGGATCATTCCTCAGAGGAATATATCCAAAGCCAGATTTTGGCCGTGAACGCTTGGGCTCAGTCCAAATACCTTAATTACAGCAAGCCGGTCTTTTATCTCGGAGACATGAATTCTGTTCCGTCATCCGCCGCGATAAAGTCTCTTGAAACCTGCTGGGATGTCATTTCAAGCAAAGAGAACACGGCAGGAGGAACAGCCCCGGCCACGACTTGCATAGACTACATATTCCATTACAGGAATTCCGCTTCCGTTAAGGTTCTCGGAAGCCATACTATAAGCAAGACATACTGTGGGGATGTCTCCAAGGCCTCCGATCATCTTCCGGTGTATGTGGATGTCATATTAAATTAATCATTAGGTCGTCATGAAGAGTATTAATTCAGTTTTATTTGCAGTGATCTGTTTCATTCTCATGTCAGGATGCGGACAGAATGGGGGAAAACAAGCCCGTCCGTCATACAGTGAGACATACACCAAGGATGCCGGGGTGCTCCGTTTGGTCCAGTACAATGTAGGAGCTTTTTCCAAAGAGATAGACAACAGCATTCCTATGATCGCCGCGATGATGAAAGAAATCGGAGCCGATGTCGTGTCAGTCAATGAGGTGGACAGCTGCAACACCCGGCACACAAATTATCAGCTTGCGGATTTCGCGGATGAGATGGGAGGATGGAACTATCGTTTCAGCCGTGCCATGCCTTACTGTGGGGGCGCCTACGGCATAGGAGTGATTGTGCCGGACGAGATTCTTGGCAGTTTCACCATCAACCTTCCTCAAGGAGATGGCTCCGAGCCGAGGACCTGCTGTGTTGTGGAGACAAAAGAATATGTTTTTGCGTCCACCCATCTTGATTACCGTTCCGAACCTGCGATGTTGGAGCAGGCTGCGCTGATCAACAGGGTGATGAAGGAAAAATATGGTTCTGCAGGAAAGCCGGTCTTTCTCTCGGGGGACATGAATTCGACTCCGGAGAGTGCTGTTTTGACGGAACTGTCCAAGGAATGGGACGTGCTTTCCTGCACCAATCCTACGATCC
>ERZ808252.2190-NODE-2190-length-12350-cov-4.355348_pt1 | contig 12350 bp, 9 predicted proteins | sample MGYA00521242_ERZ808252 | MGnify/ENA primary metagenome ERZ808252 (study PRJEB31516, sample SAMN03275581) | gut metagenome | biome: mammalia-associated habitat; material: feces | host: Papio cynocephalus | place: Kenya | collected 2012-08-07 ...
GGAACTTTGCGGTCGGCAACAAGACGCCATCCGCAAGCCATGAACAAAGGAAAAACAATCTTCGCGCAAATTATGTCTCTCATTGACGAATACGAATTCAAAAAGTGCGTCGATCGCTACAAAGGCGACCGTCACGCTATTAAGTTCAATTGCCGAGACCAGTTCATGGTGATGAGCTTTGCTCAGTTCACCGACCGCTCTGGTTTGAGAGATATTGAGACTACACTTAACCTCTGCGGGAGACCTCTACAGATCCGGCATCAAGGTGATGCCCAAATCTACGCTTACAGAGGCCAACGAGAAGAAGGATTGGCGTATTTATCAAGACTTTGCGATGACTTTGGTTAAGGAAGCCACAGCGCTTTACAAAGATGAAAAGCTGCGGATTGGTCTTGTTCCAAGTCTTCATTCCATCTCAAACTCAATCGGACAAGCGCTCTTCAGAAGAGCTGATATCCGTGAACTTTATAATCAACAGACGCTCCCTGTTAATGTTCCAGAGGCAGGGGCTGTCGAGCAACTTACATTATGGTAAAAATTTCTCCGGACAACAGTGCACTGTAATAATGACCAAAAGAATAAGTGCAATCCACATATAATTATCTTGTCTTAAATAACTTGTTAATAACTGGCAAAGACTTGATATGTTGCTTCTCAACTTTATCTAATGCTATGATATATGATAAAATCATTACTGAGAACAACGCTATGCTGCCTGTGATAAGGAAATTACTCCACCCAGCCTCTATCTTTCCAGATAAATATATCGGCAGGGGAAGTGATAGTACAGTTACAATTATTATTGGCTGTACTACTTGTTTTAAATACTTACCTAAATCCAAAAATATGAGTTTACGCATATAAAGTGTTCTTCCTATAGCGCAGATGACATTGCTCAGAGCATTAACCACTAATACGCTAGATCCCGAACATCCCAAACGAAGCATTATATATGCAATAGGAATAACGAGAAAGACGATGCATGATATCATTATTTGATGATAGCGTAAGTTGCCCGTTGCATGCACCGCTGTGACTAATGGATCCTGTAGGGCATCTATCAAATAATATAATATGATGGTCTGCACAAACACAACAGCCATCGGAGGATAATCACCCAACCATAACTTTAGCACAAAATCAATATTACATACCAATGGAAGGCTCAACATTAGGAGCAATAAGTACGAAACTTTTGAAGTCATAAATATCAATTTGTGAAAGTATTCGTAATCCTTGGTAGCCCATGACTTTATTATTTGGGGGCGAAATGCTTGTGTAAAATTGGTGACAAACAAATTCAAGGCTGCTATTACCTGATTGGCTACACCCATTGCCGCATTAGCTAAAACGCCAAGAAACAAGTTGAAAAATATATTTATTGACTGACTGCGCGCCACACAAGCACCATTCACAAGCATACTCCAAACAGAGTACTTTGTAAATTTCACAATCATACTTTTATCCCAAATAGCCTTATATTTTGTATCGTCTATTTTTCGTGAGCAATACACTATATACCACAATAGAAGCAAGAACGCAACTCCCGTGAGCAAAATTGAGTAAACTATAAGCTTGTCATAATTCACTACAATCAGCAAATATACAATTACCAATTTTAGCACGACCTCTACAACGCTCGTTAAAGCATAGAAGTCCATGCGTTCATGTGCAATTATATTCGATTCATAGGGTGTGCGAATTATGGAGATACAGAATGTCAACAGAGAAAATTGAAATGCCCAATTGGCTGCGTAAAGTCTATCAGCAGGAACATTTAGCTTGTTATTAACGAACCACACGCCGCCGATTTCAAGTAAAACGAGCATCAAAACAGCTAATACAATATGAGCATTAACAGCCATTGAGAATGTCCGATGTATATTTTCAATGTCACCTATACCTATATCATAAGTCAAATATCTTGATGTTGCATTGCGAAGAGCTGCTTGGAAAAAACTTAAGAAAACGACGACACTACCTACTACATTATAGATACCAAAATCAACAAAGCCCAAAGTCTGCAATATGACACGTGATGTAAAAAGAGAAATAAACATCACAAGTATCATACGCAAATATAAGTATCCTGTATTTTTTGCCAGTTGTTTTACGTTATGCTCTGCCATTGCTTTCAATATACAAGTTTCTCGCCATGTTTCAATCTTAACTTAACCTCATCCATTGACAAACGTTCATTAAGATTCAAATACACCCTCACATGCTCTGACACTCTCTTGTCAATAGGTGGAGGCGTCATGTAATCGCCATAACTTAATTCCAATAAGGGTTTGTAACCTACTGGAACTTTCACACTAAACCATTCGAAAGGCAATTCTACGTATGAGTCAAACCACGATTTATCAAAAATTCGATAGCCAGAGCCAGCGTATCTCACGTATTTGTCTCCGTGAGCCTTATTTAAAGAATTGTCATAGTCCTTAAAATCTGCAATGACTTGACTCTTATGCCACTTAGAATAACAAACATCTTGCATATAAAACAATCCATGACAAAGTAGCCCATAAGCGATTGTTTTAAAAGACAACTCATCATAAGCCAATTGCATTCGTCTTAGCTTATGGCTAAACAGTTTGTGATTATGTGCAACCACGTCCTTTTCATCATCTGTTAATTCTATAGCAAATATATCTATATATACGCCTCCTATAAACGGATATTCCTTAAGTTCCCAAAGTGTAGTGTTCTTATTCACAAACTTTCCAAATGAATAGAAATAGCCTTCATCGTTATATGAGTTTACATCTATATTTGTTTCTGCCATTTCTGAGCGTAACGCCAAGAGTTTGCTGTAATCCTCACGCGGCATATAAATATCAATATCGTCATCCCAGGGGATTAGGCCTTTATGTCTCACAGCTCCTAATATGGTTCCATATGCTGCCCACCATCTAAGTCCGTGACTATCCAAGAAATCAATAGCTTCTTTGAATGTGTTGAGCAGTATTTCCTTAAACCTTGTATTAAAATTATTGTCGATTTCTTCTGCCATATTTTATATTAAATTTGTTGTTATTCCATTTGAATAGTCCTCCATTATCTTCACGTTTCCAACCGACACATTTCTTGAGATGTTGTACATATCTCTACCTTGCTCTACAGCTTTTACAAAAGCAACAATCTCATATCTGATGCCTTCACCATCTAGCTGATAAAAATATCGTCTGTTGTCCTGAGGATTCTCATATCTAATTTCGAAATAGTCAGTTTTCCACCAAGGTGCAGGCACATATATATAACCTTTTGTTCCTGATATAATAAGTTCACCCTCACTCTTTACTCCCTTCCCAACCTTAATGGAAGCCACTGCATGTGGATATATAAATGCCACTTTCGTAAATTCGTCAAATTGATACTGTTCATTTCCTATTCGTGAAATGATTCGTTTATCAGCATAATCCGTCCCTAACAATTGAAATATGGGCAGCATAGCCGTCGGTCCCCATGCAGTAAGACTATTCCATGTAAGACTTAACTTTTTTTTATCATTATAATCGATTTCTCTTAAGCTAGTGCAGTTTGCATCTACCGAAACGACATCCCCTATCTTTCCACTTTTTGCAAGCAGTATCATTCTATTATAAGCTGTAGAATAAGCAGTTTTTATAGCTTCAGATAAAATAAGACGTTTTTCTTCTGCCAGATTGAATAAAGCCTCACACTCAGAAACTTTTAATGTTAGGGGTGATTCACACAAAACATGTTTGCCTGCTAATAAAGCTTGCTTTACATGTTCATAATGCTTTGTAGGATGTGATAGTACGTATACAGCATCAACCCTTTCAAGCAGATGTGAATAATCAGAGGTAATAAGCGGAATGTCTAAAACGGCTTGCGATAGTCCACTTGTGTTTTTTGTACACAGCCCTACGACCTCTACTCCATTTACATAATTGCATTCTGATACGAACTTTTCCAACACTGCAGGAGACTCTCCTATCAGCCCTATCTTTAACTCATTCTTTTCTGCTCTTATTTCAGAACTGGAGATTCCCTGCGTACGATCTAGATAAACTACCTTGCAATATTCATTCAGATAATCAAATTTACCTTTCCAGTCAGACCCGACCGTAAAGATATCTACTCCATAACGTTTGATATCGTCGATCTTTTGTCCCTCGTACTCCTCTATGATTATTTCGTCAGCAAGACCTGTAGACCGAACGCCTTCTATACGTTCCATTAAAGTCTGTTGGACATTGATTTTTCCTCGTGTTTTATCAAAATCATCTGCAGTAACTCCTACAATCAGATAATCTCCAAGAGCTTTTGCACGTTCCAACAATTTTATATGTCCGTAATGTAACAAATCATACGTTCCATATGTTATAACCTTTGTCATACAATCAAGTCTTTAGATAAATCCCTTGTCTCGCAAATCAAGGAAAGCTGCAATTAGTTTATCGTAATCTTCTTTATGTAGATAACCAATATGCCCAACGCGGAATATAGTATCCTTCATCTCTCCACCATTGGGGCAAATCCACATACCATATTCATCCTTTATTTTCAAAAATATCTCATAAGCAGACTGAGTCGTTGGATGAAGTGGAGTTACGGCATTCGACAGACTTTCTGACACTATTTCAAAAGGCAAGTTATACTCTGCCAATTTCTCACGAAAGTAACGCGCAAGCGTGGCTGTTCTATTGATTTCGTTCTCCACACCGCCATTTCCTTCTATTTCTTTCAGTCGAGTATTTATCTGTCGTAATATACCGACAGCACAAGTCCAAGGGGTCTGTCCTCTTTCTGCATTCTTCAATGCAAGTTTTAGATCAAAATACTGGCAAACGCATTTGTTGTTCCAAACCCTTTCGATTGCTTTTGGAGAAAGCACCATAACAGAAACTCCTGGAGGACAAGCTAAAGCTTTCTGACTTCCTGTTATCATCACGTCAGCACCAAGTCTTTCCATATTGAAAGGGTCTGTCAAGAATGTGCTTATACAGTCTACGATTAGGAATAAGTTGTTGCGTTTGCAGAACTTGCTAATCAAATCCATATCATAATGCACACCCGTCGACGTTTCGTGCTTATTTACTAAGAAGGCTGTAAAGCCTTTATTTTCAAAATCTGCAAGATGTTCAGCTTTCAATGATTTTCCATGAGCAAGTTTTATCTGCTCATACGGAATGCCATGCAACTCAAGCAGCTCTACAAAACGCTGCCCAAAACTACCGCCATTTACTACAAGCGCTTTATCTTGAGAATTCAAACAATTCATAATAGCGGCTTCCATGCCACCTGAACCAGAACTTGTCAGAAAAATAACCTTAGAATCATCGCTTGCTTTGGCAAATTTCTTTATCAACGCCTCATTCTCCAACATTAAGTTCGAAAACTCAGACGTTCTGAAATAAGGCACCTGCTCGGCGCCAATAGCGCGTACAGCATCTGAAGACTGCACAGGACCTACTGTAAAATTTATCATTTGAATTGTTTTTTTATTTTCTGTACAATATTCCAACAATACACTTTTTGTCTATTACCCCACACATACTTTGAGTATAATAACTTTAATGATGGTTTTTTAGCCCATTTCTTCACCAAAATAGCATAAGGCATTGCTGAAGCCAAATCATGCATAAATTCCGCACGATGAACATTATACGAAATGTTTTTTCTCATTGGAGACTGATAACGCAATGCATCTTCGAAAAGCAAATCGTGACCATACAAGTGCGATCTACATTTGCTCAAAACGAGTTTCCCTTTTTCTGTATTACAAACAATCAATGAAGCACCTCCATTTTCCCCATAAAGTTCTGGACAATATAGATGTACGCCCCATAGATCTCCTAATGTAATGTCGGCCACACGCGATGTATTGGCAAACTTACATTCATAACAAGATGGTCTGCTCATAAGGTGGTTCAACCATATCGACCAAAAAGGATTGAACCAACGGTCGCACCTGAAAGTCTTATACTTGTGGGACTTTGAGGTTATGCGTGCTAGCATAACCTGAAAGTCCCAGCGCTTTCCATCCTTATAGCGATAGTCCAAATAATCAATAACACCACCATATTTATTAGCCACATGCTCATCAAACTTTCTTATATAAAGAGGTGATGGAATTCCCTCACAGACCACCTCTATTGTCAACAATTTCTCACAAGGTGTTTTTCCCAAATACGTTTTCAGTCCTGCTATTTGGCATGGAGTCCCTGAGAAAATTACATTTTTACCTTCTTTCAAGAAATATTTCACATCTTGATATGCTGTGCCTATATGACTTTGTGCATATTTTGATTTGCGAAACTTCTCTATTTCACGTTTATCCGTTACATAAGAATGATTCACCAATAAGCCTGTTGACTCGGCGCCGAAAATGACATAATTTGTATCACACCAAGCCTCAACTATTGCAGAAAAAGCCCCCCCTGAAGTGCTCTGATGCCTTACTGATTCATCCTTGTGATACCCACCAAAGGCAATTTTCCCTTCTGTATATCGAACCAAGGATACATTCATTGGGCATACTCTCCTACACAAGCCACATCCTACACATTTACTCCCATCAGTTGCAGGATAACGGAAGCCTTCCTCGTCCTCAAGCATGCGGATTGCATTTTTCCCACAAACCTGTACACATGCCTCGCAGCCGACGCAATCTATCTTATTGCCGGTATCTAAATAACAACCTATTCTCATGGACATTGTTCCAAACATTTTTTTAAGAAAGACAAAGATTCTTGTCTATAAGATTCAAGCCTTTCATCTACCTTGTCATAGTCTGTATAATATGGAACACTTTCGTTGGTTTCCACAATTATTCTATTAGACAAGCCCAATAATGCAAGTACTTCATCTATCTTTATATCACATTGTTCCCTCGAAAATATAACAAAAGGTCGTTGGTATTGTACAGCCATAATCATACCATGAAAAGAATTCGTTACAACATAATCTGCATATTTCACTAACGACAAGAACTCTTCCACACCTGCCTCATAAAACATTCTATGCTTATCCGCATTAGTCGCGCGAAGGCTTATGTCTATTATCTTAAGTCCTTTTTGCTTTGCCACCCTTTCTGCATAGTCAAACATCCTTTTGTTATAGCGTCTGGCGTAAAGCAAAAGATATTGATCTTCCTCAAGTCGTTCTTTGACTGAAATAGTATCATAGTCTTCTTTTGTAAGCAGCAATGTAGGATCCAACACCCTCTGGACTGGAGTATTGGAATGCTCTTTTATATAAGGTATCATCCAACTCTCACGTATACCCAACGCCTTGAAATTTGATAACCTATTATCAAGTATTTTGTAAGTCTCATCTGTAAAGTGAGAGTCACCAAAACTTGCTGCATAGGCTATGCTATATCCATTTTTCATAACAGGATAATTAGCATAATATCCATCGTCTATTCCAAACTCATCAATGCAAAATATGGTATCACTTCCACACACGAAGCCATCAATGCCCTCATCTGTTACAATGTCATTGAAGTTTTCTTTTGTGTATACTTTCTTTGTCCTGCTGAACTTTTCAGTATAGAAACGCTCAAATTTCTCATAGTTCACCCTAATAGCAGGTAAACTGAGTTCACACATTCTACGACTTTCTTCGTCTGTATCCCACATATTCTCCATAGGATTAAGTGGGTCTTTATCCTTCAAGCAATCAGGGCAATAGTCAACAAGTATTGGCTTATACCCTAATTTCTTTATCATCTGATTCAAAGCCCAAGACTGCAAAGCTGAGCCATAATTTGTAAAATTACAATGTATGTTATAACTTACTTGTGCAAATGTTTTCATCCTTTTGATTTATCTTGTTATGTAACCATCCAACAACTATGGTAACACTCCTCAACCCCAGCAAACACTGGGGTTGAGAGATTTCCACAGAGTTCTTAATTAATCTTTAGTTCAGCGCAAAATTAGCACTACAGCAAACAGGCCGAGTGACCACAGTTGCCAAATAATTGATTTTTAATAAAATTATAGTTTTGATATTTGCCATTTTTCAAAAATATTCCGTAAAGTTGTAGTGTTACTTAATACTACAATATAAGGCATTCCGATATGGCATTTATAAGGGTTCAGAAACTGGTGCGGGACAGTAACGGAAATATTCTCAGCGGCAGTGCGGCTATCAAGGAGCGCAGTACATCAAGGATGGAGGTAAGTTCCATTCCAGGCAGATTGTGCGCGAACGTCTCGGGAAAGCCGTCTGCCTGGCTTCGGACGGCAAATCCGGAATATTCCTTTCCCCCCCCCAGCAGAGGGCTTGTGTCCTATAATTCAGTCTCCGATAGTTTTGACGAGGTCGGCCGCGATGACGAACGCCTGTCAAACGGAAGCGTTGATGTTTTTTCCTGGCACCGAAATCCACACCATATTTAGTGATGCGCACCTCCTGTTTTGCTTTCTTGTCAAGAGCGGAATTGCCGAAGTGCTGAAGGCTGCGTTCCATGATGAAATTGAACGGGAACGCGTCTTGTGTCATATTCTGCACGGCATCCTTTGCGACGGAAGCCGCATAAGTTGCGATAACTTCATCGAGAAGTCTTTCGCCCCTTCCCGACGATATTGACAACAACCCGTTCAACGCCCTCAATTGTCATGGGATTGCCTCTTCCTCCGTACAGACCAGGCTTGTTCTCGTACTGGACGAGAAAACTGGTTTGCCTGTCTGGCATGATATTGTCCCAGATAACGTCCTTGACATCAACACTATAATGACTGTGATGAATGACGTGGCTGTAAGTCTTGGACATTACAATCGACTCTCTTGTGCTGGATGCCGGCATGCCTGAAAATCAAGGACTTCCACCAGAAGGTCATGCTCTCGTAAGTGTAGTACTTACTTTTGGCATTATCTAAAGTTCAATATTTTCAAAGAACTTTTATGCTTTTTTACCGGACACTAATGTTCCAATGTATAAATCAAAATACCACATTCTACAAAGGGTCACAAAGGGTTTATTATTCTATCAGACTGCATTAATTCTATGTGCAATTTTTCGTCCATGTATCCAATCTTTTACATCTTTTACATAATCATTCCATAGGTCTGTAGTTGACACAATGGTAACAATATCAATTAAAGCATACCCTTTATCTAATAACTCTTTTACATAATCATGATGGTCTGCAACATTTAATATTGTTTTTGAATCTCTTATAAGCTCTGGGTATCTACAATTATTCTCATCAATAGTACTTAATGCATCATGAATAAACTCTTCTGGATGTTGTTTTCTACCATTTATCGTTTGTGGACAGAAATGCTTAACCAAAGAGAGAACTTTATCTCTACGCTGTTGCAAGAATACCTCACCACCGGTTAATGTTCTATCTATCTGATTCTTTATTTTTGCCTCTTGGGTAAATTCTTCAACATCGCCATCGGCAAAGAACACGGTGTCATCCATTCCTGCCAAGTCATCATATTGACAAGCTATACCTAAGGCAAGTCTTACAGAATTAGTTATAGAACCAAAACGACATACGACAAAATGCTTACTCATCCCACATTCCTGCATACACTTGGTAATGATTGCTTCTGCTATATCATCTTCAACATATACTTTTAGATACTTCTCAGGTGTACCAGAGAGTTGCTCATAACAATCTTCCGATGGATTGTCCAAACAAAATGTTTTGGCCTGTGTATTCAAAATATAACGAACATTGAACTCTGCATTTTTCATCAACTCCTGGCGATGGCTTGTAAAAACAATTTGCAACTGTCTATCCGGCTTTTGGGCTTCAAGTACCATAATATGTATTAGACGTCTCAAAGCTGCTGTATGAAGAGTAAGGTCGATCTCGTCTATTACAAAAAGGCTGTATTTAGGGGCTCTGTACAATCTCTGCAGTATACGGAATACTTTCTGTTCACCAGCCCCAAGATTCAATGAATGACACATCACATTATTTCTATCTACTGTGAAACAATCCAACTTATCTATCTTGCTTATTTTGAGATTCTGATAATCTACTCCCATTATTTGAGTTGCAGCAATAGAAATCTGATTATCCAGTGCTTCACCTACCAAAGGTCTAAATGTAACTCTGCTGTCTGAGACTTTTTCTATGTCGGGAATGCTGTCTGATAAAGAAATGTATATAATATTCCTGTCAGGTTTACTTGCCTGCCGTGGTGTCCATTCAGAACCATGCTTACTATAATTTATCGTTCTATCTGTGATTTGTATATGCCTCTTAGACAACTGATAATAATCCATTACAGCAGAGTAAGAACTTCCTATCCATTTGTTTGCATTTGTTGTGTATTTAAAGAAACGGCTCATCTTAGTATTTTCCGAATTCTTGTCTCTATACAGGCACATGACGGTTTGCAATATAGTTGTTTTACCACTGCCATTGAGTCCGAAGATTCCTGTTACTGGGCATCCTTCAAAAGATATTTCTAAGTTTTTAACACCTCTCAGTGTATTGATTATCAACTTTTTTAACACCTGCTTATCTGTCACCAGTTTTACTTTTCTTGCCATTCTTCAAATATTATCTGACTCATTATCGTAAGAAACATCATTCACAGATTTTCGAAACATTTACCTTGCCTCAAAAATAAGACTCATTAATGACCATGAAAGACTTGTAAATGTTTTAGTTTCTGCGGAAAATATCACGGGTATAAACTTTATCATTTACATCATCAAGGCAAGAATCATAACGATTAGCAATAATAGCGTGGCTATTGATTTAAAAAAGACAAATTATTTACCACCTTCTTAGCTTATGACAATTTTTCGGAGAATCATCGTTTAACCGATTGATTACTAAGTAATTATATTTACAAAAGACCTTAAAATTTCGTAACTTTAAGGTAGTTAACTCCCACATTAACACCATGTCGCGAAACTCTATGGTCCACTACAAAAGTAGCGAATTATTCTCGATATTGAGAGAACATTTTGGAAAAGATATGAATCTGGCAAGGATAAAGGCCATGAGCATGATGATATGCGCCCTATGTAAAGTGCAGCGTGTAGCATATACAAAGCTTGCATCGGCGTTCGGTAGTGAAGCCGAGGCTGGTTCATCATTGCGCAGAATCCAGCGTTTGATAGCAGAATGTGCCATCAATACAGACCTCATAGCCAGACTCATTCTAAAGCTCATACCCGTAAAGGGTCCCTACCCCCAATCCCAGATACTCCTTCTGCACCTGCTCGTAGCTCTGGAGATTGCCGATGTCGTATCGCTTCCCGGGCATTTCTATGGCGTGAACGGGAGTGTGGCGGCATCCTCTGCTGTGTGGTAGTAGACAAACTGCTGAAGGGAGAAGTCAAGAACATTGTCCCCTGCTATGATGAGCAAACTTTTCGCAAGAGATGACGCCTTTCCTGGCGCAAAGAATTTCGTGCACCACAACCGTATAAACTTAAGAATCAACGTTTTAGCATTATTAAAATCTATCCGGAAACATACTTCTCCCACTCCTCGTATCAAGAAAGGGAATGGACCGAAATACAGCAAAAGCCAGAATTTCAAGCCATCAGTCTAGGCCACATCATCGCGCGCAGCCGTTGAGTCCACCTATCTCAACACAAGTCGCAGAGGATTCACCTCATCCCTACGCACTACTCCCAATCACTTGTCTCTCAAGTCATTGGCGAATATCCCACAGTTTCCGGTCTCTATCCAAGAATTTCCACTGAATCCTTGTCAATTTCCCGTCCCTTGTCAGGAACGAGATTAACAAAACAAAAGTAGCAATTTTTTTCCCGACTTTCAAACGATTACTCTCACATTGTTCGTAACTTCTACATACATTCATCATATACCGCCTGCCCTTTCTCCGTTAGTAGGTACTTCTGACGAGGGTGGCGATTTGCGATTATGCTTTCCCCACTTCTCCCCTACTTCATCTGACCGAGGACCTCGAAGCCGGCACGCCCATCCACGGCGACAGCGCGATACACGGTGTCGTCCACTATATAATATTCACAATCATTGTAGTACATGACATCATAGTCATCTGGAAGCTCAGTAACTATCGCCCCTGCCGGAGGCACCACGGTAACAAAGCGTCCGCTTATGCGCTCCTTGAAGAACACTCCGTCATCATAATAATAATCGTAATACCTGTCAGCATAATCCTGAGATAGTCCGAGCCTCGTGGCCAGCCTGCGCGATGAGACCGCACGGTCAGATCCGTTGTAGTAGTTAATGGTACATAATCTTCGAGAATAGTCGTATGAAGGCCTGAACTCCACTCCATAAGGAGGACGGGTAACATAATAGTATCCGTTTACCAGACGGTAGAATATATCATTGTACACGTAGTAGGATTGTAATATGCAATATGGGTCTCCCTGTTTTTTCGCAAAGTTGATTCCCTGTTTT
>ERZ808252.2192-NODE-2192-length-12335-cov-4.254072_pt1 | contig 12335 bp, 11 predicted proteins | sample MGYA00521242_ERZ808252 | MGnify/ENA primary metagenome ERZ808252 (study PRJEB31516, sample SAMN03275581) | gut metagenome | biome: mammalia-associated habitat; material: feces | host: Papio cynocephalus | place: Kenya | collected 2012-08-07 ...
CACGCCATATGGTGTGACCGTGCCGCCGACGCTCGCAATGAGCTGTCTTGCCGTTTCCTCACCATCCAGTGCCTCCAACTCGGTAACAGTTGCACAGCCGCCGTGCAGGTTCATATAGTGGTCACGGCCAACAGCGGCGAGGTCAGAAAAATCTGTAATAACTGTGGCTTCCTGACAACAGAAGGTCAGGTTGATTAAATCCTTCAGCTCGGAAAGCTCCAGTTTGTGTGCCATCGCCTGAAACTGAGCAGCTTCTCCGGCATCGAAACTATCCAACCGCTTGGCAAGATAGTTTAACTCCTCCACATTGACGGTGAGCTTTTCCGTGTGCTTAAGCACAGAATAAAAGCTATTGATCTCTTGCACTTGGCAGTCAGCTTTGACCGCATCGCCAATTTCCAGTGCCTCCAGCAGCTCCATGCAGTGTGCGTACTGGTCATGTGGGATAGGAAACGGAATGGTTGCAACGCCGTATTCCGGGTGGTTTGGATTGCCGAGTACAGCATGTATTATCATATTTTCGCCTCCCTCATTTCAGTTCTCAGACATTTTCCGTCGCTGTGCCAACAGATAAAACCGTGCGCGGGATAATTGCACCCTTCACACTGCCTATATTCATGGCACGCCACCGTCTCATTGTCCGGACGTCCAGCGTCCGGCAGATTCTTGAACGCCTGTTTGATTTCGTAATTCTTCACTTCGATACCTCCTCCTAAATGCAAAAAGGCCGAAACCTTTGATTTCTCAAAAGTTCCGGCCTGACCAATTCAATATTCTTTTGTCTCTCTGACTTACTTGCTCATGTTTCACCTCCAACATTCAATAACACATATATAAATCTTGAAAAACCGTCAAGTAGCGGTTCGGGTCCTGTCAGTCGCTCGAAAACGGCGTTTGTCATCAATGGAAAAATAAAAAAATTTCCGAGCCTAAAAAGCCCGGAAAGCCTTGATGACACTGCATTTGGAGCAGTGTCATCAAAATTGGCTGACCATGATGGTGCGGGTAACAGGGGTCGAACCTGCACGCTGTGAGGCACGAGAACCTAAATCTCGCATGTCTGCCAATTCCATCATACCCGCATATTGAAAAAACCTATTGCCGCGGCAATAGGTTTTTTGTGGAGCGGCTTACGAGGCTCGAACTCGCTACCTCCACCTTGGCAAGGTGGCGCTCTACCGGATGAGCTAAAGCCGCATCAGCAACGGATATATAATACCACAATTTGCTGACTTGTCAAGCATAAATTTTCGTTTCCGCGATGTTTATCGCGTTTGCAGGAAAAGCATCTACTCCTCCGGCGCGGTTCTGTCCTCAGCGTTGGGCTTTTCTTCGCCGGTGCTGTCGGCTTGTCGCACAAGCGCTTCGTAGGTCAGACTGCCGGTGCAGGCGGGGTATGAAGCGACATCCCAGCGATAGCTCTCCCAGAAGCTCTGATCGGGCTTTAGGAAATTATTTTCTGCGCTGGCGTCCGCAAGCCCCGCATCGACATGATAATACTCACCGTTGACGCGCACGATGTTCCAGCAGTGATCCGCCCAGTCGCGCTGACCGTAAACAATGCGGCAGTCCACGCCGAGCAGACGGCAAAGCTGCACATATGCCAGCGCCGCGCCCTCGCTGTCTGATGCGTGCTCGATAAGTGCGGAATATATCGAGCCGCCTTGCCCCTCGTCCGTTATTTTGCAGTGAGCAAGGAGGTATTCATACGCCATGAGCGCCCGCTCCCCCTCGTCGAGCTCCTCAATATTCACATCCCTGAACGGATCAAACGCATCGAGCTGCTTTTTCTTTGCAGCCAGCTCGTCCATCGGCATGCCGTAGCGCAGGTTTATTTCATAAAGGCACTGCATATTGGCGCCGGAGTAGATATTCACGCTGACAGCCGGCGCTTTCGGCGCGGTGACGGGGTTTTCCCTATATACGCGCGCAACCGTTCCTTCCATATCCTCCGCGCTGAAGGAGCTGCGGTTGATGAGCACGACAAGCTTTGTCTGCCCGTCCTCAAGCGCGGTTTTTATAAGCCGCTCCACACCGGTGGAATACGGCAGCTTCACAATGTTTGCGGCGTTCTCGACAGAGGCGGCATAGCGCACGTGCACCTTTGCCTCATAATACGTGACTATTTTCGTCAGCTCATACGAAATGTTGTCAACACAGTAGGCGCAGAGCGCGTCCTGTGTGCGTACCTGCCAGCAGGCGCTCGCCATATCATCGGTGGCATCGCCGTCATAGTCGGCGTCGAGAATAATGCTGCCGTCGCTCTCGCCGTTGGAGACAAGCGAGCGAATGGTCTGCTTGAGCGCAGCAAAATTGTGCACCGTGACCCGCTCCCCCGTCTGCGCGCTGTACTGCACCGTTGGAACATAGTCCTCTATCTGCACATACTCCTTGTCAAAAACGCTGCCGCAGCCGCTCAGAAGCGAGAGCGAGAGCAGCGCAGCGAGTGCGCAGCAGAGCCTTCTTGTCATGTTTGTTCCCTCCGTACCGCTATGCCTTACTGTTCCTGTATGTTTTCAAAGCCGTTGCCGAACACATTCTTCGCGTCGGACACGACAAGGAAGGCATTCGGGTCTAGCATACGCACAAGGCGGCGTATCTCAGCGATCTGCGGGCGCTTTATGACGCACATGATGACCTGCTTTTCCTCGTGCGTATACGCGCCCTCGGCGTGCAGCAGCGTGACGCCGCGGTGAAGAATTCCGGAGGTTATCTCGCGGACGATAGCGTCGGTGTCATGGCTGATGATGTAGACAATGCTGGAATTATCCAGACCGTAGAGCACAAGGTCAATGGCGCGGCTGACAACGAACATGCAGATGAGCGAGTACATGGCGCTCTCGACGATGTGAAAGATCAGCGCATAGGTCGTGATTATCAGCGCGTCCATCACGAGGATGAGCGTGCCGAAGTTGATGTACGGAAAGCGGCGGCGCAGGAAACGCGCCACTATGTCCACCCCGCCGGTCGTTGCGCCGACATAGTACACCGTGCCGAGCCCGACGCCCTTCACAACGCCGCCGATGATGCTGCCGAGCATGGGGTCGGTGGTGGCGACGATATTGGTCATGGCGGCAAGGTCGATGAACACAGAATAAAAAACAGTGCCGACAAACGAGCCGAGAATGAAATCCGAGCCGAATTTCTTCCACGCGGCAATGAAGAGCGGAACATTCATTGCAATGCTCAGCACACCGACGGGCAGCCCCGTCAGGCGGTTGATGATCTGCGCGATACCCGTCAGCCCGCCGGAGACGATGGAATTGGGCTGCATGAAAAGCTGGAAGCCGACCGCACCAACGGCCGAGCCGAGCGCAATGAGCAGATATTTGACGATCTGCGACATTATGGGGCGCTTATCGAGACTTTTTTTGATAGAGTCCATATGACCTCCTCTGAATGGTCTTTACAGCAGCGACATCTGCTGCTCTCCCTTGTCCTCACTCTTCAGAAGCGCGCCGGCGGCGGGCAGACTGCGCACACGGTAGCGTGCGGCGTTGAGTATGCCGGACTCCGCCGCAGGGACGGCGCGCACAAGCATGCGCCCGGGCTTGAGCGTCATAACCGCAACGCCCTGCGTGGTGCGGCTGGTCTTGGGCTGGAGGAGCGATGTGTTGAACATGAGCGCGCGCTCATCGCCGGAGACGCAGACAACGTCCGTTTCCTCTGTCAGCACGAGCACCGAGACCAGCGGGCTTTTATCCGAATATGCATTCACAAGCTTCTTTCGGTTTGTCTTCGTTTCATAGGCGCTCATCTCAACGCGCGCAATCTTGCCGTTGGCGAACGCAAAGAGAATGTTGGCGCGGTAATCGCCGGGGTCAAGCATGGTAACAACGCTCTCTCCCTCGTCCATGCCGAGCTTTGTTGGCAGATAAGTGCCAAGAACGGACGCCTTGCAGTCGTCAAAGTCGGATACACGCGCCTTGTATATCTGCTGCTTATCCGTTATTATCAAAAGCTCACGGCGGTTGGAGGATTCAAAGCTGATGTTCAGTGCATCACCATCCTTATACTTCTGCTCGCTGCTCATGCGCAGAGACTGGGCGGTTATCTTCTTAAAATAGCCCTCGCGCGAGAGGAAGAGCGTTACGGGATAATCCTCCACCTGCTGATCCTCGGTATATTCCTCAACCTCGCCGGCGTAGACGATAGTGGTCTTTCGCGGCGTGGGGTATTTTTTTATAACCGCGGTCAGCTCGTCTATTATAATGCCGCGTATACGGCGGCGGTTATTGAGCGTGCTCTCAAGCTCCTCTATCTCTTCCTCGAGCGCCTCGGTCTCCGCCGTGCGCTTGAGGATATACTCGCGGTTTATGTTTCTGAGCTTTATCTCTGCAACATACTCCGCCTGTACCTTGTCGATGCCGAAGCCCATCATGAGATTTGGCACGACATCGGCTTCAAGCTCCGTATTGCGGATAATCTCTATCGCCTTGTCTATGTCCAGCAGGATACGCGCGAGACCGCGCAGCAAATGCAGCTTCTCCTGCTTTTTTTGCAGATCAAAGCATACGCGCCGGCGGATACACTCGGCGCGCCACGCCGTCCACTCGTCAAGTATTTCGCGCACACCCATCACGCGCGGGCTGCCCGCGACAAGGATGTTGAAGTTGCAGGGGAAGCTGTCCTGAAGCGTGGTGAGCTTGAATAGCTTCTGCATGAGCTTTTCGGGGTCTGCGCCGCGCTTGAGGTCTATGGCAAGGCGCAGACCGTTCAGGTCGGTCTCGTCGCGCATGTCGTTTATTTCGCGCACTTTGCCGGTCTTTATCAGCTCCGCCACCTTGTCGATTATCGCCTCTGAAGTTGTGGTATACGGGATCTCGTATATTTCGATTATGTTCTCTTTCTCAAGATGCCGCCACTTCGCGCGCACGCGGAAGCTGCCGCGCCCGGTGCGGTATATCTCCTCCATCTCGGCGCGGTCATATACGATCTCGCCGCCGGTGGGAAAGTCCGGCGCCGGGAGCGTGGTCATTATGTCGAACTCGCCGTCGCGTATATAGTTTATGGCCGTCTGGCAGACCTCATTCAGGTTGAAGCCGCATATCTGGCTCGCCATGCCGACGGCGATGCCTGAGTTTGCAGAGACGAGGACGTTGGGGAATGCCGTCGGCAGAAGCGACGGCTCTTTCATGCTGCCGTCGTAGTTGTCGATAAAATCCACATTGTCCTTGTCAATGTCCTTGAAAACCTCGGCGCAGATGGCGGAGAGCTTCGCCTCGGTATAGCGCGAGGCGGCATAGGACATATCGCGGGAGTAGACCTTGCCGAAGTTGCCCTTGGAATCCACAAACGGGGTCAAAAGCGCTTCGTACCCTGCGGAGAGGCGCACCATGGTTTCATAGATCGCTGCGTCGCCATGCGGGTTGAGGCGCATGGTCTGCCCGACGATGTTGGCGCTTTTCGTCCTCGCGCCGGTCAGCAGCCCCATTTTGAACATCGTGTACAGCAGCTTTCTGTGCGAAGGCTTGAAGCCGTCGATCTCCGGGATGGCGCGCGAGACGATAACGCTCATCGCATAGGGCATATAGTTTGTTTCCAGCGTCTCGGTTATGGGCTGCTCCAGAACCTCCGCCCGCAGGCCGACGACGTTTGGATTATCGAATTTTTTCTTTTCTTCCTGTTTCTTCTTTGCCATTATTCACACACTCACACTCTTATCAGGATATATCCGCCATGTCGATATACTTGTGTCCAAACTCCGCAATATGGTTCTTCCTGCCCTCAAGATTATCGCCAAGCAGCAGGTCGAACACCTGCGCCATGCGCTCGGCGTCCTCCGGCATGACCTTTATCAGGCGGCGGGATTCCGGGTTCATCGTCGTCATCCACATCATGTCAGGGTCGTTTTCGCCGAGACCCTTGCTGCGGTTGATCGTCGCTTTCGCACCGTCGAGAGACTCGACGATCTCCGCCTTCTCGCGGTCGGAGTAGGCAAAATACGTTTTCCCCCTGCTCTCTATCTCATAAAGCGGCGATTCCGCGATGTAGACATATCCCTCGCGTATAAGCGTGGGCACAAGGCGGTAGAGCATCGTGAGGATAAGGGTGCGTATCTGAAAGCCGTCAACGTCGGCGTCGGTGCAGATGATGACCTTGTTCCAGCGCAGATTGCCCAGATCAAAGCCTGCCAGATCCCTGGTGTGCTTGTCCCTGACCTCCACGCCGCAGCCGAGCACCTTCAGAAGATCGGTGATGACATCACTTTTAAAGATGCGGACATAGTCCGCCTTCAGGCAGTTGAGTATCTTGCCGCGCACGGGCATTATGCCCTGAAACTCGCCGTCGCGCGAGAGCTTGCACGCGCCGAGTGCGGAATCGCCCTCGACGATGTATATCTCACGCTTCTCCGCATCGCGGCTGCGGCAGTCAACGAACTTCTGCACACGGTTTGAAATGTCGATGCTGCCGGAAAGCTTTTTCTTCATGCCCTGACGGGCGCGCTCCGCCGTCTCGCGGCTGCGCTTGTTGATGAGCACCTGCTCGGCGATCCTGTCCGCCTCGGGCTTATTCTCGATGAAATAGACCTCCAGCTGGGCCTTGAAAAACTCCGTCATCGCGGTCTGGATGAATTTGTTGTTTATCGCCTTTTTTGTCTGGTTTTCATATGAGGTCTGCGTGGAAAAGCAATTGGTGACAAGTATGAGACAGTCCTGCACATCCTGAAATTTTATCGGCGTCTCGTTTTTCTGGTACTTGCCTATCTTTTTGATATAGGCATCAATTGCGGAGGTAAAGGCGCTCTTCGCCGCCTTGTCGGGTGCGCCGCCGTTTTCCAGCCATGATGAGTTGTGATAATACTCTATCGCCTGCACCTTGTTTGAAAAGCAGAACGCGGCGGAGAGCTTGACCTTATACTCCGGCTTATCATCGCGGTCACGTCCGCGGCGCTCGGTGGAGATAAATTCCGGCGCGGTGAGCGCACCGTCGCCCGCCAGCTCCGCGACATAGTCGATTATACCGTTTTTGTAGCAATACTCGCGCTCGATGAATTTTCCGTCCTTCTCGATGCGCAGGCGGAAGGTGACCCCTGCGTTGACGACCGCCTGACGGTGCAGCACACTGTCAAAATACTCCTCCGGTATGTCAATATCGGTAAAAACCTCGCGATCCGGTCTCCAGCGGATTGTCGTACCCGTCTTTTTGCTGTCGGCAGGCTCGACGGTCAGCTCCTGACCTTTTTTGCCGACGGGCTTGCCTTTTTTGAAATGGAGCGTATACTTTTTCCCGTCGCGGCGGACGGTGACGTCCATATACTCAGAGGCATACTGCGTCGCGCACGAGCCAAGACCGTTGAGACCGAGGGAATACTCATAGTCTCCCCCATCAGAATTTTTATACTTGCCGCCTGCATACAGCTCGCAGAAGACAAGCTCCCAGTTGAAGCATTTCTCGTTCGGGTTCCAGTCCATGGGGCAGCCGCGCCCGTTATCCTCCACCTCTATGGACTTGTCTTCAAAATACGTGAGGGTTATAAGCTTGCCGTAGCCCTCGCGCGCCTCGTCGATCGCATTCGATAATATTTCAAATACAGCATGTTCGCAGCCGTCAAGCCCATCCGAGCCGAATATAACGCCCGGGCGCTTGCGTACTCTGTCCGCGCCCTTGAGCTGGGATATGCTGTCGTTGCCGTACTGTGCGTTTGGTGCTGCCATAAATGTCTGACCTCGTAATCACATAATTTATCAGTTTATATTATACTACATTCTGTGAACTTTTCAAGCATAGAGCGCAAATACGGCAAAAGCGGGCTGTGCCTACACACAGCCCGCCCGCGGCAGATATTTTCTTTTTACGGGAAAACTCTCTGACCGCTTGACAATTTCCCGTTTTGGTTGTATCCATTATATATAGTCTATAATATGGGTACGCACAACGGCTGTATATCTCTCGCCGCGCGGAGAAATCATCTGATGCTATTATCTGCGGCGCAGCGAAAAATAATCTGTTATTTTATGGGCATAGAAAGGAGCTCCATATGGATCTCACGACAATTATTGAAATTGCGGCGCTCATCGTCGCGGCATATTTTTTTTTGAAGCTGCTGTCCGCGCCGCTGAAGCTGGCAATAAAGCTGATGCTGCATGCCGCGCTCGGCTTTCTGCTGCTGCTTGTGGAGGAAATAATCGGCGGGTTCTTCGACTTCTCGCTGGGGATTAACCTCATCAACTGCCTCGTCGCCGGAATACTCGGCATCCCGGGAGTTATTATACTGGTGCTGATCAAAATATTTTTGTAAACTGAATTATGTGTATTATATTATGTAAACATCCCACCTCTGATGAGGCGGGATGTTTTGCTTTATTTACCGAAGAGATAGTGCAGCTTGGTTTTATTAAACAGTGTGACGATGGGGACAACGGCGAGCGTGCCAAGAGTGAAATAAAGAATGTTTCTCGGCGTTCCGCTGAACGGCAGATGGTTGACGGCAAACAGCCCCACATACAGCCCCACATGGCTGAAGCACATGAAGGTCATGGAGTTTTCGCCGATATACTTGAGCACACTTCGCACCGGCGCGAACACACGCGGCTTCTCAAACCAGCGGAAAAAGTATACCCACAGAAGCATCGTGGTGCAGGTGTTGAGGTGCGTGAACGGAATATTGCTCCACACGCCGTTGCGCAGGTTCGGTATAAAGTTGCTGATGATGCAGATATAATTGATCACGGCGGCCGTGAAAAACAGCGCGATACGGAGAAGCCCCGAGTCTATACACGAAACCGCTCTGTCCGCCGCGGCAATTATCGTGCGCCCATGGTAGCCAAGGTAAATATAGATGAGCACGGCAAACGCACAGTCGAGCGCCATTGGCAGGCGCACGGAGAACACGGATGTCCAGATGTTGCCGACATATGTGACGGCAAGAACAATGGCAAGCTTTGCCGGTTCGCTCTTAATATACTTCTCGATGAGCGCGAATATCATCGTTGCGCTGAACATCATGGGAAGGAAGTATATGGACGGCTCGATCGGGAATGCGCCGGTCGGCATAAAGAGCACTGAACGCAGCGGCTCGACAATATCCCTGCCGGAATTCCGGAATGCCAGCAGCCACAGCACGTAATACCCAAGACCGAAAAGATAATACGGCAGTATCATCGTGCGCAGCTTTTTATGGAGCGTGTCACGCAGATCCTTTTTTGAGCTGTAAAAGTATCCCGCCATGAAGATAAACGGATGGACGCATATCGTGGAGACATACTGCAAGAAAGCAAGGCTTATGTTTGAATGAAAATAATTGACAAACAGCAGGCACATCCCGCGCATCGTGTCCAGATGGTCTATCCTTTTCTTTTTCACCGGCGTGACCGGTGCAGCGTTTTCCGGCATGTTCTACCTCATTCCTTTACACCCGCGACCTGATACATCTCATCATTGGAGATCTTTACGGTCACACGCAGCCAGCGCGAAAAGATGGCGGCAAGCGCATCCTCGCTCATCAGCCCGATGGAAACACGGCTAGCCTCGCCGGAATGATGCCCGTCTATGGCGCGGCGGCTCATACCGTGAGCGACGGTGAGCGTTCCGCCCGGCGCGAGCAGCAACGCAAGGCGCGCAATGAGGCGTTCGGGCTGCGGAAAATGCGGGAAGGCGTTATACACCACAATGCAGTCATACCCGCCGGGAAGCGCCGTCTCCTCAACATCGCCGCAGATGAAGCGCACATTGTCAGCACTGGCAAACTTACTCCCGGCAATTTTTATCATCTCAGGGGAAATGTCGATTCCCGTGACGGAAGCAACGCCGCGCGAGAGGTAATCCGGAATCAGCACGCCGGTACCGCATGCAACGTCGAGCACGTTCACGCCGGCGCGGACGTTGGCATTATCGAGAATGCGCGCTATCTTCGTGTCCGAGCGTATCGTCTCTGCGTCCCAGTCTGCGGCGTGACGGTCAAAAAATTCTATAACTGCGTTTTTATCCATTGTTCTGCTCCTTTGCGGGAGAAAGTTTATTATAGCGCTCCGGGATGAGCCGGGCGCGTGTCAGCGCATAGACGATGCTCGGCACGAGCACAAGCTGAATAATTACACCCGGGAGCGCCGTGACAAAGTACCCCGACGCCCAGGCGGCAAGCGTCACAGACCCCGGTGCAAATATTAGCGCCTTTGCCGCGCCGCCGGCGATACGCCCGATGAGCATTGCGGCAAGCATGCTGATGTACAGATCTGCAAAAATTTTCTCCGTGCGCAGCCGAGCCATCAGAAGCCCGGACACGCCGCCGTAACACACACACTCCACCAGCATCACCGGCAGCACCGCAATGGGCGGCATTCCGGTGATGAGCGCGGAGAGCACGGGTCCGGCAAGACCGCACAGCACGCCGTAACCCCCGCCGCAGATGAGCCCGCACAGCAGCACGGGGATATGCATCGGGCTGTACACCGAGCCGGCGTTGGGGATGGCGTGGAAAGCCATGGGCAGCACCACGCACAGCGCGATGCACACCGCGGCAAGTATAGAGCGCTTCACCTTTGACATGGACAAACTCCTCATAGCTCTTATAAAATCATATACGTTTCAGAGCACAACTATTTCAAGCGCGCAAAGCGCCGTGCACACAAGCAGCGCCGACCAATCCTCCACACCAAGCTTCTCGTGCTTTTTTGCGATGTGCACGGCATCGGTGCGGTAGCCGCGCGCCTCCATGGCGAGCGACAGCTCGTCCGCGCGCTTGAATGCGGCGAGAAAAATGGGAATAACCAGCGGCATCACAGCCTTTGCCTTTTCAAAATAGCTGCGGCTGTCAAAGCGCGCGCCGCGCGCGGTCTGCGCCTTGCGTATCATATCCGTCTCTTCAAATATCGTGGGAACAAACTGGATAGCCACGGAGATAATCATGGCGATCTGCTCCGTTGGGATGCGCACGATGCGCAGCGGGGATAAAAGCCGCTCCATGCCGTCCGTCAGGCGCAAGGGGGCGGTCGTGGTGGTGAGAATATTGCTCAAAGCCAGAATAAGCACAACGCGCAGAATGATATTTGCCCCCTGAACAAGCCCCTGAAGCGAGGGTTTGAATATCCACCAGCTCACCCACGGGTCGTCGGGCCCGTAAAAACAGGTGTTCATGAGAAAAATCAGCACAAAAAACCACGACAGCCGCCGCACGGATGCAAGCGCCGTCTCCGCGCTCACCTGCGCTAGATACACGATCGCAGCAGTCGCGGTTATCGCGGCGAGGTAGCCGGGTATCGTGTCCGTGGCGACAATGGCCGCCGCCAGCAGCATCAGGCACACGATCTTCACGGCGGCATTTATGGAGTGTATCACGGAATATCCTGGCTGATACATACCCGTCGGGAGGCGCATCATTGGCTTTTCCTCCACATGATAATTTTCAGGCGGTCAATAAACTCATCATATCGGATGGTATTGCCCGGCATATCGACCCCGCGTTCGCGCAGCATCTGTGCCGCGCAGCGCACCTGCGGCACGCCGACGCCGCTGCGCAGCAGGTCATAGTAGTCCGAGAAAATGTCGCGTGCGCTGCCGTCGCGGATAAGCTCCCCATTTTTCATAACGATAATGCGGCGCGCATGCTCTGCAAGCGCGTCGGCGTTGTGAGAGATCATGATTATCGTCGTCCCGGCAGCGTTGAGCGCATCGACCATGTTGAGAAAATCCTGCCGTCCGAGCGGGTCAAGCCCTGCGACCGGCTCATCAAGAATCAGCACGCCCGGCTTTGAGGCAAGCACGCCGGCAATTGCAATGCGCCGTTTCTCGCCCCCTGAGAAGCCGAGAGGCGACTTATCGCGCACGGCGTCAAAGTCAAAGCCTACTGTCTCAAGCGCGGCTCTGACCGCCGCTGCGGTCTCATCCTTCGTCAAGCCAAGATGCCGCAGTGCAAAGCCCACATCCCGCTCCACGGTCGTTTCGAAAAGCTGATACTCCGGATATTGGAACACAAGCCCCACCTTGCGGTGCAGCACATCGCGGTCATACTTTTTTGCGTTTATATTCTCACCGTCGAGCAGAATCTGCCCCTCGGTCGGCTTTATCAGCCCGGCAATAAGCTGTATGAGCGTGGACTTGCCCGAACCCGTCGCACCCATGACGCCGATAAACTCACCATCCGCCACGTCCAGCGTGACACCGCGCAGCGCACGCACGGCAAGCGACGTGCCGGGAGCGTAGGTATATGAAACATTGTCAAGCTTTATCGGCATACTTCGTCCACCAATTCTTCAAGGGTAAGCGGGCATATATCCAGCTTCACGCCTGCGTCGAGCAGGTCATAATACGCCTGCACTACCAGCGGCGGGGTCAGTCCCGTGCGGCGCATAAGCTCCAGATCAGTGAGCATTTCGCGCGGCGTGCCCTCGGCAAGC
>ERZ808252.2193-NODE-2193-length-12334-cov-9.147080_pt1 | contig 12334 bp, 10 predicted proteins | sample MGYA00521242_ERZ808252 | MGnify/ENA primary metagenome ERZ808252 (study PRJEB31516, sample SAMN03275581) | gut metagenome | biome: mammalia-associated habitat; material: feces | host: Papio cynocephalus | place: Kenya | collected 2012-08-07 ...
GTAAAACCAGCAGATTTACAGTCTGCCCCATTTGGCCACTCTGGTACTTGCCCTTATATTACTGATGAGCCGATGGAGGGATTCGAACCCACGACCCCGAGATTACAAATCACGTGCTCTGGCCATCTGAGCTACATCGGCATTGCCTATTTCAAAGCCCCAACCGTACTTTGGGAATGCAAAGATAGGAATTATTTCTTATCTTCAAAATAAAATCTCAATCTTTTTTCTATCCCTTCCCTGTCCAGCCCGGATTCGTGCAGTTGGGAGGCCTGCCGGGCCTGTGCTATGAATCTGTCCGGAACCCCTATGCCCTCTGCGCTTATGCTGTATCCGTTGGCCTCCAGAAATTCGCAGACAGCCCCGTAGAGACCACCTTTCAAGCTGCCGTCTTCGGCCGTTATTATGTGCCGGTATTTCGTTGCTATCTTCTTAAGCAATTCTTCGTCAAGGGGTTTTATGTATCGGAAGTTATACACTCCGACCCTGTCCCGGAATTCCGCCGCCGCTTCGAGTGCCCTGTTGACAACAGGGCCGGTGCATATCAGGGCGACCTCGTTTCCTTCCAGGAGCGTCTCCGCTTTTCCGACAGGCAGCTCCTCAAACGTCGCATCCTCCCAGTCTGCTCCTTCTCCCATGCCTCTCGGATACCTTATTATAAATGGGCCTTCTGTCCGTTTCCACGCCGTGTACATCAGCATCTTGAGTTCCCGCTCGTCTTTCGGGGCGCTGATCACCGTGTCGGGGACGCATCTGTAGGCTGCGATGTCAAGCACTCCGTGGTGGGTCGCACCGTCTTCTCCTACAAGCCCCGCCCGGTCCAGGCATAGTACAACCGGGAGTTTTTGCAGTGCGACATCGTGCACCACCTGGTCATAGGCTCTCTGGGCGAAAGATGAGTAGATGTTGCAGAAAGGCTTGAGGCCGCCTGCCGCGAGTCCGGCGGAGAATGTCACCGCATGCTCTTCTTCGATGCCTACATCAAAAAACTGATCCGGTCTCTCCGTGGCCAGAAGGTTCATCCCGCAGCCTTGAGCCATCGCCGGGGTCACCCCTACAACTTTCGGGTCCATCTTGGCCAGTTCCAGAAGCACTTCTCCGAACACATCCTGATATCTTGGGCTCGGATGCCGGGCGGCTAGCCTTTTTCCTGTGGCGGCATCGAACTTCCCCGGGGCATGCCAAGACACGGGATCTTTCTCCGCCGGGGCGTATCCTTTACCTTTTATGGTCATGCAGTGCAGGATGCGCGGCCCGCTGATATTCTTGAGTTTTCGGAGGGTGTCCACCACGTCCTCTATGTCGTTGCCGTCAATGGGACCGAAGTACCTGAAGCCCAAGGCTTCGAAGAGGTCGCCTCCGGATTTTTTGACAAACCATGATTTGAGACTGCGCACCCAGCGTTGCAGGAAATGCCTCAACTCGTGGTCGCCGAGGAGATCCCAGATGCGTGCCTTGAAGCGGTTGTACGAATTGCTCGTGGAGATCTTGAGCAGGTATTCGTGCATCGCACCTATGTTGTTGTCGATGGACTGGTTGTTGTCGTTGAGCAGAACAAGAATGTCGGCACCGCTGGCACCGGCATTGTTGAGCCCTTCGTAGGCGAGCCCTCCGGTCATGGCCCCGTCACCTATGAGGGCGATGGCCTTGCGCTTGAGTCCTTGCAGTCTTGCCGCCTCTGCGAATCCGAGCGCAGCCGAGATGGATGTCGATGAGTGGCCGACTCCGAAGCAGTCGTACTCGCTTTCGTCACGTCTGGGGAAACCGCCGAGACCTCCGTCGCTGCGAAGCGTAGAGAAATTTTCTCTCCGTCCGGTGATAAGCTTGTGGGCATAAGCCTGATGGCCCACATCAAAGACAAGCTTGTCGTCAGGAGTGTCGAATACGTAATGCGCGCCTACTATGAGTTCCACCGCTCCGAGGCTTGATGCCAGATGACCCGGGTGGTCTGCGCAGGTTTTGATGATGCAGTCCCGTATCTCAGAGCACAACTGTCTGAGTTGCGGGATGCTGAACTCTCTTATGTCGGCGGGAGAGGATATTTTGTCGAGCAGCTCGTACATCAGCTGCCGCAAGGTTTGTCCAGAGCAAGCTCCGGATGTTTTCGGGACGTGCAGGACAGGGCTAGAGCTACCGCTATGGCTAGAGCCCCGAGTGCGATGAATATGTATTCCGCGCGGCACGCAGCTTCCACGCCGTCTGAAATCTTGAATATGCGTCCGACGAATACAGGCACGATAAGCATGCCCATGTTCTGCACCCAATATATCAGGGAGTAAGCCGTGCCGAGGTTGCGCTCTGGCACTATCTTGGGTACTGACGGCCACATCGCTGACGGGACAAGGGAGTATCCTGTGCCTAAAATGGCAATGGAGAAATAGCCCCAGAACGGTACACCCTGCGGTGCGTATCTGAGGAGCAGGTGTGCAAGCAGGACGAGCCCGGCCCCGATGGTCATCCAAAGCGTCGCTTTGCCGGCTTTGTCAACGAGTGCTCCGAACAAGGGCGTGAAGATCACCGTGAAGAACGGTATCATGGTGATGACCCATTTTGCGCTGTCTACATCCATCCCGAAGCGCGGGATCACTATCGCGGTGCCGAATTTTTTGAATGATATGATGCAGCAGTAGAAAAAGACGCAAAGCAGGGCAATCATTATGAACCGCTTGTTGGTGAGGAGCCTGAGCAGATCCGAGAACTTGAACTTGTCCTCCTCCCTCACGCTGCCTCTGCCGCTTTGCACTCCGTGCTGCCTGTCGAAACGGGCATCCATCGCCACGAAAACGCCCCACAGCAGCACCCCGATCATGATAAGGCACAGCCCGAACAGTGCGGGCCTTGCTGTCTCGGCGAGAGAGTACATCTCGCCTTCCGCCTTTCGTGCCACGAGCACCGGAGCGAGGATGAACGCCGCAGCTGTGCCGAGTCTGGCGACCGCCACCTGTGCACCCATGGCGAAAGCGACATTGCGGCCTTTGAACCACTTGGCTATGGACCGTGTCACCGCGACTCCTGCAATCTCGCTGCCTAGACCGAAAATCATGCAGCCTATATATGCTACCGGCAGGGAAGTGCCCGGGGCGAGTCCGGAGCGCAGGGCGAAAAGCACGATGGCCGCGCCAAGAGCCATAAGCCCGACGAATACCGAGCCGATGATCCTTACCCCGAAAATGTCAAGCAGGACTCCGCAGACGACCAGCCCGCCGCAGACGCATAGAAAACTGTATCCTCCGGCGTAAAATCCATAGTCAGCGCTGTCCCAGCCAAGCTCGAGGCTCTCCGGATGCTGGAATATCTGGGACAGTGTCGAGAACATGTCATCGAAGAAATACGATGCGAACATCGGCACCATCAGACAGATAAGCGCCACCCATCTGGCTGAGCCTGCTCCGGCTTTTTTCCCTGTCAGGACAGGCATGTCTTATTCTTGGATATTAGGGAGTTCAAGGCCGTAGCCCTTCTTTCTGTCCTCGGCCTTCAGACAGAGGCTCAGGATGAATGCCAAGACTCCGAAGCTGGAGAACACGATCATCGGTACAAGATAGCTGCCTGTGGACTCACGGAGAGACCCTATGAGCATAGGAACCAGACAAAGACCGATGTTCTGCACCCAGAATATCAGGCAGTATGCGCTTCCGAGTATCTTTTCGTCAATGATTTTCGGCACGGACGGCCATAGCGCAGCCGGCACGAGAGAGAAGCTGACTCCGAGGACTACGATCAGCAGCAGGGCGAACCACTTCTGAGGGAAAGCTGGAAGCAGGAACGCGAAGCTCAGGTGGCAGGCGATCATTATCACGGAGCCGATCATGAGCATCGATGCCCCCTTGCCTTTACGGTCGAGGAAGATGCCCAGAAGAGGGGTCATCACCATGGCGAGTATCGGGAAGCAGCTGAACAATTTGGCCGCCTCTGCGGCACCTATGGACAGAGTCTCTTCGAGGAAATTGGTCGCATAGCGCTGGAACGGGAAGATGGCGCTGTAGTAGAGCACGCACAGCAGGGATACGATCCAGAACATCTTGCTGGTGAAGATGGCCTTGAGGTCGCTGATGTGGAATTCGTCTTCCGGAGATTTCTCCGCAGTGGCCAGACCGGCTCCAACAAGCTGGGAGTCGAATTTGCGGTCCATCACTCCGAAGATGATGAAGTTGATGAGACCGATCATGAGGAGGGCGCCGCAGAATCCTACCGGTGCCATGATGGAGCCACCGAACTTGTCGGAGATGAGCGGGGCGATCCACATGACGGCGAACACGCCGAGACGGGCGATGGCCATCTCAAGCCCCATAGCAAGAGCCATTTCCTTGCCTTTGAACCATTTGGCGAGAATCTTGGAGACATTGGTGCCTTCCATTTCGCAGCCGCAGCCGAAGATCATGAAGCCGAGGGATGCCATCTTGGCGCTTCCGGGCATCTCGATCCACCAGCTGTCGAGCCAATGGCAGAACGATGTGTCCTGGAACCAGTCGCTCACAGCGACAAACTTGAGCGAAGCGCCGAAGACCATCAGCCCGGCTGACAGGACTCCGGAGAAACGGACTCCGAGCTTGTCCAGAATGACGCCGGCGATTATCAGGAATCCGCAGACGTTGAGGATGTATTCAGAGGCGGCGTATTTGCCGAACACTCCGCTGCTCCAGCCCAACTTACCTTCAACCAGGGATTTGAGCGGGGACATCACGTCCACGAACATGTATGCGAAGAACATCATCAGTGCTACCAGGATGAGCACTGTCCACCTCGCCACAGGCGAGTCGTTCATCAGTTTGTGTATCTTTTCAGCCATTTTTCAGTCTTTTTTAGAATGGGAGGTCATCTGCAGGGTTGTCGTCCATGGCAGGGGCCTGCTGTACGGGCTGCTGTACGGGTTTCGGATATTGGGGCTGCGTATAGGACGGCTGTGGATAGCTGTTCTGCTGGTATCCGCCCTGCTGCGGACCGGCCTGTGATGGGTAACCGCTCTGGTTCCCCTGGTAGGTGCCGTTGTCTGTGGAGTCTCTGCGGCCGAGGAGCTGGAGGTTGTCCACGTTGATTTCGGTCGTGTATCTCTTGTTTCCGCTCTGGTCGGTCCATGACCTCGTCCTGAGCCTGCCTTCTATATAGAGCTGGGTGCCTTTCTTGACGAATTTCTCCACTACGTCCGCTGGCTGCCCCCATGCCGTGATGTTGTGCCACTCGGTGTTGTCCCTGGACTCTCCGTTGCGGTCTCTGAACCTCTCCGTCGTCGCCAGCGTGAAGGTGGCGACTTTCCTTCCCTGCCCGCCCTGGACATTTCCGTCAAGGTAACGTACTTCAGGGTCTTTCCCGACGTTACCGATAAGCATTACTTTATTAAGTGACATATAAACAAAATTTATCCCTGCAAGATACAGATTTTTTCGCTAAAAGCGATGGGAAATTCGCTATCTTTCGGACATGAAAAAAAGGATCATAGCCTTGACCGGTTTCATGGGTTGCGGCAAAAGCACTGTGGGGCGCGAGCTGGCCGCACTGACGGATGCGCATTTTGCGGATCTGGATTCGGTCATAGTCAGGCGTGAGGGCCGCACGATCCGGGACATATTCAGTGCCGGAGGAGAGGGGGCTTTCCGCAGGGCGGAACTTGAGGCCCTGGAGGCCTTTCTGGACAAGGCCGAGTCGATCTGGAAGCCCTCCGTGCTCTCGCTTGGCGGAGGCACTTTCTGCTTTCCGGCTTCACGGCAGATCCTGCTAGACAGGACGGAAAGCGTCTATCTTAAGACTTCGCTTGAGGAGATACGTTCCCGTATCGGCAAGAGCGATGCTTCCAGACCCCTCTTCAAAGATGCGGACAGGCTGTTCGCCATGAGGGAGCCGCTCTATTCCCAGGCTTCGCTGGTTGTGAACACTACCGGCAAGTCCGTGCGTGAAGTGGCGGAGCTGATCAGAGATACACTTTTCGCATAGCCTCGATGTCCGGGGCCTCCCCGCTCATTATCCCGTAGCCGAGCACTGCCTGCTGGAGATGCCAGGCCGTCCCCGGGATGTAGCCCTTGTGTCCCGAAAGGCAGGGGTTCTTGTAATTTGCCTCTATAAGATGCTGACAGTCAAGTTTGTCGATTCCGTCGACGGCTGACGGCAGAGTGTAGATTATGACATCGGCCGTTACTCCGTCCGCTATGCCGTCGTGGCGGTAGAGCCGCGTGTCGAATCCGAGATCTTCGGCAGCTGCAAGCGCTGCCTTGCCCGCTCCTCCGAACCCTATCACGGCGGCGCTGCCCCTGTCAAGCGGCTCAAGAAGGGCTTTGACCCCAAGGTAATCGGAATTCCAGGCCTTGACGCCTTCGGGTGTGCGCAGGCAGAGGTTGGTCGCGCCGACCCTCTCGCATTCCGGACTCTTCCAGTCTGCCATGCGGAATGCATCTCCCTTGAACGGGGCCGTGACATTGATTGCCTTATATTCTTTGAGGAAACGGTCCCATGCTTCGTTGAAATCGGGGGTCTCAATAAGGTCGTACTGGTATTTCCCGTTGTAGGCGGCGCTGAACAGGGCTGGGCTGAGTGAGTGGGCAATCGGATGCCCGATGAGTCCGAATTTATCCATTTTGGCGTTGTCTTACTGATTCGTAAAGAAGTATGGCGGCGGACACCGAGACGTTGAGGGAATCAACCTTGCCGAGCATAGGTATCATGATGTGTGCGTCTGCGGCCTCCCGCCATTGTGTGCTGAGACCGGTGGATTCGGTGCCCATCACGATGGCGGTGGGCCCGCGCATGTCGCAGTCGTAGTAGGCGGAGGAGTCCTGGAGCTGTGCGGTGAGTATCTGTATCTCTCTTGATTTGAGGTAATTGATGGCTTCCTCGCTGCTGCATGATGCGGTCTGTACCGTGAATGCTGCTCCGAGCGAGGCGCGGATCAAGTTGGGGTTGTCCAGATCGGCTCTGGGATCGCATACTATAAGGGCATCCGCCCCGGCTGCATCGCAGGTTCTGAGGACCGCGCCGATGTTGCCTGGCTTCTCGACGCTTTCAAGCACAGCTATGAGCGGTCTTGCACTGAGCCGGAGATTGTCCAGACTGTGGGGTCTGGCTTTGATCTCGGCGATTATTCCCTCGGTGCCTTCCCGGCAGGCTATCTTGGCGTATACTTCCCGGCTCACTTCGCAGATCCGGCATTCCGGCAGGGAGACGGGACCTGCGATCTCGGGACAGATGAATATCGTGTCCGGCTCGTACCCGGCTTCAAGGCAGCGGGAGAGTTCCCGGCGGCCTTCTACTGCGAATAAAGAACTTTCGCGCCGCTCAGAGGCTTTCTGCTGCAGCGCGATAAGTTTTTTTATCTTCGGATTGGAAGCTGATGTGAGGGTTTCTCTCACTTCTTGTCTTCTTTCTTGAGGGTCTTCTCCGGCTTCATCTGAGGGAAGAAGAGCACGTCCTGGATGGTGGTCTGGCCGGTCATGAACATGGTCAGACGGTCGATTCCCATGCCCATCCCGGATGTCGGCGGCATACCGTATTCGAGGGCGCGCACGAAGTCCATGTCGATGTACATGGCCTCGTCGTCACCCTTGCTCTTGAGCCTGGCCTGCTCCTCGAATCTCTGGAGCTGGTCGATAGGGTCGTTGAGTTCGGAGTAGGCGTTGGCCAGTTCCTTGCCGCAGACGAACAGTTCGAAGCGCTCAGTGAGCTCGGGGTTGTCGCGGTGGCGCTTGGTCAGAGGTGACATCTCGACAGGGTAGTCCGTGACGAATGTCGGCTGGATGAGCTTGTCCTCGCAATATTCACCGAATATGGCATCGATGAGCTTGCCCTTGCCCATGGAAGGCTCGGTCTTGACGTTGAGGCGGGCGCAGGTCTCGCGGAGAGCGTCTTCATCCATGCCGCTGATGTCCACCCCGGCGTACTCCCTGATGGCTTCAAGCATAGGCAGGCGGCGGTAGCTGCCGCCGAAATCGACCTCATTGTCTCCGATCTTGACGACGGTGGTGCCGTTGACGGCTTCGGATACCTTGGCGAGCATCTTCTCGACGAACTTCATCATCCAGTTGTAGTCCTTGTAGGCCACATATATCTCCATGCAGGTGAACTCCGGGTTGTGGGTCTTGTCCATGCCCTCGTTGCGGAAATCCTTGGCGAACTCGTATACGCCGTTGTATCCGCCGACGATCAGCCTCTTGAGGTAGAGCTCGTTGGCGATCCTCAAGTACAGCGGGATGTCCAGCGCGTTGTGGTGCGTGATGAACGGGCGTGCGGTCGCGCCTCCCGGGATGCTCTGCAGGATCGGAGTCTCGACTTCGAGGCATCCGGCCTCGTTGAAGTACTGCCTCATCGTGGCGATGATCTTGGCCCTCTTGACAAAGACTTCCCTTACCTGCGGGTTCACGATGAGATCCACATACCTCTGGCGGTAGCGGAGCTCCGGGTCGGTGAAGGCGTCGAATACCTGGCCGTCCTGCTCCTTGACGATAGGGAGAACCTTGAGGGACTTGCTCAGGAGGGTCAGCTCCTTGGCGTGTACGCTGAGCTGGCCTGTCTGGGTGATGAATGCGAAGCCCTTGATGCCGATGACGTCACCGATGTCGAGAAGCTTCTTCCAGACTGTGTTGTACATGGTCTTGTCTTCGCCCGGGCAGATCTCGTCGCGCTTGACGTAGATCTGGATCCTCCCCGTGCTGTCCTGCAGCTCGCCGAAGGAGGCGGCCCCCATTATGCGGCGGCTCATTAGCCTGCCGGCTATGCAGACTTCCTGATAATTGCTCTTTTCCGGGTCGTATCCGGCCGTGATCTCAGCGGCTGTGGCGTTGACCGGGTATTCGGCTGCCGGGTAAGGCTCGATTCCGAGCTCCCTGAGCTTGGAAAGAGACTCCCTGCGCAAAAGTTCCTGTTCACTATATTCCATGCTGCAAAAGTACTATAAAATTCTGAAATAAATGATTAACTTTGCTCTGATATGGCTAAGGACTGCAAGTGGATAGTAAAGGAGCCGGCCGACAGGGCGAAAGTGGACAGGCTCGCGACGGAAGTGGGTATCGACAAGGTGCTTGCCGGCCTGCTTGTGCAGCGGGGCGTGGAGACATTCGAGCAGGCCAGATCTTTTTTCCGCCCGAGCCTTGACAACCTCCATGACCCTTTCCTGATGAAGGACATGGAGGTCGCCGTGGAGCGCCTTCGCGAGGCCGTGACCTCAGGGGAGAAGATTCTTGTGTATGGGGACTACGATGTGGACGGGACCACTGCCGTGGCGCTCGTGTATTCGTTTCTCAAGCGTTTTACCTCTTCGGTCGATTTTTATATCCCTGACCGTTACGATGAGGGTTATGGCTTGTCGTTCAAGGGGATAGACTGGGCGGCCGACAACGGCTTCACCCTTCTGATCACCCTCGACTGCGGTATCAAGGCCATCGACAAGGTAGGATATGCCGCCACTAAAGGGGTGGATGTCATCATCTGCGACCACCATCTTCCCGAGTCCGAACTTCCTGCGGCTGTGGCGGTGCTCGATCCCAAGAGGGAGGATTGCAGTTATCCGTTTGACGACCTCTCCGGCTGTGGGGTGGGATTCAAACTTGTGCAGGCCTATTCCCAGAAGTTCGGGGTGCCGTTCGAGAGCCTGGTGCCACTGCTCGACCTGCTGGTCGTGAGCATCGCCTCGGATCTTGTCACCATGGTGGGGGAGAACCGTATCCTTGCCCATTTCGGGCTTAAGCAGCTCAACGAGAACCCATGCCAAGGCCTGTTGGCCATGGTGTCCCTGTCCAACCTGGAACCGGGGCACATCACCGTGGACGACATCGTGTTCAAGATCGGCCCCCGGATCAACGCCGCAGGGCGGATGGAGTCCGGGCGCATGGCGGTGGAACTCCTCACTGCGGCGGATTCAGCCACAGCGATGGCAATAGGGCGGCAGATCAACGAGAGCAACAACGAACGCAAGAACATAGACAGGGAGATCACCCAGGAGGCGCTTGAAATGGTGCAGTCCGGTAAATGTCTGAGCGGCACCAACGCCACGATAGTCTACAATCCTAAGTGGAACAAGGGTGTGGTGGGGATCGTCGCTTCGCGGCTCGTGGAGGCCTATTACCGGCCGACCGTGGTGCTGACCAAGTCAAACGGCTTCGTCACCGGGTCGGCAAGGAGCATTTCCGGCTTCGATCTGTACGAGGCCATAGAGAGTTGTGCCGACCTGCTGGAGAATTTCGGCGGGCACATGTATGCGGCCGGGCTGACCCTTAAAGAAGAGAATCTCGGGGAGTTCGCCCGCAGGATGGACGCTTTCGTCGAGGGGCACATTGTCAAAGAGATGACGACTCCGGTGGTGGAGGTGGACGCAAAACTGGACTTTGCCCAGATCAACCCGAAGTTCTTCCGGATACTCAAGCAGTTCCAGCCGTTCGGGCCGGGCAACCACAACCCGGTCTTCGAGACGGAGAATGTCTACGATGCCGGAACGGGGCGCAAAGTCGGGGCCGGCGGGGTGCACATGAAGCTCGACCTCATCCAGGAGGCGCAGCCATACCATCAGATCCCGTCAATTGCATTCAATATGGCGGATTTCTATGATTACATCAAGGACGGCAATCCCTTCGATGTCTGCTACACGATAGTGGAGAACTACTATCGGGGAAATTCTTCAATCCAGCTGCGCATACGTGATCTGCGGGAGCGCGAAGACAGTTGCAGGATATGAGCGGGGCAATGCCGGTCAAGGCGTCAGAGCGCTACGCCATACTTGATATTCTGAGGGGATTCGCCCTGCTCGGGATCATCCTTGCCAATTTTCCCGAGTTTTCGCTCTATACTTTTTTGAGCTCTGAGGCAGCTGCTTCCATGCCTTCCGCCGGTGCTGACAGGGCGGTGCGCTGGCTTCAGGGTATTTTCGTTGACGGGAAGTTCTACACGATCTTCTCTCTGCTCTTCGGTGTCGGTTTCTCGATAATATTGTCCAACGCACAGAAGCGCGGGGCTGACGGTTATAGGATTTTTTACCGCAGGATGCTGGTGCTGCTGATGATCGGCTTTCTGCACCTGATGTTCATCTGGAGCGGGGACATTCTTATGCTCTATGCCTTGATGGGCATGCTTCTGCCTCTTTTCAGCAGGCTTTCCGACAGGGCCATTCTTCGCTGCGCCGGGGTGCTGCTGCTTGTTCCGGTGGCGGTGGATACGTTGACCGATGCCCTTGGGGTAAGTCTTTCCGCGCCGGTGGTCAGGACCCAGCAGGATTATTGCGCCCGTTATGGGATAAATGACGAGAACTTCGCCTATTGGCTCAGGGATGCCAAGTCTTATAAGGAAGTTCTTGAGTTTCTTGTGCAAGGGGCTTTCGTGAGGATGCAGGAGTTTATTGACGGAAACAGGTATTTCAAGGTGCTCGGGCTGTTTCTGATCGGCTTCTGGGCTGGCCGGCGGCGCTTGTATGCGGATCTTGCCACGTATAGGCCTCAGTTGAGGAAGATTGCCCTCATCGGTCTGTGCGTCGGTCTTCCGTTCTCGGCTCTATATACTTGGAGCGGTCTTGCCGGCCATCCGTATGGGCTGGGCCTGCATGCTTCGCTCTATTGTCTGGGAGTGTATCCTCTCGGTTTCGCGTATGTGGCTCTGCTCTCGCTGCTGCATCTTCGACTTCCTGGATTGAGAGTTTTCCGTGTTCTTGCGGCTCCCGGCAGAATGGCTCTGACCAACTATATCTTCCAGTCTGTTTTCGGGATGCTGATTTTCTACGGCATCGGCTTCGGTCTGGGGGCTTCCATGGGCTTGTCTTGGGTGGCACTGGTCGCTTTCGGCATCTATCTGATTCAGGCGGCGTTCAGTGCGTTCTGGATAGCCCGTTTCAACTTCGGCCCTCTTGAGTGGATCTGGCGTATGCTCACCTACGGGAAGACTTTCCCTCTTGTCAGAAGAGGGTAGGGGCGGAGGTTTACTTATTGATTTTGTCCAAAATAACTTGTGATATGAATATATTTGCGACCTTTTTTTTGCTGGTGATAATTGCTTTGTCATCTTGCCATTGGAACCCGATAACGACAGAACTTGAAGATATCGGGCATCATATTCAACGACGGCCGGACAGTGCATGGGCCGCCATAAGATCCATTGACATTGCCAGATTGGATGCTGGAGGGTTGCATGCTCTGCCTGTATCCAAAACACAATCGGATTACTTCAAACATGCCATGGCCTCCATGCGGCAGGAGAAAACGATCCTGCGTCAAAGGTATATTCTGGCTATCCTTATTACAGTTATTGTGTCATCCGCTGCCATAGCTTTTCTCATCAGAAGGAAATATTTGATTTCCATGGAAAAAGATCGGCTGCTGCTCGCCATGGACGAGTCAGAGAAAATGTTGGGTATCATGAAACTTGATTTTGA
>ERZ808252.2196-NODE-2196-length-12322-cov-15.978723_pt1 | contig 12322 bp, 11 predicted proteins | sample MGYA00521242_ERZ808252 | MGnify/ENA primary metagenome ERZ808252 (study PRJEB31516, sample SAMN03275581) | gut metagenome | biome: mammalia-associated habitat; material: feces | host: Papio cynocephalus | place: Kenya | collected 2012-08-07 ...
ATCAGAGTAAACAGATTTTAAATTATCCGCCACATAGACCGTTCTTGCCTTGCCGCTCACCATTGTTTCTCTAAAAAAACTTCCGCTCTAAAGGTATACCTTTAGAGCATATTGACTAATATGCTCTAATCGCGGAAACATCGCCATGCTCGTTTCCGCGATTAGAAAAAAGGAGTTGTTTATGGAAACTATCGACTGCATTGAATCTATCGTTTCAAATATGTCTGATGAAGAAAAAGGCATGCTAAAGGTCATTCTTGAATATGGAAAAAAAGCAGAGAAAGAAGCCGGAGACATTTTGAATTCTCCGCAGGAACTTTCATCCTACGGAAAATCTGTAACACCAAAATGGGTGGCAGATGAAATAACTTACGCTTTTCAACAGGGAGCTGGAATTGTCGATGTGGTATCTGGAAAATATGGCTATGGAAAAATTCTCGATGTTACAATTAAGGAAGTTCTTGTAAAAGCTCTTCATGTTTCAAAACCGATTTTTTCAACTGACAGCAAAACCTATGAAGGCGCGATTCAAAGAGAAGGCTGGATTGCGGAAAATCTTTTAAATTCGATGATAACAAACATGGGCGAAGACGAGCGGAAAGCATTCACAAAACAGGTGGAGCAGCTTTTAAAGGAAAAAGGAATTTCAGCTGGGAAAGCCGCACAAGCCGGAGCCGCAATTATTCAGGGAGGTCTGACGGCAGCAAGAGCGGTAATGGGTTTTAATTTTCATATATTAGTAGCGCAAGTTGCGAATCTTGTTGTAAAAGCGATTGCAGGTCGCGGTCTAAGTTTTGCAGCAAACGCCGCGATGCAGCACTGGGTAAAAATTCTTTTCGGAGCAACATTCGGCTGGATTTTCACGGCAGTTCTTACGCTTCCATTGCTCACATCTCTCATAAATCCGCGGGAATACGACAAGCTGATTCCGGCTATATTTATAATCGGAGTCTCACATCTTTCTAAAGAGTAAATATTTCCAACAGGCGCAGAATTTTCTCTGTGCCTGTTGTTTTTCAAAGCACAAAAAAACCGGCTCCTCCGCCACGGAAGAGCCGGTTCCATTTTTCTTTACCTCTTATCCCCTGTAAAAGTTAATCAGACATCCTGCCTGAATAATTTTCCGCTCGTCGTCGGTCATGTCGCCGGTTGCAAGTTCGAACTCGGCGGTTGTGCCGTCGGCGCGGACTGCGTAGGCTTTTATGACAGGGAGCTTTTCCGCAATCATCTTCTTTGCGCCCGGAACAAAAATGTAGTCGCCGTTCGCAAACGGAAGATTCTCTGTCGCGGCCGTATCGCCCTGCTTATACAGGAACGGAATCATTCCCCAGTTGATAAGGTTCGAGCGGTAGCGTTTTGTGGCATAGTCGCTTGCAATGTTCGCGCTCGCACCAAGAACTCGCTGGCAGCTTGCCGCCTGCTCGCGCGCTGAACCGTCGCCAGGCTTTACAGCGTAGATTGTAGAGCCAAGCCCGGCTTTTTCAATTCTTCCCTTGAACTCAGGATATTTTTCCTCAAGAATTTTTTCCGCGCGCTTCACTTCCGCCATGACTTCTTCCGACTTGTCGCGGACTGCCTTTGCGCGTCCAACGTAGGCAGGGTCTTTGCGGCTCAAAGTGAACTCCGCAAGTCCAAGCGGATTTGAGCGGAAGCTTGAAGTCTCTCCCGAAGGAATAAGCTCGTCAGTTGTCGTAACCGGATCGTGGATTTCAGATACAACCTTGAGCAGAATATCGTCTGAAAGCGGCTGCATCTCAGGCCAGTCCTTGATGTTCGGGCCGAACTGAATCTGAACTTCAGGATGAGCAATGCCCTTTGAGTCGTAAACGCGCTTTTCGTAGATTGTCTTGTCAAAGAAATATTTTTTCTTGCTGAACTCGCCGTCCGCCAAGTCCGTGGCGGCAGTCAGGAACCCCTTGTTTGCGGCAGTCGCAGCGATTGAGCGGGCATCCATAAGAGCGACAGAGGCAATCTGTCCGTTCTGGATTTTCGAGCCTTCGCGGTTCGGGAAGTTTCTTGTTGAATGTCGGATTGAAAGAGCGCCGTTTGCAGGAGTGTCTCCCGCGCCGAAGCAAGGCCCGCAGAAAGCAGTCTTGACGATTGCGCCCGCGTCAACAAGCGAGGCAAACGCTCCGTTCTTCATAAGCTCCATGTAGACAGGCATAGAAGCCGGGTAAACGTTCAGAAGGAATTTGCCGTTTCCAGTGTCCTTTCCCTTCAAGATGTCGGCAGCCGCGCAGATGTTCTCGAATCCGCCTCCGGCGCAGCCTGCGATAACGCCCTGGTCAACGTAAAGCTTTCCGTCAATCACCTTGTTTTTGAGCGTAAAGTTCACCTTGTCGCCGAATGAGACTTTCGCGCGTTTTTCAGTCTCATCAAGAATATCCATAAGATTCTTGTTCACTTCCTCAATTGTATATGCGCAAGAAGGATGGAACGGCATCGCAATCATCGGGCGGATTTCTCCCAAGTCAAGCTCAATCGCGCCGTCATAATAAGCGTCAGCCCCAGGATTCAGCTCCTTGTAGTCGCCTTCCCTTCCGTGGATTGAATAGAACTCGCGGATTTTTTCGTCAGTTGACCAGATTGAAGAAAGACAGGTTGTCTCAGTCGTCATAACGTCAACGCCGATTCTAAAGTCAGCGGAAAGATTCGCAACTCCAGGGCCGACAAATTCCATCACCTTGTTCTTGACGTATCCGTTCGCGAAAACAGCCTTGATAATCGCAAGCGCGACATCCTGAGGTCCAACGCCCGGAACAGGAGAGCCGGTCAGATAAACCGCGATAACGCCCGGCATATTAACATCGTAAGTCTTTCCCAGAAGCTGCTTTGCAAGCTCGCCGCCGCCCTCGCCAATCGCCATGGTTCCAAGCGCGCCGTACCTTGTGTGGCTGTCTGAGCCCAAAATCATGTCGCCGCACTTTGCAAGCATCTCGCGCGCAAACTGATGGATTACGGCCTGGTGCGGAGGAACATAAATTCCGCCGTATTTCTGCGCGCAAGTAAGCCCGAACATATGGTCATCCTCGTTGATTGTTCCGCCGACCGCGCAAAGAGAGTTATGGCAGTTAGTCAGAACATAAGGAATCGGAAACTTTTCAAGCCCGGAAGCCCTCGCCGTCTGGATAATTCCAACGTAAGTAATATCGTGTGAAGTGATTTTGTCAAATTTGATTTTCAGCTTAGAAGCGTCGCCAGAAGTGTTGTGTTTCTGCAGAATAGAATAAGCGATTGTGTTTTTCGCACAGTCAGCAGGATTTTTGCCCGGCACGGATTCAACCAATTTTCCGCCCGAAAGAAAAGCGCCTTTTTCCCAAAGTTTCATTTTGCCCTCGAATAGTTTTTAAGATAAATATATGGAAGAGATTAGCATAATTCGGGGATTTTCTCAACGCTCGTTATTTCTGATAGAAAACTTGCCCAACTCTTTTTATATGGTCAATTAAATCTTGGTTCGTGAGTTTTGAAAAAATCGATATGTCAACTTTTATTGGCAGCAAGGAATCGTCAAAATCATTCACAAGTTTTAAAAGAACAGAACTTGGAATTTCTTCTTCAATTATTGTTAAATCTATGTCAGAGCCTTCTTGGAAATTTCCTTTTGCACGGCTTCCGTAAACAACAACTTTTTTTATCTGCGGATATTTTGAGAAGATTTCATTTATAATTTTTTCTTGTTTTAAAGTCAGTCCAAAAGCCATTATAAATTTTTTTCCAGCGTTTCTTTTAAATTTAAAAATTCCTTATGATAATCTAAAACGCATTTATCAATTATCTGCTGAACAGAATCTTCATCATAAGCGTGGCTAGACAAATTCCTACTGGCAATCATATCCATCCAGATGTCGTCGTTTTTTATAAGCCCGACAGAATAAGCGTTTCTTATTGCATCTTTCGATCCGATTATCTGGGAAGCTGCGCCCTTGTTTTTCAAGCTTGGACAAATTTCTTTTAGATAAAAGTTCTATGGCTTCTGAAAAATTTTCCAGCACATTGCAATAGTTTTGAAATCTCTGTTTCCAGCGAATGTCCTGTTCCACAAAATTAATTCTACCAAAAACAACTTCTTTCTTCCACAAAAATATATCGGTTTAAATTTAAACTTTACTAGAATAAAAACAAATATTATCATGTTGTTCAATGTTTAATCTGAAAAATAAACCGCAAATAAAAAAATGCGTTTTTGTTTTTGCTATTTTGATTTCATCCGCAGTTCTCTTTTCCGCCTGTCATTTTGGAACAGATGAAACTTTTGAGCTAAGCATAAAGGACACGACAAAAGACACTGCGTTTGTAATCGGATTTACATTTGATGACTCAACAAAATTGTACGCACGAATTAATCCTGGAACAATTGCAACAATAAAATGCGAGCAGGAAGTTACAAAAATTGAATTCTTTTCAGGAATAAATTTGCAGACTAAACAAATGTATTTAAAGGCAACCTACAGCCGCAGAATAAAATACACAACCACGCTTACAATTTCAGAAACTTCCGACGGAAAATATTTTGTGAAGTAGCCTGAATTAAAACCGCAGAGTAAGTGAAGCTACAACAGGCTGGTCAAAAAGATTTGAAAGCGAAATGTTCGGAGCATCAGTTTCGTAATCTTTAGGCGAACCAGTTGTGTTTCCTTCTGGATTTAAAGAAAGCTGCCTTGTATACGAAGAGCCAATTTGAAAAACTGCATTTTCGTTCATTTCAAGTTTTAGTCCAAGCGCAAATCCAGTTTCGTTTACAGTTCCGTGCAGATTCCGTCCGCCGGTGTGCAGTTCGCTCATGTGATCAAAATTCGCCCAGTAAAATCCGCATTTAAATCCAACAATAAGCTGCATATTTTCTGTAACGTCATAAATTGCTGAAAAAGGAACACTCACCCTCCACTCCGCATTTCCGTTTTCTGGAATCCAGTTTGTGTTTTCTACAACTTTTCCAACACCGTTTTTTTCAAGTTCAGCAATTCTTTTGTTTACGGAATTATCCGCAGTGTTTACGCAGTTGAAATTCATCATAAATGACGGACGCAAGCCAAATTTTAAATTGTCAAGAATATTCCATTTCCACCCGGCCCAAAAAGAAAATCCCTGCATTGGAGCAAGTCCCGAAACTTCATTCACTGCAGAAGGATATTTTAGAGTTGGCATTACAGTATAAGTTCCGCCTGCTCCGCACATTCCGTCCGGCGAAAAATCCAACTTAAAAATAAAAGGAATTTGCGCCACGTCAAGACAAAGGGCTTTCCAATATCTGAATTTTCCTTCAGCCTCAAATCCAATCTTAACAGGAATGGATTCAAAAGTCTTTCCGATTTCAACTTTCGGAGCGGCAGTGCCAAGTCCTTTGTAAACGTTTTTATCAAAATAACTTGCGCGCACTCCAAGTCCAAGAGACGGAATGCCTGCCATTATGCAAACGTCCATATCGGTCAGATTATGCGGCCACGCTTTGTGGTTCATTATTTTTGCATTGTAACCTGCGCCCCAGTAAATTCCAAGAAAATTCACCGACCAGGCAAAATTAATAGCATCGTCATAAAGTCCTGTGTGAAAATAATAATTTCCGTCAAGCTGATTTTGCCAGTAGCGAACATCAAACATATCGCCGTACTGAGAGCGGAAAACTCCGAATGAACATTCTTCTACAGTTCCTGATGTCTGCGAAAAAATTTCAATTCCAGAAAAAATACATAAGAATGAAAAAAAAACGGCAGCCTTCCAATTTTTTAGCTTTAATCCGAACATAAATTTAAAATCCCAAAACCTTTTGCAATTTAGAAAACAGTAAAAAAAGCCAAGACAAAACGCAACCCAATGTCCAAACAATTTCTTTCGCCCAATATACTACACAAGATTTTTTTCGACAAGCAGTTTTGAGGATGCTAACGTGTATCGGCATGATGATATTATAGCATGGATTTCAATAACAAATTATCCTTAACCTAACAGTTTCTTAACCGCAAATTTACAATCTGCGTTTATCTTTTTGTAAAACAAAATCAAAGAGGTTTTTATGAAAAGGCAATTATTTTACGCGTTGGCGGCAGCGGCGGCTTTTCTGTCGGTTTCCTGCGCTTCAACATCAAAGGCAGGAGCAACTTCAGCTTCTCCGTTTGAAAAAGTCGGCTTGAACGGAAGCAAAGTTCCCTACACTGTCCTTGCAAAGACAGCGGCCGGAGTGGAAATCCAGAACGGCGGATACGGCTCGGACGCGTGCGCCCATCCAACGGATTCAAGTCTATTTTATTTGTTGACAGACCGCGGACCGAACATCGACTTTAAGGGCGGAAGCGGAAAAGGAAAAATGTTCCCGGTTCCTTCATACTCGCCAAGAATCGGACTTTTCAAGATGAACGATGACGGCTCTGTTTCGCTTGTAAAGGAAATCACGCTTAAAACTCCTGACGGAAAAGAGATAAGCGGGCTTCCGAATCCTGCCGGAAAAGGCGCGACTGGAGAAATCGCCTACGACCTTGACGGAAACATTCTTGGAACAGACGAGTACGGACTTGACAGCGAGGGAATAGTTGCGATGAAAGACGGAACTTTCTGGATTTCTGATGAATACGGGCCGCACATTGTCCATTACGACGCGGACGGAAGGCAGATTGAAAGAATAAGCCCGTTCGGAATTGACACAGGAAAAAGGCATCTTCCGGCAGTCCTTGCGCGCCGCCGTGCAAACCGCGGAATGGAAGGGCTTGCGGCAACTCCTGACGGAAAAACTCTTGTCGGAATCATGCAGTCAACGCTTTTCAATCCTTCAAAAAAAGAGATTTCAAACAAGCAGCTTGTGCGCATTGTAACTTTTGACATTAAAACTGGAAGCACAAAGCAGTACGCATATATCCAGAACAAGGAGACAGACTCAACCTGCGGAATTACGGCTCTTTCAAACACAGAATTTGTTGTGATTGAGCGTGACGGAAAGTTTTCTGGCGAAAAAGAAGCGCATAAGTATCTTTTCAAGATTAACCTTAAAGACGCGACAGACATAACAGGAGAAAATCCAGAATCGAAAGAAGGACTTTTAATAAACGGCAAAACTCTTGAGCAGTGCAGCACAGAAGAGATTGAGGCGGCCGGAATCAAGCCTGTAAAAAAGGAATTTCTTGTTGACCTTGTGGAATATCTTCCGAACAAGTATCCGCACGACAAGCTTGAAGGCCTTTGGATTTTGGACAGCAGCACAATCGCCGTTGCGAATGACAACGACTTTGCAATCAATGTTGAAAACAACCAGCTTGTGCAGAAAAAGCTCCCCGGAACAGACAGCATTGACGACGACGTGATTTACGTAATAAAACTTCCAAAGAGTTTGAGGTAAGGCTTTTATAAAGATATTTGCTGGATGAAGGCTACTTGTTTCGCAGAAAAACGAGTAGCCTGCGGCCAGAGCTGCCGGGGATTTTTGCTTAATAATTCCTCATACTTCTTGAAATTTTCTGCCTGGTCAAAAACTTCCTTAAAGACTTCTTCGCGAGGGACCGGAGGATAGCCGTTTTCATCAAGCAGAATCCGTAAATCTGCCTTCATTTCAGCCTTTACATCCAGCCGGTGATTCCAGTCCGTATATTTTACATTCTGGGCGACAAGAAACTTGACCTTTTTTGCAAGCCCAATCATCTTTTCTTTTGGATATTGATTCTCAAAATTAAAGCGTTTGGCGCAGCTTACAAGAATATCGTAAAACGCTTTTTCCTCAAAATCAATTCCCATAGCCTCAAAGGATTTTTTATCTTCCATCATATCGGCAAAAAGCTGATTCAATTGTTCTGCAACATCATCAAGAACCTTGCTTGCAAAATCCTCGTCATTGAAACGGTTGTTGTAAGCGATAATCAGACTGTTCAAGCGTTCAGAAAATTCCGTCGCCTTTATTTTGTTCGTTTTCTTATATTCACCGATTGCCTGCTTTAAAAGCTGCTCAAGTATTCTTATTTTTGTATTTGGAAGCGGAAGCCTGTTAATTTTTTCAAGATATTCAGAACTGAACAAATCAAAGTTGGCGTTTTTTCCGACCTGAAAAAGCTCCTCTACACCGTCAGATTTTATCGCTTCCTGAATCAGTTTTGAAACATGGCTATTCATCGTGGCAATATCAGGGGCATCGCCTTTTGTAAGTTTAAAGAGAACCGCACGGACTGCAATATAAAAATTAATCTGATTTTTTTCATTATCGGAAAAGGATTCGCTTGTAGAGCAAAGGTTAAACGCCTTTTTCATTTTGCGAGCAGCTTCCATAAAACGCTTTTCCAAATCTTCAGTAAGCTGAACATATTCAACGGCCTTGTTCAAAGTTTCAAGCTGCTGAAACGGTGTTCCGTTATAATACAGCGATGCATCAAACTTGTTGAACATTGCATTGACAACGCTCAATTGGTCTTTCACAATTACAACAGCTTTTTCAGAGTCTTCAAATTCTTCCTGTTCACCGTCAGTATATTTTTTCAAGGCTTCATTCATTGCCTTCTTGATTCCGATGTAATCGACAACAAGTCCTTTCTCTTTTCCTTTGTAAGTTCTGTTTACACGGCTGATTGTCTGAATCAAAGTATGTTTTTGAATCGGTTTAAAAATATAGATTGTATCAAGACAAGGAACATCAAAGCCTGTAAGCCACATATCGCAGACAATTGCAATCTTAAAATTAGATTTTTCATTTTTGAACTGGCGGTCAAGCTCTTTGCGGTATTCGTGATTTCCAAGAAGCTCAAAAAGTCCTTTTGTGTCTTTCGCCTTGTTCTCGGTCATCACCATTTTGATTTTTTCGATTGGTTTTAATTCCTTTTTTTCTTTTTCAGAAACGAGCGCATCGTCTGAGCAAAGTCTTTTTTCATTCCACTGCGGACGCAGGCGAACAAGTTCCTTCCACAAGTCAAAAGCAGCTTCGCGGGAAGAACAGACAAACATTGCCTTTCCAAGGACAGTAGCACCTTCGCGAACGCGGGTTTCATAATGATTTATAAAATCCTCAGCAACGGCTTTGATAACATCAGGGTCGCGCAAAATCGCCTCAAGATTTGTAACAGCCTTTTTGCTCTGCTCTATTTGATTTTCATTTGCCCCGTCTTCTGCACACTGCGCATAATAATTTTCAATTTCAAGAATCTTTTTGTGGTCAAGAAAAACTTTTGCTGCCCGTCCTTCATAAACAAGATTCACGGTTATTCCGTCGGCAACAGATTCTTTCATCGTGTAAGTGTCTACAATTTCGCCAAAAACTTTTTCCATTTCATCAATCGGAGTTCCTGTAAAACCGACATAAGTTGCATTCGGAAAAGAATCGTGCAGATATTTTGCGAAACCGAATTTGTGCTCGACAATTCCCTTTTCATCATTTACCACAAGTTTCTCATCAAGATTGTTTTGCGAACGGTGGGCTTCATCGCTTATGCAGATAATGTTTGGGCGTTCAGAAAGAAGTTTTGTATTCTCACAGAATTTTTGAATCGTTGTAAGATAAACGCCGCCGCTCTGACGGTCGCGAAGTTTTTCGCCAAGACTGGAACGGCTTTCTATTGTTTCAATATTCTGGTCGCCGATATAATTCTTTGATTTAAGAAAAAGTTTCCCAAGCTGGTCGTCCAAATCAGTCCTGTCGGTAATAACAATGATGGTCGGACTTTTAAGCGAAGTTGATTTCATCAAAAGCCGGGTCAAGAAAACCATAGTGTAACTTTTGCCGCAGCCTGTCGCGCCAAAATAAATTCCGCCCTTGCCGTTGCCGTTTGGTTTTATGGAAGATTTTATGCTTTCAAAAAGTTTTGTTGCCGCAAAGAACTGCGGATAACGGCAGACGATTTTTAGCTCATTGTCGCTTGAATCCGGAAAATACAAAAAATCTTTTATGACTGCAAGAAACCGCTCCGGTCTAAAGCAGCCGTTAATCATCGTGATTAAGGAACTGATTCCGTCAACTTCCTTGTCTGCGCTTTCAACTTTGCGCCAGGCATAAAAATATTCATAAGGCGAAAAAATCGAGCCCATCTTGGAATTTGCGCCGTCGGAAATCACTACAAAAGCGTTGTACTTAAAAAGCTCCGGAATGTCGCGGCGGTAGCGCACGGCAAGCTGCTTGAAGGCATCCTCTATCGTCGTGTTTTCCCGGATTGCAGACTTGAACTCCATAACAACAAGCGGAATTCCGTTCACATAAACAATGCCGTCTGGAATACGAAGCTGTTCCCTGCCCTGCACCTCAAGCTGATTCACAATCTGAAAAATATTATTTTCAGGATTTTCAAAATCAATCAGATTAATAAAAAGGTCTTTTTGGGCAGAATCATCGCGCCGGATTGTAAAGCCATTGCAGATAAAATCCATAATCCTCTTGTTTTCATCATACAAATCCGAAGAGACATTCTTGATTTTATTCACAGCTGCCGAAATTTCGCTTTGAGTAATATTTTGGTCTGAATATCGGAACAAAAGAAAGTTTCTAAGAACATCGGTCAAAAGAACTTCCGTTTTGTCGTGGTGGATCTCGCTTCCTGTAAGGTGTGCGTAGCCTGCTTTCTCAAACAGTTCAATAATGGAAAGCTCCAGTGCGTGCTCGTCAAATTGCATTTTGTCTGTCTCCGGTTATTTAAATTTCCTGCTGAATAATTCGGCCGTTTTCTTTTTCTGATTTATAAATATCATAAATATAAGAAGGGCTTTCAAGATACAAGCCTGTTTCAATATTGTTCAGCTTTGAAAAAGTTTCTGATGTGTAAAGACGCTGCATTGCCTCAAGAACCGGAACCTTAAAATCTTCCATTATAAAAGAAACGATGTCATCCGTGATGTATTCAATCAGCTGTTCCTGCTTAGACATTTTCAACTCCAGTTTTTAAAAGATATGACAACGCTTTTTCTGTATGAAAAGAATACTGGTCTGTCAATTTCTTGAATTCCATTTCTTTTACTAAAGTTTCAACAGAAATAAGCCCGTCCGAAAACTGCCTGAAAAGCAGAGCCAAGTCATCATTTGCAATCGGTCCGCAGACAATATCATAGCGGCTGTCAAAATTATTATCGCCTTCAACAGTTTCAATTCTCTTATAATTCCGGTTTGTGATTACAAATTTCGCCCATTCTTCAGAAGGCTTTTCAAAAATCTTGACATTCAAGTTTCCATCAGAAAGAACTTTTTCATCAAAAGAATAAATGTTTACAAAAGGCATTCCACCGTACATTTTGGAGACACGCAAAGCCATGCGTTCAGCCTGCTCTTTTATAGTTGTAAGATAAAATCCTTTTCCAAAGTCCTTGTTCGGCCTGCATTTTGAAAGCTCGATTTTCTGAATGTCAACATTTGAACCGTGATAAAGCGTCATTGAATCTTGCCTCCGTTTTTCTGGCAAATCTGCGTCATATCAGAAACCGCGTCATCAAAAGAAAGCGTATGCTCAACATCGTAAAATTCTGTAAGAAAATCCAATGCCTTATGCTCCAGCAGATACAAAAACGCTTGAGTTTTTGAAAGCGATTTAGCCCGAGCGAATTCATTTACACAGGCGACCGTGTATCGGATTTGATTTTGTTCTTGATTTGACATAAGCAATTCCTGCAAACAGATTATAACACACTTTGCGGCATAACAGAATAATGGGAAAGAAAGAGTTCCAGCGCATACTTGTCGAAATGCATATTCAGCTCCCCGAAATAAATTCAAGATAATTGTCTTTTGTAACTATAGAAAAAGAAATTTCTGGATAATTATTCGAAAATGTCAACGGACATTTAACATTTGCCTTTTTAGGATTGTACTTAAACTCATAAGCAGAAAATTTTCCGTCAATTTCTTCAATAAAATCAATTTCCTGCTTTTGTGTTGTGCGCCAAAAATAGTATTTTGCTTTTCTGTTATGGAAAGCGTTGTTTTTTACACGCTCGCTTATCAAAAAATTCTCCCAAATCATGCCAATATCGGAACGCAAATCGCAGGGAGAAAAATTTGAGATAACAGCATTTCTAACACCGTTATCATAAAAATAAATCTTTATGCTTTTTTTCAGTTCATTACGAACATTGCGGCTGTATGAATGAAGATGAAAAACAACATAAGCCTTTTCAAGCAAATCCACATATTTTTGAACAGTAAGAGTATCAATTCCCAAAAGATTTCCAAGTTCATTGAATGAAACTTCACTTCCGACTTGCAAAGCAAGGGCTTGAACTAGCTTTTCAATTACAGCCGGCTTCCTAATATCTTGAAATTCAAAAACATCTTTATAAAGATAACTTGAAACAATATTAGAAAGAATTTCTTTTTCTTCACCGGGATTATTTACAACGTCAGGATAAAAACCATAGACGAGTCTATTTTCAAGCCGTT
>ERZ808252.2197-NODE-2197-length-12316-cov-12.982138_pt1 | contig 12316 bp, 9 predicted proteins | sample MGYA00521242_ERZ808252 | MGnify/ENA primary metagenome ERZ808252 (study PRJEB31516, sample SAMN03275581) | gut metagenome | biome: mammalia-associated habitat; material: feces | host: Papio cynocephalus | place: Kenya | collected 2012-08-07 ...
AGAAGCAGCGGCGAGCTCATTATGCACCACATCCCGAAATGCGCCTCCTCCTCGGCATAGCTAAGCCCAAGCCCGTCCTCCCAGAACGGCGAAGGCTTGATGTTGTAGCCTACCGCGAGCATATCCATGTCGTTGTAGTGCCCGTCATGCGCGTAAGCGGACAGATAGAGATTCTTCTCCACGATGTGCCGGACAGAAGACCAGACGGGACGTATGTCTTCCGAAATCCGCCACGAGTCTGCAAGCTTCTCAACCCATGTCCCCGGATAGTCCCAGCGGCAGACATTGATGTCGATGTGCCTTCCAGCCACGCTGTCAATCACCTGACGTATTTCCTCATAGCGGTCCCTTTCCTCAAGGCGGCGATGTATGCCCCCGCAGTAGTCAATCTTGATGAAGTCGAAGTTCCAGTTGTTGAAATACTGGTCCGCGTCCTGAACATCGTGCATCCAGAGTCCCGCCCCAAGCCCGTTCAGGTCCTTGTTGTAGCTCGACCCGCAGGTGTTGTCGCCGGCATCGGAATAGATTCCGGCCTTAAGGCCGAGGGAGTGGATGTGGTCGGAGATGGAACGCATCTGCGCGGAGCCGCCGGGAAACCTCACCGGATGCGGAATCATGTAACCGCGTTCGTCGCGGTAGCCGAAGAATCCGTTGTCGATGTTGATGTTTCCGTAACCGGCGTCCTTGAGACCGCGTTCGATGAGAAGGTTGGCCTGATGAGTGATTATGGAGTCGGAAATATCGACCATATATGCGTTCCACGAACTCCAGCCCATAAGCGGGGGCTTCACCGCCTGCGGCTGACGAGAGGTGCATGACACGATAAGCGCCGCAGCTATGATAAGGGGATATATTTTCTTCATATATTCTTTATCTTCAGCTCATCCTCACAAGAGAGAGGATTTACTTGTAGTTTTTCTCGATGTTCCGGTAAGTCTCCTCATCGACATGGACGATGCAGCCATGACGGCCGTCCTTCGGAGGGTAGAAGTTCGTCACATCCTTCCACGGAGCGCCCTGAATCGCCGAGGACTCACGCATCTCGTAGGCGTGCTCCCCGTAGTTCTCGTAGTAGAGCCGGAACTTGCCTTCCGGAGTGCGGACCATGATAGGAGCCTCACGCCAGTTCGGACTTACGGAAGGCCCGGGGTTGGTGTAGGGACCGAGCAGATTGTCCGACGAGGCAATCCTTATGGACTTGTGGGTCTTCGGAGCCTTGTCTTCCCAGCGCTCGTCCTTCATGATGGCGTAGTACTTACCGTTGAACTTTCTGATTATCACATCAATGAGGGAAATATCCGCATCGGCTCCCGTAAAGTAGTTCTTCCTGTCGTACATTTCCAGTTCCTCGGCAGTCTTTGCCTCCTGTCTTTTGCGGTAGTATTCCCCGGCGTGCCAGGTGATGATGAACTGCCTGCTGTCCTCATCGTAGAACATTTTCGGCGCTCCCACGAACGGAATCTCATTATAGACGCCAAGATGGTCAACGACGAACTTGTCCCCGTCGAGCACCCTGTTCTTCCACACCACGAGGTCGGTCGTGTGCCAGAGCACCAGCGACTCCTTCGACGAGCCGCGCACGACGCCTATCATATACCACCTCCGGCCGGCTTTTCCGAAAACATCCGGTCCCTCGCAGATGTCAGGATGGCCAAAATAGCTTTCGAGAATCACCTTGCCGCCGTTCAGAGTCTCCCAGCTGAGCCCGTCGCGGGAAATGGAGTAGAACAGAGAGCCGTAGTCCGCATTTGTCATGTGCGCGAAGAGATAGCCTCCCTGCCTGTCCTCTACGGAAGGCCTGTCCGTCGGCTTTGTCATTCCCGGGTCGTCGTTTCCTTTCGCGCAGCCGGCAAGAAGAACCGTTCCTCCGGCGGCAAGGGCAAGGTGCAGCGCCGCCGTGCACAGGAGCACCTTGCCTAAAAATGTTCTGATAATCTTCATTGTATGTTTACTTCCGTTGCATTATTCCACCTCAGCGGTGTTCCCCGTCACGATGCCGTCGACATAGATCTCGGCGATTTCACAAGGCGTGTTGCCTCTGTAGCCCGCAGTAGGGCGAATCTTCAGATAGCGTCCCGTCCTGTCGGCCTTGCCTACGGTCTCCGGAACGTCGTACCAGAACAGTCCGTTTTCCTTAGGGATGTCGGTTGCCGTCAGAACAAGCTTCCAGTCGTTGCCGTCGTTGGCGGTGTTGTAGTTCTCCAATGTGCCGCCGCCCGTCCAGTAAGGATAGGAAGCATTCGTTCCCGCACTCTTGAACGACCATGTTGCCCCGATGTAAAACTCGCAACTACGAAGATCATGATTATAAGGCCAGTTTTCCGGCAGTTTTCCGATGCCGACTCTTCCGACTTCAACATCTTTCTTGAAGTCAAAAACAAAGACAATGTTCGGAATATCCCTATGCCATTCCATATTCATAGAGACAAAGTCATCGCAAGAACTTCCATAATTCAAATCGTCCGTTTTTCCGTCCCAAATCGGCTTGTCATAAGTCTGTATCCACGCCGTGGTCAGTTTTCCATCAATCATATTTCAGACCTTTCCCCAACCTGCAGGATTGTCATCATTAACGAACTTGCACTGCCATTGAGTCTGGTCAACAGCCTCCATCACAACACGCGTAGCCTTCGCAAGGTCAAGCCCGAGAGGATATATCCCGTTACGGTCAAACGTCCGTGCCGCTGACATGTTGAACACATAATAGGCCTTGTCCGTCCGCACCTTCACCTTTCCGGTGTATGTTCCCGGAGCCACGACCATCCTCACGGAGCCGGAATTGTCCTTGTCTGTCCCGACCTTAGCATCAGATTCCGTCCTCGCGGCATTTGTCAGAGGCGTGGCGAAATCACCTTCAGCCCTTGTGGAGGCAAGGTCAATGGCAAGCGTGGTCTCATCATCGGGATTGACATTCTGCACATTGATTTTAAACTCGCCGACGATGTTCTTGTCCGCCTCGAAAATCACATCCCGGACAGTCTCGCCCTGATATTCCCCAGTCGTCGAGAACACCCGGAAATCAAGCAGAGCTCCGAGATTGAGGAATTTCACCGACTGAATCTTATTGTCCGCACCCACAAGCATATCCTCGGTAAAAGTGAACGGCACGCTCACCATCGGCATCGCGGTTCCGTCAAACTTTCCGCCCTTATGGCTCTGCACAAGCGGAATGGTTATGCTCTGCATCGGGCCGGCATTTACCGGTTCCCGCAGGTCATTGAAATTTCCGTTATTTATCGGAAGTACACGAGGCGACACCACGCATATACGGTCGCCGGCCTTCATCTGAATGTCCGTCGTGAACCCGAAAACAGGTCGCGGTTCCGTAGTCTGTATGCTTGTTCGCTGAGTATAGACAATATTCCCGTCCTTTTCAAGCGAGAATCCGAGCCAGTCTCCTGTCTCAAAAGCGAGGTGATCGCCTGTCATATCGGACTTGACAGCGGGAAGTACCTCGTTCACGAGCGCAAAACGATATGTGTATGACGGTTTCTCCTCAACTTCCGCAACCTTAGAGCAGGAAACGGCGGTCATAGCTGCAAACATTGCAGCGGCGGCAAAAATTCTGTTTTTCATAGTCATTCGATTAAAGTTCATCATACGGGTTCATTCCCATTACCTCGGTTCCGTTCGTCCCGTCAAAACGGTCGTCGGATGCCGCAAATCCTGATTCGGTGAAAATGCACTCCACCGCAAATTTCGGGGAACAATAATTCCTCCCACAGAGGTTAAATTTTTCAGATCTCATGTTCATTTGTTTATATGTTATTATGTGTTATCATCCTCATTCTGAGGCACTTCATTTCTTCGCACAACCTATTTCACAGGATATCCATCGACAGACACGAGTTCGCTCAGATAGAACTCGGCGATGTTCACGGCCTTCGGATCCAGCCCCTCAAACAGTTCAACCGGACGTATCTTCACATAACGCCCCTTCACCGCCGTTTGCACCTGCGACCAATATTCCCTGACCGGCCAGTCCATCTCGACGGTAGTGAGAAGCTTCCAGTCGTTCCCTTCATCGAGAGTGCTGTAATTGGCAATGCTGCCGCCGTCCCGCACGGTCTTGAATTCAAAGGAGCTTTCCGCGTAAACCTCGCATCTCTTGACCTTCTGCTCATTAAATTTGGCCGACTGCAGAATCCCCGCGCCTCCGAGACTGTACTCACGCCCGAGGTCAATCACCATGATGATGTTCGGAATCTCACGCGAGCCCTCGAACAGAGTCGGGACAATCGAATGCAGATTCTTGTCGGCGGGCTCGTATGTATAGTCGTCCCATGAAGGATTTGACACAGCCCCGTTCCATTGCGTTCCCCATGTAGTCTCCGGTCTTCCGTCGAAAGCGTATGTAGCAAACCATTGCAGATCAAGAGTTTCCCCATACCAATGCTCCTGAGAATTGACATAGACGAGCTTCCAGCCCGTGCGGTCAACCGGACGATAGACATATTTCGGATTGGTGACGACAAGATAACGTACCTCCTCCGAAGCGCCTACCGGACAAGAGCTGCCGTCAAGCCTGAGCGGAAGCAGATAGGTCTCGTCGGAAGACAGTCCATTCCTGCTCAGATGCAGTTTACCCTTGACGATTTCCGTCTTGGCTGTAACGTTGATCCCGTCGAAGGACCATGCCGATGCAGGAAGCAGGCCGTATGATGTGGCGTTCTTCGCATTGTATTCATCCACAAGGGTTTCAAGACCATCCGTGACAATCTTTCCGACAAACGGGGTGAGGTTGCTCTCGCTGTACTCGACCTTGGCCTCGATGTCGATGTCAAGTTCCCTCAATGCAATCTCCGCTCTTATGTCCGACTGATCCGGCCACACAACCTCCGGACCGTTGATGTCGAAACGGTAGAGAACCATGCTGCTTGAAGTGTTGACGGTGTCGGTTTCGCTCCGCAGGGCGACCGGAAGAACCAGGGTCTTCCCCTCAGCCCGAAGCGCCTGCCGATAGATGTCCTCCGGAGAAAAGACCAGAGGGACATAGCGGCTGCGCGATTTTCCCAAGAGTGAGACCTCGTCCCCGTCCTTTATGGAATATGAGCTTTCGTCAATTATTTCCAGGCTGCCCTCGTCATAGCCGAAAGTCTCGCAGGCTTTGGCGAGGCTCATGACCTCAATCCGGGCGAATGCGTCCCCGTCCGGATTGCCGCCGCCCTTCAGGACAAGAATCGAGTCCTTGTATTCCTTGACGGTATTTCCGCTGCGGAGTTCCCGCACGCCGCTGTTCTTGATTGACAGAATCCTGTTATACCGGTCAGGAAAAAGCTTGTATTCCTCCCTGCACGAGGCAAGGAGCAGCACAGACAAAAATATGGTTGCTATAGATATTCTTTTCATTGCAAATCATTGGTTTCATGTTTCATCATCAGCGCAAGAGTATCAATATCCCGGAGCCTGGACCATGTTAGGGTTGGAATACACCTCATTGTTGGAGACAGGCATAAGGTACATCCTGTCGTTCCAGTCGAACGGCTGAGCTATATCGACAACCTCATTGAACGAGGCGAACGACGGGGAGGTCTGCACGGCATTGAGCCCCTTCCAGTTGCCGGTGGAAAGCCTCTCGCGCCCTTGAAGGTAGCGGCGAATGTCGTAGTAGCGGTAGCCCTCAAGCCAGCACTCGACAAAGCGCTCGTCCAGCACGGCCTGAAGCGCAGTCTTGCCCTTCTCCGCAAGCAGTGCCTCCGTCCATGGAACTATACCGGCACGCCCGCGCACCTTGTTCACATACGATATGGCCACGCCATCGTTGCCGCACTGGGCCTCGCATTCAGCGAGCGAGAGGTACATCTCCGCAAGCCGCACAATCGGGAACGGAGCCTTGCAGGAGGCGTAGTTGTTGCTCCAGCCGGTGCCCGTGTATTGGAAGTTCGGATGCACCCACTTCTTGTTGAGCCAGCCGGTCACGACATAGTTCCTCGTTCCCCAGATGCCGGCGTCATATCCGGTTTTCGTATTGTTCCGCATTTCGCTGTACAGAGGGTTCCCGGCGGCAATCTTCGTCGAGTATTCGTCCCCGTCGAATGAGATTGCGGCGTAGTAGCGCGGCTCGCGGCGGACATTTATCTTCGTGATGTCCGGGTTCGTAAGTCCGGCGGAGGTGTGGTACTCCGATTCCGGCCAGAAAGAGGGATCTTCCTCGGGAAGAAAGCCATTATCCGTGAAGAAATGCTCCACGGTGTAGAGGGTCGGCGAGAGTCCGCCCCAGCCTCCGACGTTGGTGTTGGTGTCATTCTTCAGCACCCAGTGAGGCAAGGATGACATGAATGTGCTGTTATCGTCAGTTCCGCCCTGCACGACGAATCCCCAGACAGTCTCGGTGTTGCCGTTGTCAGGCGATGAGCACATCACATAGCGCATAAGCACAACCTGCTTCCTGAAGGCCTCCGCATCGGCGTCCGAACCGAGTCCCGGAATCACAGGAAGACCTATCTTCTGGTTCTCGCGCAGCGTCTCGGAATCCTCAAGCGAGAACAACTCGGAGCCGGCGGCCTCGGCAGCCTTCACGGCCTCTTCCATTGCTGTACGCGCCTTCTCCCATTTCGTCCTGTCAAATTCGTGGCTCACAAGTTCCCTACCATACCCCGGAGTCTCCCAGGAAGTGTTCTTCCACGCCCTGTCCGGAAATCCCCCGTTCCACAGCGGCGAGGCGGCCAGAACGAGAGTCCGGGCCTTCAGCGCCTTGCACGCGACAGAGGTGGCACGGCCATAGAACGATGAGTTGGCATAGCTCACGGGCAGTCCCTCGGCCGCCTCGTCAAAGAGGTCACAGATGTACTTCACGCAATAGTCAAAGTGCGAGCGTCCCGGAAATTCGGGCTTGGGAGCGTCAGAGTCGATGAACTTATCGACAATCGGAATCGGACCAAAAAGCGAGAGCAGGCGAAGATGATAGTATGCCTTGAGGAACTTCACCTCGCAGATGAACTGTTCGCGGGTGTTAGGATTGAGCTGCGGATTGTGTTCATCAATCAGTTTCAGGAAAAGGTTACAGTAGCCGATTCCATCATACCATATTTTCCAGACATATCCGTTGTCACCGTTTATGGACGACGGGGTTATGGAATTCCACTGCACCCTTGAGCCGTAGTTTTCCCACTCCTGCGGCGTAACATACTCGTCGGCACGCATATCGAGATTTGCCGAGAGCTGCATGCTCGCGTTGTTCTGTGCATAGGAATAGCAGGAATAGAGCATCTTCGTCGTGGTCGCCTCATCGACCATCATGTCGTCAAGATCCGGCTGCTCCGGAGGGACGACGTCAAGATAACTGCATGAAGCCAAGGCGACTGCTGCCAATGCGGGCAATATTCTTCTTATGTTGATTTTCATGACTGTGATTTTACAAATTGAACTGCAGGCCGATGTTGAATGTCCGCTGGAGCGGATAGGAATTGAAGCTGAGTTCAGGATCCCAATACTTGAACTTCGACCACACGGCAAGGTTGTCCGCGCTGAAATAGAGTCTGAACCACTTGAGCCTGTAGCCTACCTCCAGTGTCTTGAACCTCAGGAAGCTTCCGTCCCTCATCCACCAGCTGCTCGGCTGGTTGTTGTTTGAAATCTGCGTCGTGAGCGTTCCGAGACGAGGATAAAGGACATTGGAGTTGTCCGCGCCCTCGCTCCAGTGGCTGTCAGCAATCCATTTCATAAGGTTGTTGTCATTGGAGTCGTTCGCACAGAAAGGATACATTCCCGTAAGCATTATGTTCCTCTTCGCGGAGCCGTTGAAGAACACGCTCACGTCAAGGTTTTTCCACTGCACGCTGATTCCGAAGCCGTACTGGATTCGAGGCATTCCGCCGTAAGGAGAGAGCATCACCTGGTCCTCGGCAGTAATCCTGTTGTCGCCGTTGATGTCGCGGTAGCGAATGTCACCCGGCATCACGGTGCTTCCGAAGATGCTCTGGTCCGGACTCGCGTCAATTTCGGCCTGGTTAGAGAACAGCCCCTCCGCGATGTAGCCCCTCATGGCGTCAAGCGGCTTCCCGGTCTGTGTCTGCCAGACATAAGGATAGTCAGGTTCATCGACATAGACATACTTGTTCCGCGAATATGTGTAATTGGCCCGCGCGTCGATGAACCAGTCCTTGTTTATCTGCTTGGTCCAGCTCGCGCTGAGTTCGAAGCCCTTGTTGTCGACCTTTCCGACATTTGCCCACGGAACCGCGTTCTGGTAGCCGAGCACAGAGGGGAACGACGCTCTCTTCATGAGAATGCGGTCACGCCTGCTGCTGAACCAGTCGAAGGTGAAATTGAGCTGATTGAAAAGCTGGAGGTCCACGCCGACGTCAAACTCGGTCGCTCTCTCCCAGCTGGCGTTGGAAACAGGGTACGAGTTCACCAGCGGGCCCTGCTGACTTAAGCCTCCGGTGACACCCGACTCGAATCTTCCGCCGCCGTTCATGTTGACACTGCTGAGATAGAGATAATGAGGCGCGCCGGCGTAGAGTCCGGTCTCGTCGCTTCCGACAAGTCCGTATGACGACCTCAGCTTAAAATAATTCACGACATCAATTACTGGAGTCCAGAACTTCTCGTTGCTCGCCACCCAGCCGAGCGACATCGCCGGGAAGAATTCGTAGCGTTTGCCCGCCTCCAGACGCTCCGTCCCGTTGTAGCCGAAGTTGAACTCAACGAGGTAGCGGTTCGCGTAGTCGTATGTGGCGCGTCCAGAGAATCCCTGGTTGCGCTGCGGAAGCACTGAGCTTATGTACTGGCGCATCATGTACATCGCCATCGCCGTCACGTTGTGGCTTCCGAAAGAACGCGCATAGTTGAGCCGCGCGTCAAGATAGAACACGTTGTCGCTGTAGCGCGTCACGTCCGACTGGGATATGTACTCGGTTCCTTCCTGAAGCTTGGTGGTGCTGTACTGCTCGGGGAACTCCTCCGAGACGCTCGCCATATCGACCGCATAGAAGTACGGGGTGAGGCTTCGCGTGAAGTAGTTCTGCGAATAGTTGTTGAAATTGACGAGCGCCGTGAGCGAGAGCCCCTCGGTGATGAAGTCAAACTTCTGGTCGAGGTTCAGGGAAATGTTAAGCTTGTTCGCCCGGTTCTCTTTGTAGGTGTTGAGCATATTCGCATACGGGTTCGTGTAGAATCGTCCCGCGGACATGACCGCAGAGCCGAAGCGGATGTGCCTGTCGCCATCCTCCGCCGGGAAAGCCGCCGGGAAGGAAACCGGAGTGTTCTTGAAAATGCTGTAGAAGATGTCGCTGGAGCTGACATTCGGCGACTTCATGTTGGAAATCTGCGCGTTCATCCTCAGGTCTATCTTCGTATATTGAGTGATCTTGTAGCCGATGTTGTTCTGGAATGTGTATGCCCACCGGTTATAGTTGTTGTCGTATGAATATGCCTTCGGCGTGTTGAGGAGTCCGCCATCGTGGTTCATCTGAAGGCTCATGTAATATGTCAGCGCCGAGCCGCCTCCGGAAATGTTGACATTGGCCCTCTGGCTCATCGTGAACTTCTTGAACATCAGACCATACCAATCGACGTTCGGATAGACGTACGGATTTATTCCGCTTGCTGTGTTTGCAATCTGAGCCTCGCTGTAACGTGGTGTCGCGGACGGATTGCGGCTAAGGAGCGCCTCATTATAGGTCTTCATATATGTCGGTCCATCGGCATATTCCACCACACCCACCGGCTGCAGGAAAGACTGCTCGACGGAGGCGTTGACCTTGGCCTTCGTATTCTCCTTTCCTGACTTTGTCGTGATTATCATGACGCCGTTCGCGCCCCTCGCACCGTAAATCGCCGTGGCCGAGGCGTCCTTGAGTATAGAGAAGTTCTCTATGGACTCGGCCGGCAGGTTGTCGAGGTCGCCGGCGGAAATCTCCACGCCGTCAAGCAGGATAAGCGGCGTAGAACGGCCGCCGAACGTGCTTATTCCACGGATGTAGAACTGTGAGGTTGAGCCGGGCTCACCGCTGTTTGTGACGGCGATGACTCCGGAAAGCTTTCCCGCGAGATTGTTGGTCAACGAGGAGGACGGAGCCTTCAGGGCATCTCCCTTTATGGCCACGATTGAGCCTGTCACGGACACTTTCTTCTGCGTGCCCGCGCCGACGACAACAACGCCTTCAAGCTCGTTGGCAGAAGTCAGCGTAATCTCAAGATCTCCGAGATTTCCCACGCGGAACTCGCGCGGCTGGTAGCCGACATAGGAGACATCAAGGACAGTACGGTTGTCACAGCCGTCAATCGTGAACTTTCCGTCTATGTCGGTGACTGCAACATTGTCGGAGCCCTTGACGAGCACCGTAGCCCCGATGAGCGGAGTCCTGTCAATCTCGTCGAGGACAATGCCCTTCACGGAGCGCTTGTCGTTCACACTCTTAGGCTCATTGACATTTCTCTTGAGCACGATTTCCCTGTCCTGAACACGCCATGTGATGGCAGTTCCGGCAAAGAGCCTCTCAAGAACCTCATCAATAGTCCCGGAAACGTTCACGCTCCGGCTGCCTATTCCGGTAAGGTCCTCCGAATTGTAAAAGAAAGAATAGTCAGTCTCCTTCTGGATTTGGGAGATTGCCTGTTCCACCGTCATCTGTCCCCGCAGGCTGACATCCTGCGCCGCCACAAAGCGCGGGACGCACGAGAGAATGGCAACAGCCAGCGCCGTGATGGCGCGGATGTGGTTTGATTTTACCGTCATAATTTAATGGTTATCAGTAAATAATATTGGATTATTTGTGAATCAGGTAAGTATCTCCGCTCTTGTCGTAATCGAGATCAAGCATGAAGCAGAGTTTGTCTAGCACACTACTGGGCGTTTCCGAGTGCATTATCTTTCCGTTGACTCTCTGCCCGTTTCCGATGGACGGCTCCGTCGTGACATTGATTGACCAGTTCCAGCAGATAAATTCAACGATGTCCCCGAGCGAGGCATTCTCTATGACATAGTTCCCGTCTTTCCACGAAATCCCCTTGAAGAACGGGGCTATGCTGATTGTGGAAGCCTCCGGGCTGAATGCAAGACGGTTCGACGGGGTGAGAGAGACCTTCTGGCCTGTTGTCTCCGCGACGAAATCGACTGCACCGGAATAAAGAGTCACATAAACAAGGGCATCTCCGCTCCTGTTCACGGAGAATGAGGTTCCCTTTACCTCGATGTAGGAATCGTTCAGCTCGACGATGAAGTTCTGCTCGTTTTCCTTCTTGATGACGTCGAAAACGGCATTTCCGGAGAGCGAGACAACGCGCGAATCCGTCATGTCCGCCGGGTAGCTGACCGAACTTCCGGCATCAAGCCAGACACGCGAGCCGTCCGGAAGTTCCAGGCAGTCGTTTGCCTCCGCAAGATAGACAAGCCGCGGAACTGAAGCTTCCTTCTGTCCTGTCTCCCCGCCTATCCACCGGAAGCAGACCACGAAAGCGGCGACGCAAGCCACCGCTGCAACTGCCCCGGCAGCCCATTTCCAGATTGTCCCGTGACGGAACAGGCGCCTGTCTATGCGCGCCCAAATCCTTTTTCCAACAGCATCGTCAGCAGGATTCGCTCCCGTCACGGAGTTCCATTGCCTTCTTGTGTATTCGTCAAAATTCATGTCCCTGCAAAATTTTTCAAACAGATATAAATACACAAAAAGAAAGCGCTGCACCACATCGGCACAGCACTTTTCCAAGAAAAAATTTCAAATATGATGATTTTCGGGCATCCCCGGCGAGCAACACCTCCGATTCAGAGGCTCAAAAATATGAGGAATAGAGGCAAATTGGACTTCAGAAACTTCAGGGCAAGATTAATGTTACGCTGCACACCCTTCTCCGTTATACCCATAATCTCTGCTATATCCTTGATTGATACCTCCCCCGACGACTCAGAAGAAACGCCTCGCGCTGTCTCGGAGGCATTTCCGACACAAGACGGTCAACAGCCTCGCGCAGGAACCCGGCGTCGATGCCGCCCTCGATGTCCTGGTAGAACTCCGGTCCCGCCCCGTCAATGAAATCGGAAAGCGGCTCGGCCGTAAAGGAACGGCGTGCCCTGTTGAATATAAGATTACGCGTGATTATGAAAAGAAAACCGTCAAAATCCTTGTCCGCATCGATGAGAGAACGCTTTTCCCAAAGGCGGATAAACACCTGCTGCACCACCTCTTCCTGTTCAAAGGAGTCTCGGATGTAAAGCCGGGTGAAAGAATACACCTTGCGCCAATACTGCCTGTAGATTGTTTCAAAGGCAGTCCTGTCACCCTCCCGGAAACGGATAATCGCATTCTTCACCTCTTCATCCATTGCTGTCTATCTTGATGTGGGCGCAAATATAGGTAAAATAAATAAAAAAAAG